>Ga0207416_1002695_pt1 | contig 18531 bp, 13 predicted proteins | sample PaiPotPPM11metaG_FD_184107 | JGI IMG/M metagenome (GOLD analysis project Ga0207416, IMG submission 184107) | Iron sulfur acid spring bacterial and archeal communities from Banff, Canada, to study Microbial Dark Matter (Phase II) - Paint Pots PPM... ...
CCAGAAGCTGAGTCGGATCGCGCGCCGCCCATTAGGCAACAGCGGAATTCGATGGGCTCAAGAAACGCTTATTTGACCGCCGTAGCCTGACCCCGCAAGTCACGGATCCGCAGCTCCTTCATCTGCGATTTTCGGTTCTTAATGCCTTTGTTCACGGGCGTTCGCGCTACAACCATTGCCGACATCCTCACTTTGTCCTTACGTTTTTCTCCCCGAATATTTTGAAAGGTCGCGTTCGTTCTCTCAGCCGATTCAACTTGAAGTGAAGGCGTAAGGTGACTGTAGAGATCGAGTGTAATTGCGATGGACCCATGTCCGAGCATTTCCTGGACGACTTTCGGGTGATCGCCCTGCCCGAGGCGAATGGAGGCCGCTGTATGTCGCATGTCGTGCGGACGAAGCGATAATCGCCCAGACCTGCCCACGTTTCGTTTCGTTGGAATTTGCTCGCTAGCCGGGAGTCGCAGGTTAGCGCGCGCGATGACGGTATTGAAATGTCTACGAACGAAGTTCGGCCGATGAATCGGCCCTCCGCCTCTACTGTTGCGTTAAATGGCTATTTTTAGGACATCTTGCGTGCACCGGGAGAGACACTCTGAATGACCGAAGCGCGGCTTAGAGGGATCCCGTCAGAGCAAGCGATTTCGAGTGCCGTGGGTCGCCTTACGCAGCGGAAATTTGTCATGTCTGGCGTCGTGATGGGTCAATGGCGCCGGCGCAAGGTGTTTTGAACCCGACGAGACTGAATCGATCGGCATGGTAATCGGACGTTCTACCGCGCGGGCGTTGCCGGAGGAAGGCCAACTCGTTGCGGTGCGAGATCGCTTTTGGCTCGTCCGCGGCATCACCGCGAGTGCGCTTCCGCCGGATGTGATGTCGGGAAATGACACTCCTCAACACCTTGTCGATCTCTCGTCCGTCGAAGACGATGGTCTAGGCGACGAAGCGTCAGTCATCTGGGAGATCGAGCCGGGAACGAGAATTCTTGAGACCTCGAACCTTCCGGTACCGATCGCTGGGCGGTTCGACCCGCCTGCTCGCCTCAAGACTTTCCTCGACGCCGTCCGCTGGGGCGCAGTCGCGTCTGCCGACTCGGAAGCCCTCCAAGCTCCATTCCGGTCCGGCATCACTATTGAGGACTTCCAGCTCGACCCCGTAGTTCGGGCGCTCTCAATGGCGCGCGTCAATTTACTTATCGCGGATGACGTCGGATTGGGAAAGACTATTGAGGCAGGCCTCATCGTCCAGGAGTTGATCCTGCGTCATCGCGCTCGATCCGTGCTCATTTTTTGTCCCCCGTCCCTATGCATCAAGTGGCAGAGCGAGATGCGAGATAAGTTCGGCTTGGAGTTTCGCGTGGTTGACGCTGAATCTGTCCGCCTACTACGTCGCGAACGCGGCGTGAGAGCTAACATCTTCGCCCATTTCCCACGGCTCATCGTCAGCTTCGACTGGCTGAAGATGGAACGACCAATGCGGGTGTTTCGGGATTTTCTTCCTACCGATCGCAACGCTTACCCTCGACAAATTGACATACTCATTGTAGATGAGGTACACCAGTGCGCACCGGCGGGCAATGGCAAGTATGCCACGGACTCGATGCGCACTGATCTGCTACGGTTTGTCGGACCTCATGCGGAACACCGCCTTTTCTTGTCAGCCACGCCGCACAACGGGTACGAAAGTTCATTTTCCGCTCTTTTAGAATTGCTTGACCCACAGCGATTCGCACGCGGCGTTAAACCCGATCCAACTGCCCTTCGCAGCGCAGTCATCCGAAGAATGAAGGAGGAAATTCGGGATCTAGGGCTCCGCGACGACGGGACTCCGCGCTTTCCAAAGAGAGTAATCGACAAGATAGTCGTCGACTACCCCGACGACGAGCGTCAAATTCACGCTGATCTCGCGACGTACACCCAATCGAGGCGAAAAAATACCGCTTCGAAACGAAATGTGGTTGCAGCCGACCTCATCACACTTCTCCTCAAAAAGCGTCTGTTCTCGTCTCCAGCGGCTTTCGCTCGCACACTCGACGCGCATATTCGTACGCTCTCCTCATCGATTCGACGAGACGAGGACCCTGACAGCCTTCGCGAAGCGTACGAGCGAGTCGAGATTGACTACGATGACGACGAGGAGTTAGAAGATGCCACGAACGACGCGCTTCGCGCTGCTGCGCGAGCAAGTGAGATAACCACACAAGAGCAGCAGGCATTGTTGACTCGAATGCAGCGGTGGGCGCACGCGGCGAAAGACCGCCCAGATGAAAAGGCACGCGAACTGATCGGTCGGCTTAAAGCGTGGTGCTGCCCAGCCGGTGTGGATGGGAGGCCCGTCTGGAATAGCGAGCGCATAATAATATTTACCGAGTACCGCGATACGCAAACATGGCTTCAAAGTTTGCTTGTCGCGGAAGGGTTGGGAGGTGACCGGCTTCAGTTGCTCTTTGGTGGGATGGATCAAGACGTGCGCGAACGCATCAAGGCAGCGTTCCAAAGCGATCCGTCCAACGACCCTGTGAGAATTCTGCTTGCGACCGACACCGCGAGCGAAGGCATCGACCTCCAGCGCCACTGCTGCAGGATGATCCACGTTGAAATTCCTTTCAACCCAAATCGCCTAGAACAGCGGAATGGCCGAATCGACCGCCACGGTCAACCGAGCCCGACAGTAGAGATTTTTCACTTTGTAGGCAAAGGTTTCGAAAAACCCGGATCGCTCGCCGGGGATCTCGATTTTCTCTACCGCGCGGCGCGAAAACTCGAAACGATTCGTTCCGATCTTGGGAAGGCTGGCGCTGTGCTCGCCATGCAAGTTGAAAACGCTATGCTTGGCAGGCCGGCCGATCTCGCCAAGGTCGAGCCCTCAACCAGCGCTTCAACGGCGGCGCTAAAGGCAGAACGCACACTTCGCGAGAGGATCGCCGAAGTGCACGCCCGTTTGCTCGCTTCCAAGCAAGAGCTGGGGATTTCACCCGACGCCGTAAGGCGCGTGGTTGACGTGGCGCTCGAACTCGCACGACAGCCGGCGCTTAAGCCTGTAGTGCTGCCGCCGATGTCACCAGGGAAGGACTCCGTTCCCGCCTACGCAGTTCCTGATTTGACCCGTTCTTGGGCAAGCGCGGCGGCGAATCTCCAGCATCCACTTACCGGACAGCGATTGCCGATAACGTTCGACAATGCAACCGCAGATGGCCGAGAAGACGTCGTTCTCGCGCACTTGGGCCACAGGCTCGTCGCGCAGTCGATGCGCTTGCTGCGCGCGGAACTCTGGACACACGCCGGAGAGGCGAAGATTGCACGCGTTACAGGCCGCCTCGTCGATGACGCTGACCTCGCGGAACCTGCTGTCATCGTCGATTCGCGCCTGGTCATCATGGGAGTTGACGGATACCGCCTCCATGAGCAGGTGTTTCCGGCCGGCGGCAGACTCGGTGGCCGGGCCGGATTCGCTCGCTTCAGTGTTGGTGAGGTCAGATCCGCACTCGATGCGCGAGGCGACCTAGCTCTGCCGCGACATCATGAAGATGAAATCGCGACTGCTTGGCCGCGGCTAGCTGAGCCAGTCTTTGCCGCCATTAGGGCGCGTGCCGTCGAGCTTCGCTCCAGAATAATGCGCCTGCTCGAAAAACATGTAGATGAAGAGATTTCATCGTTAGAAACCGTAATGGCGCAGTTGAGGGAATCGATCACCCGCGAACTTGACGATGTGAGTAAAGGGAACGCAGAGCAACTAAGTATTTTTGACGGCAGCAGTGAACGGGAGCGAAGCCAGGTGTCACGCGACATCGACGTCCTCCGTCGGCGACTCGACGAGCTGCCGAACGAAATGAAGCGCGAATCCGAGGGGCTGCGACGGCGCCATGCCAATCCACGCGACGTCGTATTCCCCGCTGCGTTGACGTTTCTTGTTCCACGCCGATATGCCGAGATTTCACTGGGTATCTTCGATAAGGAACGTCAGTGAATCGGTCTACTGACACGCACGCCGATTGGTTGAGACTCGTCGAACCCGAGGGCCAATTCCTGACGACTCCGGTCCTACGTCAAGCATTCCCAAGCGGCTTTGCGGCAATTACGAGTGCATCAAGAGAGGACATCGCCGAGCGCTTTCCGACTGGGAGAACGCCAACCGAACAAGCCTACGATGCCTGGACGTTGTGGTTATTCAGAGACGCACTTCAGTGGGGCCCGTGTTATCTGAGCGGCGACAGTGTCGCTAATATCACGTGTGAGGTTCCAGAACATGGCTTGCTGTTGCGGGCAGACGGCGCCCTGATGGATCCTCACTTGAGGCGGCCTCGCGTTTTGGTGGCTCGGTATCCGCACGGCACGCCCTTCGACAAGCGCATAGCCGGCGCACGTTGGAATACGTCGCCAATTGACCGCACTGCCATTCTTTGTCGTGCGCACGGTGTTCGGATTGGGCTAGTGAGCGACGGCGAGCGTGTCGCGTTGGTTTGGGTTCCGTTTTCGGGCGTCGGCGGCCACGCGACTTGGGAAACAAGCCTATTTGCTGAAAGCCATGAGCGTGGCATCTTCCGCAGCTTCGTCGGTCTGTTAGGTGCGTCAAGGTTTTTCGCCGTCGCCGAGGACCAACAGCTCGAAGCGCTCTTCGAAGCGTCTGAGAAGGCTCAAAGTGAAGTAACAAATCGCCTGGGCATTCAAGTTCGGCAAGCCGTGGAGCTGTTGGTCAACGCATTCTCCAAAGCCGACCTTGAGCGCAACGGCGTTCTCCTTCAAGGTATCCCGCCCCGGACGATTTACGAGGCAGCCGTCACAGTAATGATGAGGCTTGTCTTTCTGTTGTACGCTGAGGAGCGCGACCTGCTGCCACTAAGCGAGCCGCTATACGCCGAAAACTACGCCGCGTCGACACTACGCGAACAACTTGACGTGCAAGCGGCGATCGAGGGTGACGAACCGCTTGAACGGAGGGGAGCGGCCTGGTGCCGGCTGCTGGCGATTTTCCGCGCTATATTTGCAGGCCTTCATCACGACCGTTTGCGCATGCCGCCATATGGTGGAAGATTATTCGACCCCGATCGCTTTGCGTTTCTTGAGGGGCGGAAATCGGGCGCAGCCTGGGCAGATTCGATATCAGTTCCGATTCCAGTCGACGACTTGACTGTCAAAGCGATCCTCGAAGCTATCCAGACGCTGCCGCTAAGCGAGTCTGGTTCGAAAGAACGGGGTCGATTGTCATTTCGTTCGCTCGACGTCGAGCAGATCGGGCATGTGTACGAAGGTCTTCTCGATCATAGCGCGATCCGTGCTACGGCTGTTGAGCTTGGTCTCGTCGGAAAAGTCGGCGAAGAGTCCGAAGTTTCGCTTGCGGATGTTGAGCGCTCCGCTGCTGCTGGCGATGCGCCTTTGATTTCATTTCTCGTCGATAAGACGGGCAAAAGCGAGCGGACTATAAAGGATCTCGTCGAGGACGGCAGGGCGGCCGCCGGCGGAGCCGATCCCGACATTCGACGGCTCGTTAACACAGTCTGCGACAACGACCGTAGCTTATCTCAGCGAGTTTTACCTTATGCTTATACACTTCGGACGGATCTCCGCGGGCTGCCTATGGTCTTCCCAACTGGGAGCCTCATTGTAAAGAAAACTAGGGAACGGCGCGAATCTGGTACGGAATACACTCCACGGGAACTCGCGGATGAGATGGTGCGCTATACACTGGAACCGTTGGTATATTCGCCCGGGCCAAAGGATGGGGTCGAACGCGAGGACTGGCGGCTTCGGTCTACGGACGAGTTACTAAACTTGAAGATCTGCGATCCTGCCGTTGGATCGGGTGCATTCCTGGTCTCCGCCTGCCGGTACCTGGCGGATCATCTTGTGGAAGCCTGGGTAGCAGAGAAGCCGGAACTGTCGAACACCAATCGAGAGGACCTAACGCTGGACGCCCGGCGGGCGGTCGTTGATCGTTGTTTGTACGGGGTCGATCGCGATCCGATGGCGGTCGAGATGGCGAAGCTCTCTCTCTGGTTGAGTACCATGGCACGCGATCGGCCGTTCAGCTTTCTCGATCATGCGATACAAGTAGGCGATTCACTACTTGGAGTCAATTCGCTGGATCAAATAAGGTCAGTACATATTGACCCGCTAGTAGGCCGACGCCTATACGACGCCACACTCTTCGATGTTACCAAGACAATCAATCCGCTCGTCGAGAAGGCGGCGCAGGTTCGACGAATTCTTGAGGCGCTGCCAACGTTCACAGTGCGAGAAGCGGCAGAAAAAGATCGCCTTAATAGCGAGGCTCGCTCCATACTTGACGCTATTCGTATTGTTGCGGATGGGATCGTCGCAACAGCCCTATCGACGGCGTCGAAGACCGAACGCGAACGAAATGTGGCATTCAATAGCTTTGCGATCCGCGTTGGAGTCGCACTGGACCCGACGTCTCTTCCCATTGAGCGAGATGCGGCACTTAATGAGATTCAATCGCTAAGCCAACAGTTATTGAACCTAGAGCGACCCGAAAGTAACCCCTCACGCATTCCGTTACACTGGCCAATTGCATTTCCCGAGACGTTTAGCGACTCACGCGATGGCTTCGACGCGTTACTTGGGAACCCGCCCTTCATTGGTGCGAAGAAGATAGCGGTGAGCGTCGGTCCTGATTTCCGGTCGCACATCGTTCGAGACATCGGCCGCGGAAAACGCGGGAATGCGGATTTGTCAGCTTATTTCTTCTTGCGCGCATCGCAGTTGACGCGATCGATTGCGTTCTTGGCAACGAATTCAATCGCACAAGGGGATACAAGAGAAGTTGGTCTTGATTCGATCATGGCCAATGGTTGGCGTATCGTGCGAGCCGTGAGAAGCCGATCGTGGCCAGGTGTGGCAAGCGTTTATATTTCGCAGGTATGGCTAACCTACCCAACCGACAAACAGCACCCTGTCCTTGATGGGCATGTCGTTACGGGGATCACGACACTGCTGACGGCGGTTCGCAGGACTGAAGGTTACCCTCACCGGCTCGCGGCAAACTCTCACAGGGCATTCATCGGTTCTTACGTGTTAGGGATGGGTTTCACGTTGACGCCTGAGCACGCCGCAAGTCTAATCAAGAGCTACCCTCGCAATAGGAATATTCTTTTCCCTTACCTCAACGCCGATGATCTTTGCTCGCGAGCAGATGCCAGTCCAAGCCGATGGGTTATTGATTTTCGGAACTGCTCTTTCGAGGAAGCGCAGACCTATACGGAGTGCTTCGCGAGGGTCGTTGCGCTTGTAAAGCCGGAACGCGACAAGAAAAAAAGTCCAGGCTATGTCAAGTATTGGTGGCGATTTGGCCATACAGCAACGACCTTATATAAGGCAATTGACGCATTTCGTAACGTGGTCGTTATACCTAGAGTAAGTAAGGTTATGCTGCCGATGCTAGTTCCAACAGGCACCGTTTACGCCGAACGCCTTACAGTGATCGCTGCCGACGACTACTTTACATTCGGAGTCCTAAGTTCAACGCTTCATCGAACGTGGGCAAGACGCCACGGGGGAACACATGTCGATCGTCCAGTTTACAACCCCCCGGATTGCTTTGAAACGTTTCCGTTCCCTAAAGCAGACCACGACGTGGCAGATATCGGACACCGACTCTCGGAGATTCGTTCAAGGACCATGACTAGCCATAATCTTGGCCTGACATCGCTCTACAATCGGGTTCATGATGGCAACGACGATGAATCGGATGTACGCGACCTCCGATCTTTTCACGCTGACTTAGATCGAACGGTGTGCGACGCCTATGGATGGAACGATGTCAACCTCGACTACGGCTTTCATGAAACCGACGAGGGGTTGCGATGGACACTTGGTGAGGCGGCGCGTCATGAGATTCTCGACCGGCTTCTAGAACTCAATCATCAGATGCATCGGGAAGAGGTCGAGCGGGGTATCGCCTCGGATGGGCAAACAGGCACAAGTGCCGCAAAGGGCCGACGTAGTGGTCTCAACTCGACAACCGAGATCCCCATGGATCTAATGGAAGATGCAGATGACAACGAACCCGCCCACGAAGTCTGAAGGTCCGGCCGGCGCGGTAGCTGGGAAGTCCTTCGAGGTCGCGACTCCGTGGAAAGTACGCGAGGAATTCCAAAGCCTCGTCGTAGGCGACATCCACGGTCCTGCGTTTGGCGTTTCTGAAACATTGCCGGCGCAACCTCCGGTGCGCGATCGTTACCTAGTTGGAATGCTCGCACCCACTGAGGTGCGAGTCGACCCGGCCCAGGTCGATGACTCCGGCCAGGTCAACGACGAGGCAAAAGGCGACGTTTCTTCGAGTGAGCGGGTCGCGACAGTGGGATTCTTCCCGTCTTCGCTTGGATTGAGTTTTGCTGCTGACGGCTCTGCCACGACGATTCAAGTCAACGCTGAGTGGGGGCACTACCGGAAGGAACGGAGACTGCGAGAGGACGTCGAGGCCAAACCGGGTTTTCACATCCTCAAACGAGAGGTCGACAAGGACGTCTTTTCCGTTTGGCAACGTGCTCAACGTGAAGGCATGATTTCGATAAAGCTGACGGATGGCGATATCGAGCCTAGGGCACCAGTCCCGGAGCAACCTCAGGTTCTAATCAAAGGCCGAGTGCGGCGACATAACAACGCCTGGCTAGTAACCCTTTTCCTTGTGAACGAGCAGCCGTCGCAAAAGGAAAACGTTGATCAACAGTGGCTGTTTCAGGTTTCCATGTCTGTGTGCGACCCACGTAAAGAGCCGATATTTATCGAGCGCGTCGCGGTGCTGGACATCGCGCCCGACAATCGTGATGGAGAGTTTGCGCAGCAAGCTATGCTCTATCGCGACGTAGTGGAGTTCGCCGTCGGTCACGGCACAGGCGCACATGCGGAGATAGCCGCTAACGATCCGAGGCGAGCGACCCGGCTTGTGTCAAAAAGCGTGCCAACGTTCGAAGTCCCCCGAACGGAACAGCCGGATATTACGAAGGAACCGCGCGCGGCGGACGTGGTCCTGGACATGAAGGGGCTTAGCGCGCTACACGCTGCTGATTTTGAGCACGCGCTCATGCCGATTGTGACGGCATACCGCCAGTGGATTGACGATCAGGAAGCAAAGGTGAGTAAACCGGTTGCGCGCCTGACGGGCCATGAGGACGCTGCACGTCAGGCAGTCTCCGATGCACGCGCTGTTGCCAGTCGCATAGAGGCTGGAATCGGTCTTCTCGGAAAAGACGCCAATGCTGCGGAGGCGTTTCGATTTGCGAATGAAGCCATGTGGCGTCAGCGAGTCCAGCAGCTCGCAATCGCGCAGCGCGCGACGGCCAAGTCCGGCGATGTGGGCGAGATGCCGCTTGCTGATGCCGTAGCTCTTGTCGACAAACCAACCCAACGGTCTTGGCGCCTCTTCCAACTCGCGTTCATCTGCCTCAATCTCCCGGCGCTCGCGCACCTCAAGCACGAGGATCGGATTGACGATACAGCGTTGGTGGACTTATTGTTCTTTCCGACTGGCGGTGGCAAAACAGAAGCGTACCTCGGGCTCGTCGCGTATACCCTGGCTATCCGCCGCCTTCAGGGAACGATTCGCAGCGACGATTGCGACCTCGACGGTTCGGAGGGCGTCGCCGTCTTGATGCGCTACACTCTACGGGTTTTGACATCACAGCAGTTTCAGCGAGCAGCGGCTTTGATATGCGCTTGTGAGGTCATTAGAAGGGAGCGCGTGGTCGCTAACGCTCGTTGGGGTGAGACACCCTTCCGTCTCGGACTTTGGATTGGGTCCTCAACCACACCCAACTACACCGGAGATTCCCGCAGCGCGGTAGAGACAGCTCGTCAACGTGATGGGTTTACAGGCGGCTACGCCGACCCGCTTCAATTGACAGCCTGCCCGTGGTGTGGTTCGCGTCTCGCTACCGGCCACGACGTAACGATCGACCGCTACCGTTGGCGGACAATCACGACATGCTCGGACCCCTTTGGATTTTGCCCTTTCACTTCGCTTCTGTCGAGCGGTGAGGGCATTCCCGTGCTTACGGTGGATGAGGAGATCTACCGTTTGTTGCCGTCGTTCGTCATTGCGACCGTTGACAAGTTCGCGCAACTGCCGTGGAAGGGGCCATTGCACCTTCTATTCGGAAGAACTTATCAGCGCTGCTCACGGCATGGTTTCCGTTCGCGGGACCTGGACGAGACGACTGATCGCATTGAAAGAGATTCGCATAAGGCCGTGAATGGGCTACCCGACGCGCACTCGGCACCGTGCAATCGGCTTCGACCCCCAGACCTCATCATTCAGGACGAGCTTCACCTAATCTCCGGACCGCTCGGAACGATGGTTGGTCTCTACGAGACGGCGATCGACCGGCTCGCTTCTGTAAGTATCGATGGCACGAATGTAAGGCCAAAGGTTGTCGCGTCAACCGCGACGATTAGGCGGGCGACCGTGCAGGCGAGTGCGTTGTTCCAGAGGCGACTCAACGTCTTTCCGCCCGCTATGCTTGATGTCGGCAATAACTTCTTCGCTGTTCAAGTCGAACCCAGTGAGACGACGCCTGGCAGACGCTACGTCGGGATCTGCGCACGCGGCCAGCGCCTCAAAGCGGCAGAAGCGCGACTTTCTATATCTGTGCTAGCGGCAGCAGAATTGCTTTTTCAAAAGTACGGGCCGCTCGCCGATCCTTACATGACGCTCGTCGGCTATTTTAGCTCGCTGCGTGAGCTTGCGGGTATGCGGCGGCTTCTGGACGACGACGTGAGAGAACGACTTCCGAAGGCAGAACGACGCGGACTCGGAAAACGGGGACGCTTTCTGTCAGTCGGTGAGCTGACGAGCCGCATGCACTCGTCCGACATTCCGAAGGTGCTTGATCGCCTAACTCTTCCGCATGTGCCGGGCGAAAAGACGTCTATGACAAGTGGCCCCTACGATGTCGTTATCGCGACGAACATGATCTCGGTTGGTGTCGACGTACCCCGGCTTGGGCTGATGATAATGGTCGGACAGCCGAAGTCCGTGGCAGAATACATTCAGGCCACGAGCCGAATTGGCCGTGACATTGCCATGCCGGGTATCGTGTTCACGTTGTACAACTGGTCGAGGCCACGCGACCTCTCCCACTACGAGCGATTCGAACACGATCACGCGACTTTTTACAGGCAGGTGGAGGCCCAATCAGTCACGCCTTTTTCGCGACGGGCGCTTGATAGAGGCCTTACGGCGATCGCTATCGGCCTTGTGCGCCACGAAGACGCGCATCTACCAATCGGCGCCGCTACCAACCCCGAGCGCGGTGCGCATGACGCACCCGTCACCGACGCCGATCTCCGTGGCAAGTTGCGCTGTATCGCCGATCGGGTCGGCAAGGTTCAGCCAAACCCGGAGGACAGAGAATACGTGGAGCGGTTGATCGACGGGCTTTTAGACGCTTGGGCTGATCGGCAACGACTTGCCCGCAAGGAAGGCGCGCCGCTCTCATACACGGGGAAGGGCAACAAGACGGCGGCGCTATTGTCATCGCCAAGGCCATATCGCTGGGATCGATGGACTGCACCAAACTCGCTCCGCGAAACGGAGCACACTATCAACCTGCTCTTGTCTGAGAGCGATGCGAGCGCGCGCGAGGGACCGTCGTTCGTGCTCGTCCCGCGTGACCCGCAACTTGCTTTGCCAACCGTTGAGGATTCCGACGTTGAGGAGGCTGAAGCCAATCATTCGTGATTAGCCAAGCTGCGGCAACCTCAACGTCCGGCGTATCGCGATCGACCCGCGTTGGAGCCGTTCGACCGAGTCAATTACTTCATACTTACGGGGTTGGCGCACTCATAGATCTGCCGAACTTCAGCGTTATCGTCGCCGGTCTCCAAGCTTGGGGCCAACCACAACAATTTATCGAAGAGCCTCGTCTGCTCGCGGCCGTGCAGGCTGAACTCGGTCCCCAGGTCGGCCAATTGGCAGCGATGCCTTGGAAGGAAGACACCGGTAACCCGAATGACGACTGGACGAGAGTCGGGGTGCCTGTGCTACCCTTTCCTCGATGGTTCCGGTGCACAGCCTGCAATCTTCTTTCAACGATCGATGGCGGTCTTTTCAAGCTGAAACCTGGCTCGGTGTATCGAGTGGATCAAACCATGTATATCCACGAAGGGTGTCAGGGCAACTACAAATCGCCGATGGCCGTGCCGGCTCGATTCGTGACAGCGTGTACGAACGGGCATCTTGATGAATTCCCCTGGGTTGATTTTGCGCACGGTTACATGCCATGTCCGCAAGGCGGCGGTAACCTTAGGCTTACCGAGCCGGGAAGCGGAACTCGGTCAACCGACGTCGTCGTGACCTGTCTGGCATGCAACAAAGCCAACGCCGTGAGCACAGCCTTCGATCGGAGCGCCAAAGATGGCCCGCGTTGTCGGGGCCGTCACCCGCACCTTCGGTCATTCGACACATCGTGCGATCAGATCGCTCAGCCGCTCTTGCTTGGAGCGTCGAATACTTGGTTTGGGATCGTGCGCAGTACTATCGCTATACCAGTGCGTTCGGGCTCACGGATCGATCGAGAAGTCGACGCCCTTTGGCACGATATTGCAGATCCGAAGATCAAGGACGAAGTGTCTTTGGGATACGCCCTTGATTTCAAACCCTCGCTATTTAGCCTGAAGGCATTTCCGCTCAACGAACTTTGGTCTGCAATTGAAAGACGGCGAACGAGTCAAGAGGATAACACCGACGTCAAGTCACTCCTAGATCTAAAGATTCCCGAGTGGGATTGCTTCATCGACCCGGCCGGCGCACCAGACACCGCGGACTTCACTATACATGACGTTGGCGTCCCAGAGACTTTCTTGGAAAGTGTCGCACAAGTTATCGAAGTAACTCGACTGCGAGTCGCGGCAGCGCTCACGGGATTCGCCAGGATCGAACCGCCGGAATTCGGAATCGGCGACGAAATCAGCGACGAGAAGCGCGTCGCGCTCACAACAGAAACCCCGTTTTGGGTACCCGCGAGTGAAGTCAGGGGCGAGGGAATCTTTCTCCGACTTCCCGAGGATCGCGTTCGCTCATGGGAAGCTATCGCAAACATCAGCGAAAGGGTCAAAAAGCTAAAACTCGCCATGGTCCGACGATACGGCCCAACGTCGTGGTCGGGGTCGCGCTACGTGTTGTTGCATTCTCTGGCACATCTTCTCATTAACGAACTGGCGCTTGAATGCGGATACGGCGCGGCATCGCTTCGTGAACGGATCTATGCCTCAGACGGCCTCGACGGGAAGAATCCAATGGCGGGCATTCTAATCTATACCGCAGCTGCCGACTCGGAAGGCACACTTGGCGGACTCGTGGCGATGGCCGCGCCGACAACGCTTGGGCGAGTCATCGACTGTGCGCTTCACAGGGCAGAACTCTGTAGTTCGGACCCACTTTGCGCTGAACACCTTCCAACGCCCGAGGATGCAACGCTCCACGGAGCAGCGTGCCACAGCTGTTTATTTCTGCCTGAGACCAGCTGTGAAGCGAACAATCGTATGCTCGATCGTGCGACGCTTGTCGAGACGTTGAAGCGCTCGGAAGTCGCATATCTTGGACGATAGCTCAGGTCGACTATCCGAACTCGTCGACGGTATAATAACTGACCTGTCGCCCGATTTTGTTCGGCGCTTGATTGAGATGATTCGAGAAGCCGGGAGCCTGTCGGAACTAACTGAAGCAAACGCGATGCGGGAGTTTTCCAACGATGCAGCGAGCCGCCGCACCGCGCGATTCGCGTCGGCGATACGATCGATAGAACCAAGTATTCAACCAGCAATCGTCGCGTTGGGACTTGAATGCGCTTTGCGGTCGGCCCAACGAGTAGGCCGGGCGGAGCACGTTGATGTCGTTTGGACGGGACCTGGAACATCCGCGCCTCCAAGTAGGCGAACTGCGGCTGTTCTCCTAGGGTTGATTGACGCAGCACAACGCGACATCATCCTCATCTCGTTTGCATCGTTTCGGGTCACCGACGTGATAGCCGCGCTGGAGCGCGCGGCCCGCCGAGGTGTCTTGCTCACATTTGTGTTGGAGTCTGCGGAAGACAGTGGGGGTCGCTTGAAAGACTACGGCGAGAACGCCTACCGGAACCTGGAAGCATTTCCTGGGGTCAAATTCCTGCGGTGGCCACTGGAAAAGCGACCGCAAGGAGCAGTCTTGCATGCGAAGGCTGTGGTTGTAGATGGCCAGCAAGCCCTCGTGACAAGCGCGAACCTCACTGGGAGCGCAATCGAGTCGAACCTTGAACTGGGCTTACTTGTCCGTGGCGGCGATGCTCCCACTGAGATCCGTAGTCACATGCTATCGCTTATTCGTACCGGCGAACTTGTCGAAATTGCGTGATCCACGCGGAATGAATCGTATATGAGGCGATTACCGATCGTCAGGTCAAGGTCGACTTTCTGGACCTACTGCCGCTTACCGAAAAGTTGTTCCAAACGAATCCTAATCGCCTGAAGTGATACACCTAGATCGGACGCACATTGCGCGTCGTCCATTCTTTTCGACCAGACCTCGCGTACGAGCCCTTTTGGCATCAGCACCGCAGCAGCGAAACGGTTGGCGGCGACCTCCCTCATTCGTCGTCGGGCATCCGCGACGCTCCCCGATAAGTCCTTGACGGTGCAGCGATAGGACGTCGGCTCTGGCTCTATCTCGAATAGAGGCTGCATGGACTTACTCTTGTGGTGAAGTTCGATGTGGCCTAGTTCGTGGCCCAACGTAAAGCGTTGTCGGGGTAGGATGTCGTTTGCCTCTACGACTACGACGTAGAACTCCGGTGCGTATAGCCCCGCGAGCTTTTGACCGCCGAGGACGACGTCTGGCACTCCGGCAACGTCGACTCCATGCCGAGTGCGGATGATCTTATCGACGTCTATCGCAATCCCATTCGACAACCGAGGTGGCCCCGTCTGTCGCAAGACTTCATCTGCTACGATCTCCGGATCTACCCAGGCCACAGTTACGAGACTCGGCGCCTGAGTAGCCTATTGATTTCGAGCCCGGGGCCCTCGACGTCCGAGGCCGCGTCGCGCGCGGCGATCGTCGAACGCGGCTGGTCACGCGAAAGAAGGAACGACCTGAGGGCTCTTATTGCGTCAATCAGCTTTTCATAGTCGACGCCAAGCGTGGCTATGACGTACGAAATGAAGTCCGATCGAGCGAGATCCTCGAACGCACCTTGGTTAAGGTTGGCCACTTTGCGAAGAACATCCGGATGAGGATAGAGCGGCGTTGCGACGAGAAATGTTTCTATGTCCTCGGTTAGCGCGTTCTTCCCGATGCCTGCGATTCGTCGACGAAGGGCGTCGGCATTCGCCTCTGGCCGTTTCTTAGCTGCCGCGAGCTTGATCAGGTCGTCGAGGTCTTTATCATTTAGATCCATATTAGTATCCTCGCATCCGTTTCCGGAGCCTTGCTCGTGCTCGACTTACGATGGCCGCGAGGTTGCTTTCCGTGATGTCGCGCCCAAACTCCGCATGGAGATAAGCGCGGACCTGCGCGTAACTAGATTCGCCAACTACCATGTCCAGGGCAATGCGCACATGTTGCTCTAACGCCATGAACTCCATTGTAAATTTATCGGCCGCCTCCTGCGATATAACATGCGCTTCCGGACCCTCCAATGTCGAAATTAGCCGCTCCTCCTCCGCGTCGTCTTTTATCCGTCCTCTGAGACGCAGAATATCGATCGCTGCGTTCTTCATGATCATAGTCACCTGATTCGCGATGTCAATCGCAAGAACGCCGCGCCTCTGCATATCGCATATCTTCTCCGAAGTGACGCCCACAACGTCGTCGACGTCTTGGGACGAACCCAACACCTTCACTACCCTCCTCGCCAGCCCGTAGAGTGCATCGAGTAGCGACGCACCGCCGTCACTGCCGGTTATCTGGAACGCAATCGTGATCGCGTCTACGAGCGATTTGCGTTTAGACAATTTGTCGCCGGCCAGTCACGCGACACCGACTCGATCGCCCGCATCCTCCAGCGGGTAGTGCGGGCAAATCGCCGAATCTGTTCCGAAAAACGGATGCGGGGCGAGTTCGTGGCGCAAGGCGTTGTAAACGAGATACCTTGGCAGCGGCAGACCGATTGAATAGCCGGTTGCCAGCGCGAGGAAGAGGTTGACGGCTTCCGAGGCCAGCAATCCGTTCATGGAAATGACCTGCTGGTCTGGGGCGCCGCCCTCGACGTATTCTTCCTTGTCTCGGGCGAGATTCGTTTCGTTGACAACCTCCATGCACCGCATACACGGTTCCCCAGGAATCGACAGAACAACCTGCCCAGCTGCTGAAACAACGACGTTCCGCTCGACCCGGATACCAAGGCCGATGTCGATCAAAGTCACGAGCGCCTGACGACAAACTCTCTCGATGTCGTCGCGCGCACGAAATCGATCCACTGATCCGAAGACGTAGTCACTGGCTTGTAGGGCGGCGATGGCCTCGGGACTTTGTACCCGGCTCGATATCGGCACGAGGTCTGTTCGCGTCCAGGAGAGACGCCGAGCGATGATTTCGGTCTTGGGCTCGCCCACGTCTTCCGCAGACGAACCGATCACTCGACTCAGGTTCGATCTATCGAGTCTGTCGTGATCGACCAGATAGATCCTTCCCACGGAAAGCCGCGCGAGTTGCTCGGCGATATGCGAGCCTCCGCCTCCGCATCCCACGATCGCGACCGTGGAATCTCGAATGGCGGTGAGTCCGTCAATCCCGAGGAACGACATCCGAGAGTCATCCACGACCTTCGCCGTCCCTCTGAATCGTGCGCTGGATGCGACCGATCTCTCGCACCACGTCGATGCTTTTCAATCTCTGTCGGTCGCTGACGATCAACGCACTCGCTTGATTGTCGCTTAGCACCAGGGCCCCTTGTGGAAAGCGAGGACAGGCGAGCCACAGGGCCGGGCATATGCTGCGTGACGTTTGCATGTCGGTCGGGCTAAAGCGCGGTGATCCGGAATGTTCATGAAGGTGTGCCCAGAGCACTCCACACTTCATCTCGGTGGCTTTCTCCGCACTCGTCATCAGCCAACGGACATCGAAATTGGCGGCGGCGCGTCCTTTGACGTAGGCGACGTCCGGCGCGGGTTCATAGCCCACGACCACAATGACGTTAGTTGCGTATACTGATGCGTACCGCACCAACACGATGCCTACCCGCTCTGCAGCGATTCGACGCGGCCTGGCGAGATCATCACGCATAGTCGTCGCTAGTGCCTTCGGCATGTGCAGGCGAGAAGGACCGATCATGGGCCATACCGTCGGAGGTGCGCGAGCACCGCTTGATGGGGGGACAACGAGGCCGGCACGTTGTTAATGCTCGCGGAATGCACGGTACGTCCTAAGAGAACCCGAGCCGCTGTCGGCGGAATCGTTCCGTCCGCCATTCGCACTGGCTGTTCGAGAAAAAGCCTTGACGCGTACCCGTCAAGCGGCGATGCGACGTAAACGCCGAACATCGGCGTTGGTAAGCAACCCGACGGCAGGTCGATGCGCGGCAGCCAGAACAGCCGCAGACCGGATTCTTGGAACTCCTCAGCGCCTTCACCGCAGAGGTGAGCCAGCGCTCTCGCTTCGTCTGGCGTCATCCTACGACGCACCCCCGACGTTTGGCACGCTGACGAACTTCTCTCCGTTGTGCAGTTCGAGGCGTTCCGAGTCCCCGACTTCCCGTCGGTGCTCACCGATCAATCGGTACAAGATGTCGCCCGCCGGAATGTCCGCGATGGTCTTAATCTGCGCTCCGGTCAGATCGTCACTCTTGATGCGGTAATCTTTGCCGTTTATGATTATCTCCAGGTGCTCGCTCACGTCGACCTCCATATCTGTCCTGCGCGACGGTCACATTGTAGAAACGGCGAGGATAGCGGATTCTTACACGCTTCACAAAGAAAATTTTAGTAGTCGGGATCGCGGATAGCTCGCGATTTCGGGACACGCTCATCGCACGACAGAGGCGGTTGACCGACGCCGCGTTGGGCTGGTACACTCAGTGGATTCCCAACCGCAGCAGCTGAACTGTGCGGCAGGCTACGGTTTTTTGCTCCTGTGCAGACAGCTTGGACTGCGGGCTCGGATACATCGTCCGCGATTCCTCACTATCCTCACTTCTTATGCTATTTCATGAGACTCTGTGACACGTCCGGGACGGACATCGCAGGCGAATAATCGACGCAATCCCTTATGTATCGGACTTCTCCGGACTTTCTGACACTTTGTGAGACTGTCCCCGCAGATCCCGAATCCTGAGCTCCTTCATCTGCGTGTCCAGCCCGAGATTCGCTTCCAGTTGCGCGAGCGGCAGCGCCTCGATCCGATTCGGCGTCACTTCGATGTCGGCCAGCAGTTTGCGCGCCAGCAAAAGCTTCAGCGCGTCAAGGTCGGTGCCGTCGCGCGCGGCGATGAAGAGCACGAGCTCGTCGAGATCTTCAGGATCGTCGTTGCGCTTCTTGACCACCAATTGCCATTCGACGACCTCAGGCACCTCGGCCATCGCCGGCAGAAAATTGTTCAGATCGACGA
>Ga0207416_1002697_pt1 | contig 18520 bp, 18 predicted proteins | sample PaiPotPPM11metaG_FD_184107 | JGI IMG/M metagenome (GOLD analysis project Ga0207416, IMG submission 184107) | Iron sulfur acid spring bacterial and archeal communities from Banff, Canada, to study Microbial Dark Matter (Phase II) - Paint Pots PPM... ...
GTCCAGCCCGGCACCGCAGCCATCAGAAACTGGAGGGCCGCCATGCGACGGCAACTGGCTGGTCACGACGCGGCAGCCGCACCGGCAGGAACGGCGGCAGCGTCATCGCGGGCGTGCCCGGCGTGGGCCAGGCCCGTCTCCAGCAGCATCCGCACGTGCGCGTCATCGAGCCGGTAGTAGGCCATCCGGCCGCGCCGGCTGACACTGACCACGCGGTGAGCGCGCAGCAGCCGCAGCCCGTGGCTGACCGCGGACTCGCTCAGCCCGCAGGCCGCCGCCAGGTCACAGACGCACAGCTCCCCCACCTCCAGCAAGCAGGCCAGCAGCCGCAGCCGCCCCGGATCGCCTAGCAGCGCGAACACGTCGGCCAGCCCGCCGACTTCGGCCTCGGGCGGCAGCGCGGCCCGCACGGCCGCGACCTTGCCCGGGTCGACCATCCGCACCCCGCACGCGTCCAGTCCCGCCGGCTCGCCCATGACCACACCTCACACGTCTGCACAATTGTTCAAATATAAGGTTACCCGCAACATGCCTGGAGGGAATAGTCGGCAGGGGCTGCGCAGGCCGGATGCGGCCACACCGGCGGTCATCACCGCACGCCGGTTCAGACGGCTAGGAGACGACACCCGTCACCTCATCACCTAAAGCATCTAGGTGATAAAGTGACTGGCCGAAGCGCGATAACACGCTGCGGCACGTGAACCTACGCTGCTTAGGTGACGGCTGCCCGGGCTGAGTGCAGAACACGCGGGAGGGATGCGGTGCCTGTGATGCCGGGCGGCGGGGTACGGGCCTTCGGCGAGCTGGAGGCCGCGATCATGGACCAGGTCTGGTCCGCGGGCCAGCCGGTGCGGGTCCGGGAGATCCACGACCGGCTGCGTCCGGAACGTGAGCCCGCGTACAACACGGTGCTGACCGTGGTCGAGATCTTGTACCGCAAGGGCTGGCTGACCCGGGAGAGGGACGGCCGCGCCTACCGGTACCGGGCCACGGCAAGCCGCGAGGAGTACACCGCCGGGCTGATGAGCGAGGCGTTCGACGCCAGCACCGACCGGCTGGCGACGCTGCGCAGCTTCATGGCGCGCATCGACCCGGCCGAGGCCGCCGAGCTGCGCGCGCTGCTGGACGAGGCGCGCCGGGACGGGGACGGGTCGTGATCGCCGCGCTGGCCCTGTTCGGGTACGCGGCGTTGCTGCTGACCGTGGCTTCGGCCGGTCTTGCTGGCGCCCGGTGGGCGGACCGGGCGCCGCGGCTGGCGGTGACCGCGTGGCTGGCGCTGACCGGATGCGCTGTGGTGTCGGTGGTCCTGGGCGGGATGGCGCTGGTGGTGCCGACGGTGCGGGTCAGCGCCGGCCTGGCGGCACTGCTGGCGAACTGTGTCATGGCGCTGCGCGCCAGCTACGCCCACCCCGGCGGCGCGGCGATGGCCGGCGCCGGGGCGGTCCTCGGGCTCGCGGTGACCGCCAGGGTGTGCTGGTGCACCGCCGTCACGCTGGCCCGCGCGGGTACTGCCCGGCGCAGGCACCGCCGCGTGCTCGCCCTGGCCGGGCGGCATGACCGCCGGCTCGGTGCCGTGCTGCTCGACCACGACGAGGCGGCTGCCTGGTGCCTGCCCGGTACCGGACGCCAGGTGGTGCTCACCACCGCCGCGGCCGCAGCCCTGGACGACGCTCAACTCGCCGCCGTGCTCGCCCATGAGCGGGCGCACCAGCGCGGCCGCCACCACCTGCTGGTGGCACTGGCCGGGTCGCTGGCGGCGGCGTTCCCGCGGGTCCGCGCGTTCCGGCAGGGGCATGAGCAGGTCGCCCGGCTGGTCGAGCTGCTCGCCGACGACGCCGCGGCTGCGGCGTCACCGCGGCTGAAGGTAGCCGAGGCGCTGCTGGCGCTTGCCGCTCCCGCCCCCGCATCGGCGCTGGGCGCGGGCGGGTCGGCGACCGGCGCGCGGGTCAGGCGCCTCATCGCGGCGCCCGCACCGATCGGCCGGGCGCGCACCGCGGCCGGGACGCTGGCCGTCGCCGCGCTGGCCGCGCTCCCGCTCGTGCTCCTTGCCGGCCCCGCCGCCGTCAGCGGCATGACCTGCTGCCCGCACGCCATCGCCGTCGCGTCCACGCTGCTGAACCCCCATTGCGGGGCCGCATCCGGCTGCTGACACGATGTCCCGGCTGACGCGGCGCACCCCGCGCCTCCTGACAGGATCTTTCAGCACACAAGCCTGGTTGCAGGGCGCCGCGAAGATGATAAACATGTCATCCGGCTGCGGCAGACCGCTGGCACGCAGCGGCTTATGCTGCCCGGTATGCCTGATGCGGACAGTGCGGAGAAAGCCGCCGCGGCCCAGCCTGCCCCCGTGCCGACAGGCGCCGCGCGGCGGGGCCAGCGGGCGTTCTGGGCCATCCTGGCCACCATCATCCTGGCCGGGGCGGCAGTCATCACGGTCGTCGCGCTCAAGCATGCCCGCAGCGGGCCGCAGCTAGCACGCCCCACCGGAATCCCGGCCAGCGTCAGCGACGCGCAGATCAACCTGATGGGCCTGTCCCCGGTCCCGGTGCGACCCGCGCCCGGATTCACGCTCACCGACCAGGACGGGCGCACCCTGTCCCTGTCATCGCTGCGCGGCAAGGTCGTGGTCCTGGAGTTCATGGACCCGCACTGCACCGACATCTGCCCGATCGTGTCGCAAGAGTACGTCGACGCCTACCGCGACCTCGGCCCACTGGCCGGCAAGGTCGTCTTCGCCGCCATCAACGTCAACCAGTACCACGCCAAGGTCGCCGACATGATGGCCTACTCCCGCGAACAGCAGCTGACCACGATCCCCGGCTGGCACTTCTTCACCGGCCCGGTCCCAGACCTGCGCAAAGTCTGGGACGGCTACGACATCGCAGTGCAGGCGCCCAGCCCGAACGCCGACATCGTGCACACCTCCGCGGTCTACTTCATCGACCCCGCCGGCCGGGAACGGTTCATCGCCGCCCCCATGGCCGACCACACATCCTCCGGCACCTCCTACCTGCCCGCAGACCAGATCAGCGGGTGGGGACAGGGCATCGCCCAGGTCGCCCGGACACTGGTCCGCTGAGCGCCGCGGCACCGAACCCCTCGTCCCGTTCGGTATCAACGCGGCGTCGCCTGACGGCAACGGGAAGCCGGCGGGAGCCGGGACGGCCAGGTGCTCAGGAAACGATCACAGGACCCTGCCGCCGAGCAGCGGCAGGATCGCGCCGGCGGCGACTCCCAGCGTTACCGAGATGACGCCGCCCGCGTACGCGGCGACGGCTGGCCAGTGGCCCGCGGCCCGCAGCGGGTCCGGCTCGCCCGGGGCGGGCGCGGGGGCCGAATCCGGTGGGCGGGAGAAGACCGGCACCAGCCAGCGGAGGTAGTAGAAGACAGATGCGACGGTGTTCGCCACCGCGAGCACGGCGAGCCACGTGTAGCCGCCGTCGATAGTGGCGGTGAAGATCTCGAGTTTGCCGATGAACACCCCGGTTGGCGGGGTTCCGATCAGGCCGAGGAGGCAGACCAGCAATACCGCGGCGAGGCCGGGGCGGCGGCGGGCCAGGCCGCGGTAGCTGTCCAGGGTGGTCGCGGCCGGCAGTGCGGTGGTGACGGCGAACGCGGCGAGGTTGGTCGCGGCGTACGCCGCGAGGTAGAACAGCAGCGACTTGGCCGCCAGGCCGCTGCGGGCCGCGGCGAGCGCCATCACCAGGTAGCCTGCCTGGCTGATGCTGGAGTAGCCGAGGAGCCGGCGCACCGAGGTCTGAAAGAACGCGGCGAGGTTGCCCAGCGTCATCGTGGCGGCGGCCAGGACGGCGGCGAGCAGCGGCCAGTCCACGGCGGTCACGGGGATGGCCGTGGTAAGCAGCCGGAACAGTGCGGCGAGGGCCCCGATCTTGAGCACCGTGGCGAGGAACGCGGCGACGGGCGGCGAGCTGCCCTCGGTGACGTCGGGGATCCAGAAATGGGCCGGGACGCCGCCCGCCTTGAACAGCAGCCCGGCGAGTACGGCGACCAGGCCCACGGTGACGATGCCGTGCGGCGCGCCGACCAGGGCCACCCGGAGCCCGGGGTAGCCGGTGGTGCCGCCCGCGCCGACCAGCAGGACGATCCCGACGAGCATGAAGACGCCGAGCAGCGCGCCGAGGAGGTAGTACTTCATGGCCGCCTCGGTGCCGGCACGGTCCTTGGCGAACGCGGTCAGCGCGTAGCCGGGGATCGAGGCGAGCAGGTACCCGGCGAACAGCAGCAGCAGCTCGCCTGCGCCCGCGAGAACGATGGTGCCGAGCGCGGCGAGCTGGAGCAGCACGTAGAACTCCGTCTCCCGGGGATGCGCGGCGAACGGGCCCGCCGCCAGACCGAGGACGAGCAGGGTGGCGCCGAGGACGACGATCCGCGTGGTGCTCGTCACGACGTCGATGTCGTAGCTGGCACCGAAGTCGGTAGTGGCGGGCTGAGTGGCGCCGAACCCGGCGGCGGCGAGTCCCGCCAGGCAGGCCGCGGCCGCCAGTGCGCGGACCAGCCACTGCCGCTGCCTGGGCAGCCAGGAGCCGGCCAGCAGGCCGATCACCGCGCTGGCGGCCAGCGCGATCTCGGGGCCGAGCAGTCCGAGGTCTTCTTTCACCGGGCCACCAGGGCGGTGACGGTGCGGGCGGCCGGTTCGATGACGTTGAGGAGGAACCCGGGCGCGATGCCGATCAGGACCGCGAGCGCGAGCAGCGGGACGGTGCTGGCCGCCTCGCTCACGGTTAGATCGCCGAACGCTCCCGCAGCGCCCGCTGCGCCGGGCAGGCGCAGCGGTCCGGTGAAGATCTTCCGCAGTGCCTGCAGGAAAAGCGCCGTGGTGATCAGGATGCCGGTGAGGGCAATCCCGGTGGCGGCCGCGGCGGTGGCGAAGCTGCCGGTGAAGACCTGGAACTCGGCGATGAATCCGGCCAGGCCGGGCAGGCCGAGGCTGCCGAACGCCGCGATCGCGGTGACGGCGGCGAACGCCGGCATCGGGCCGGCCAGGCCGGAGTAGGCGTCCATGTCGTAGCTGCCTCCCCTGTCGTACAGGACGCCGGAGAGCAGGAACAGCGCCCCGGTGAGCAGGCCGTGGCTGACCATCTGGGTGACGCCCCCGGTCACCGCCAGTGCCCTGGCCTGCGCGTCGCCGTGGGCGAGGATCCCGGCGGCGCCGGCTGCGAGGAGACCAGCCCCGCGTAGCCGCCGCGGCCGGCCAGCGGGTCGGTCCGGATCAGCGTGACCATGTCGAAGGTGTGCGGGCGGGCGGCGAGGTACAGGCCGATGAAGCCGAGCAGCAGCGCCAGCGAGCCGGTGAACGTGTACAGGAAGAACTTGACCGCCGCGGCGCGTGCCCGGTCACCGTGCCCCCAGCCCGCGATGACGAAGAACATGCCGACGATGGACAGGTCGAAGTAGACGAAGAACAGGATCAGGTCCAGGGCCGTGAACGCGCCGAGGCAGACGGTCTGCAGGAAAAGGAACAGGCAGGCGCGGTTCTTCGGCCGGCGGCCGTCGCGCAGGCAGTAGACGGCGACGGCCAGGAACAGCACCGCGGTCAGTGCGACCAGCGGCAGCGACAGCCCGTCCACGCCGACGTGATAGCCGACCCCGGCGCTGGGGATCCACGTCACGTCCTCGGTCCAGGCGAACCCGCCCTGCGGGTGGTACCCGGCCCAGGCAACCGCCACGAGCACGAGGTCCGCCGTGGCGACGGCGATCCAGGCGGCGCCGAACACCGCGCGCGGCGCCCGGGCGGGGAGCGCGAGCAGCCCGGCGGCGGCGAGCGCGGGCAGGAACACGATGACGGACAGCACCGGCTACCTCACGAGGAAGATGAAGGCGAGAGTGAGCACCGCGAAGACGACGGCGGCCTGCGCGTAGTAGGCATGCAGCTGCCCGGTCTGCGGCCGCTGTGCGAGCCGCCCGAGCCGGCGAGCGCCGGCCGCCGCCTGGCGGATAAGCCCGTCCACATCGGCGTCGTCGAGCCGCGCGGCGGCGCCCGCGAGCGCGAGACCACCGCGGGCTACCGCCCGCACTGCCCCGTCGACGACCCGGTCGTCGAAACCGGCCAGCGCCCGGGCCACCGCGAGGACGGGACGGGCCATGAACGCTCCGGCGGCCCGTTCCAGGTCCAGCCACCGAAACAACCATCCACTAACGGCCCGGACGGCAACGACGCGACGCGGGGCCGGCGCCGGCGGGATCGCGGCCGCCGTAGCGCCGATCCGCCACCAAGTCGCGGCGCCGGCCGCCACGGCGAGTACCGCGGACAGCGTCAGCTCCCACCAGGCGGGGGCGGGGACGGCCGCCCCGCCGAGCGCATGCCCCAGCGGGCCCGCGATCGCCGGCAGGGCCAGCACGCCGAGGACCAGCGCGGGCACGGCCAGGAGCAGCAGCGGCCAGGCCGCCGCCGCGGCCACGCGCCGGGTGCCGCGCCGCTCGGTGTCGTAGCCGGAGGCGGCCCCGGCCGGCACGGGCTGCCACACGTACCAGAGTGCCTTGACGCTGTAGACGGCGGAGACCACAGCGGCGGCCAGCCCGGTCGCGTACAGGGCCGGTCCCGCCCGCAGCGCGGCGGCCAGCACCTGGTCCTTGGTCACCCACAGCGACGCCGGAGGGAGGCCGGCCAGCGCGACCGCCCCGGCGGTGAACGCGGCCCCGGCCAGCGGGTACTGCCGCGCGGCGCCGCGCAGGGCGTCCAGTCTCCTGGTGCCGAGCGCGGTCAGCCACGCCCCGGCGGCCAGGAACATAAGGCTCTTGACGGCCGCGTGCGCGACCAGCTGGTCCGCCCCGGCCGCGACCCCGCCGGCTCCCGCCGCGAGCACGATGAACCCGATCTGGGCGCACGTCGAGGCGGCGAGCAGCTGCTTCAGATCGTCCTGCGCGACCGCGACGAGCCCGAGCGCCAGCGCGGTGACCGCCCCCGTCCACATGGCGACAGGCCCGGCCCAGCCGGCGGCCGCCAGCAGGGGTCCGGTGCGCAGCAGCAGGTACCCGCCCGCCGCCACCATGGTGGCCGAGTGCAGCAGCGCCGAGACCGGGCTCGGCCCGGCCATGGCCCGCGACAGCCAGAACGAGAACGGCAGCTGCGCCGACTTCCCGAAGGCGGCGGCCAGCACGCCGGCCGCCACCACGTCCAGCCACGGCCGCGACGCGTCCCCGAGCCCGGCGAGCGTCAGCCCCGGCACGCCGCCGGCCAGTGCGGCGCCTGCGGCGACGTACAGCCCGAGGTCGGCCGCCCGGGTGACGAGGAACGCGGTGCCCGCCGCCGGGGGCCGGCCCGGGTCGCGCCACCAGTATCCAATCAGCGCGTAGCTGAGGCCGCCCATGACCTCCCATCCCATCAGCAGCAGCGCGAGCGTCCCCGCGGTGACCGTGACCAGCATGGCGCCGGCGAAGAGCAGCATCAGCCCGAAGAACCGCCCCCGGTTCTCATCCGGCCCCAGATCGCCCGCGGCGAAGACGAGCACGGCAAGCGTGACGCCGGCAACCGTGACGACCATGACCGCAGAGAGGCCGTCGACGCGCACGGCGGCGGGGATCCCCGGGAACAGCGGCGCCATCGCGGCCGGGTGCAGGGCGGCGGCCGCGGCCGCGAGCACGAGGGTGACGGCGGCCACGGCGACAGCGGCCCACGGCGCAACCGCCGACACGCGCCGCCCGGCGCCGGTGCCCGTGTGTCCGGCGCCCGTGCGTCCGGCCGTCGCCACTGCGGCGACCGCGAGGACCGCGCCCGCGGCCAGCGGCAAGGCCGGCAGCAGCCAGGCGAGCCACGGCGCGGCCGCCGCACCGGGTGTCATCGCTTCAGGTCCGTGGCCGAGTCGCTCATCGTGATGTCGCGGGCGCGGAAGATCGCGGTAGCGACCGCGAATCCGGTCGCCATCTCGACCGCCATCGCGACGACGGCCACGACCACGACTAGCTGGCCGCTCGGCGCCGCAGGAGCCACGTAGTGCCAGAAGGCGCCGGCCGCCACGATCACGCCGTTCAGCATGAGCTCGAGACCCATCATGATCATCACGATGGACTGCTGGGACAGCGCGCCGTACAGGCCGATGGCGAACAGGGCGGCGGCGAGCAGCAGGAACAGCTGGATGCTCACTGGCCCACCCCGCCGCGCAGCGGGTCATCGGGCGAGCGACGTCGCAGGTCGTCGCCGAACCGGTCGTACCGGCCGCGGCTCGTGGCCAGTACAACCGCCCCCACCATCGTGGCGAGGAGCACGAACCCGAGGGTCACCATGGTCAGCATCTGCGGGCCCATCAGCGCCTGGCCGAGCTGGAACGCCGGGCTGGCCGGTGGCTGGCCGGCCCGGCGCGGCCAGGGCACCGCCAGGATCCCGGCGGCGAGCAGGGCGAACGTGCCGACGGCGATGGACAGCGAGGCGCGCTTGTTGTGATACATCGACATCTGCGTCAGCCCGCCGGGGTTCGTCATATAGGCGATCATGAATACCAACATGATGACCATCTCCATGGTCATCATGAGGATGACGACGGCGCCCAGGTAAGCCAGCCCGAGCACGATCAGCAACCCGCCCACGGCAAGGAACGAGACCAGCAGGGCGATGGTGACCCGGGCCATCGAGTTGACCCGGAACACCATGAACCCGCTGGCCGCGGCCAGCAGCGCGAGAAACCAGAACACGGCGGTCAGCACGGCTGTCTCCTATCTGGTGAGATCGACAAGCGCCGGTACCAGGGCCTGGGCGACCGATAGCGGCAGCACCACCACCCAGGCGAACTCGGCGTAGCGGTCGGCCCGCAAGGCCGGCAGCCGCCCGCGGGCCCAGGTCAGCCCGGCCAGGACTGCCAGGGTCTTGACCGCCGACCAGGCCCACGCGGGCAGGACTGGTCCGGCCGCGCCGCCGAGGAACAGCGGCACCGCCATCCCCGCCCCGGCGGCGAGCAGCAGCCAGCGCCCTGCCTCGATGGCCAGCCGGTCCACCCCGGACACCTCGGCCAGCACGCCGCCCGCTACGTCATGCCCCGCCGGGGCGCCGAACGGGCCGAGGAAGCTGAACGCGTACACGCCGGCCAGGTAGGCAGCGAACGCGGCCGGCATCCAGACGGCGAACCACAGGTGCGACTGCGCGGCGGCGATGTCCGCGACGTCCAGTGACTGCGCCCCCGCCGCCACCGAGATCAGCGCGAACATCAGCGGGAGCTCGTAGGCCAGCCCTTGCGCGACGAACCGGTAGCCGGCGATCAGGCTCAGCGCGGAATTGGCACCCCAGCCCGCCAGCCAGAGGCCAGCCCAGGTGAGCACTTCCATCGCGTTGAACCACACCACCCCGACGCTCATCCGGCTCGCCGTCACCGTGCCGAACGGGATGACCAGCGCCGCCAGTATCCCGGCCGCCGGGACCGTCCACAGCCCCGCCCGCCACAGCAGCGCGTCCGGGGCCGGCGTGCGGCGGCGCTGCCCGATGAGTAGTCTCGCTGCCCCGGCCGCCGGCGCCGCCGCCGCCGTCAGCAGCGGCCGCCCGGCCGCCCGGGCCGCCAGCAGCGCGTCTCCCAGCACCGCCATGATCGCGAAAGCCGTGAGGAGTACCGGGACGATCAGGACCGACCATAGCGGCGCGCTAGTGACCATGGCCCGCCCCGGCGCGGGCTGGGAGCTGGTCAAGGTCGGGGTCCAGGCTGGCGATTACCAGTCTGGCGCCGGCGAACTCGGTGCCCGCCAGCAGGCGCGGCAGAACGGCGACAAGCCCGGTCTGCCCTTCGTCAGTTCCGGGCGGCCCGCCCGCTGCGGCCCAGCCGCGCGGCGGACCGAACTCGGCAGGGCGCAGCGGCGAGGTGTCGTCGAGAACCGCCACCGCATCGTCCACCTCCGCACACCAGCGGCGGTAGCGGACCGTGACGTCGCCGCCCGCGGCCGCGGGGCCGGCCACCCCGGCAGCGGCCGCGTCAGCCGCGTCGAGCACCCCAAGACCGCTGGTCAGCCAGGCCAGCACCCGGGACCGGCCGACCCGGCGGGTAAACCGGCGGGCATCACGCCGCACTCCGCCGCCGGGCGTGCCGGCCAGCACGTCGTCGCGGAGCCGGCGGCCGGCCGTGGCCGCCGCCTCCCAGCCGGCCACGCCGAGCAGCCGGGCCAGGCTGTCCAGGTGGGCGGCGGCGCGCCGCCGGGAAGCCTCGGCCGTGGTGACGCGCTCGCCTCCCACGGCCCGGCGCCACGGCTCGTCCCAGAACGAGCCGTCGCCGCCGGCGAGCGCCACGGCCTCCGCCTCCTGGATAACGTCGCCCTGCAAGGTGAGACGGAGCAGCAGGCCAGCCGGCCAGTCAGGCAGTACCGGGCCCAGCGGCAAGTGCAGCTGGTCCAGCCGCAGGCCGTCCCGGTCCGGGCCCCGCCGCGCCATCGCCGTGCCGCGCACCACCATCCCGCCCATGTCCATCTCGCCCATGCCCCCCATGTGCATCCCGGCCATGCCGTCCATGTCCATGTCCATTCCGTGCATGCCGCCCATGTCCATAGCCGCCATGTCCATGGCTCCCATGTCCGTGCCCATGTGGCCCACTGGCGTTTCGCTCATGTCCATGCCGTTATGCGGAGAGTCGCGCGCCGCACCGCGGCCTGCGGTCTCAGCCGCCAGGACACGCTGGCCGGCGAGGTCGGCCACCGTCGCCTGGGCGGCATCAAGTGCCGACGCCACCTCCGCCGGGAGAACCGCGGCCGCCCGGGCGCGCGGCGCGGGCATGGCCTGCCACGTTTCCGTTACGGCCGCCGCCATCGGCCCCGCGAAGTCGCCGCAGGTGAGCAGGATGTCGGCGTCGGCCGGCGACAGCGCCGCCGGCCAGCCGCGCCGCCGCAGCTGCTCCTCCGCGGCCAGCCGGACCGCGGTTGCACCGGGCACGGCGACGGTTAGCACGTGCGGCCGGGCCGCGCCGGCCCGCAGCAGCAGGCCGGTCAGACCCACCGCAGCGCCCCCTCCCGCCACGCATAGGTCACGCCCGCGAGCAGCACCGCCAGGAACCCGAACATCTCGATGACCGCACTCGGTCCCACCGCAGAGATCACGAGCGTCCACGGGTACATGAAGATCATTTCCATGTCGAAGGCGAGGAACAGCAGTGTGATCGCGTACCAGCGCACGTGGAAGCGGCTCACCGCGTGCTCTGCCATCGGGAGCCCCCCGGTGAACGGCGCGGCCGGCGGCGCCGGCCGCGCGACCGCGAGCAACTCCGCCGCTGTCCGCAGGCCCACGGTGACGAGCAGGACCAGTCCCAGCAGCGCCAGCGCAGCCGCAAAACCTGCCACCTCGTTACACCCCACTCCCGTTCGTCCCCGCAGTGCCAGGCGCGGATGCCGACGCCGGTTCAGTCAGCTTGGCCGCGGTCATCAATGCCATGCGGCCAGTGTGGCAGTAGGTCCGCTGGCTCACACCAGCAAGACGGGTGACACCGGACGTTCCCTGCAGGATCGTTTACTGGACGGGCCGAAAGCGGCGCAGGCGGAGGCTGTTGGTGACGACGAACACGGAGCTGAAGGCCATGGCGGCGCCGGCGATCAGCGGGGACAGGAACCCAAGGGCTGCGAGCGGGATCGCGGCGGCGTTGTAGGCGAAGGCCCAGAACAGGTTGCCCTTGATGATGGCGAGGGTGCGGCGCGACAGCATGATGGCGTCGGGGGCCGCGTTCAGGTCGCCGCGGACCAGGGTGAGGTCGGCGGCCTCGATCGCGGCGTCGGTGCCGGTGCCCATGGCCAAGCCGAGGTCGGCCTGGGCGAGCGCCGCCGCGTCGTTGACGCCGTCCCCGGCCATGGCCACGACCCGCCCGGCGGCCTGCAGTTCCTTGACCGCGGTGGCCTTGCCTTCCGGGAGCACCCCGGCGATCACCTCGTCGATGCCGACCGCGTCTGCCGCGAAGCGGGCCGCCCGCTCGCTGTCGCCGGTCAGCAGCACCGGGCGCAGGCCCATGGCCCGCAGCCGGGTGATCGCCTCGGCGGAGGTGGGCTTGACCGTGTCGGCGACGACGAGCACGCCGCGGACGGCGCCGTCCCAGGCGGCGAACACGGCGGTCTGCCCGGCCGCCTCGGCCTGCGCCGCGCGGTCCGCCAGGGGCTCCGGGACCGGCTGCGCCCACTGGTCCGCCAGCCAGCCGACGCGGCCCACCGCTACCGCGTGCCCGTCGACAACGGCGGTAACGCCGAGCCCGTGGTAGCTGGCGAAGTCCTCGGCCTGCGGCAGGTCGGCCCCCAGCCGCTGCCGGGCGCCGGCGGCGATCGCGGCGGCGATCGGGTGCGCGCTGCCGTCCTCGGCCGCGCCGACCAGCCGGAGCAGCTCGCGCACGTCCTCGCCCGGCGCGGCGGTCGCGTCGGCCAGGGACATCCGGCCGGCGGTGACCGTGCCGGTCTTATCCAGCACGATCGTGTCAACGGTCCGGGTGGATTCCAGGACTTCCGGCCCCTTGATGAGGATGCCGAGCTGCGCCCCGCGCCCGGTGCCGACCAGGATCGCGGTCGGGGTGGCCAGGCCCATCGCGCACGGGCAGGCGATGATCAGCACCGCGACCGCGGCGGTGAACGCGGCGGCCGTCCCCTGCCCGGCGGCCAGCCACACCGCCAGGGTGACCAGCGCGACCACGATAACGACCGGGACGAACACCGCCGATATCCGGTCGGCGAGCCGCTGCACCGGGGCCTTGCCGTGCTGCGCGTCGGTGACCAGGCGGGTGATCCTGGCGAGCTCGGTGTCCGCGCCGACCCGGATGGCGCGGACCACGAGACGCCCTGAGGTGTTCACGCACCCGCCGGTGACCGCGTCGCCCGCCGTGACCTCCACCGGGATCGGCTCACCGGTGAGCATCGAGGCGTCCACCGCGGACGCACCGGAGGTGACCACCCCGTCAACGGCGATCTTCTCCCCCGGCCGGACGACGAACTCGTCGCCCACGGAGAGCCGGGCCACCGGGACGCGGACCTCCCGGCCGTCGCGGAGCACCGCGGCGTCCTTCGCGCCGAGTTCGGCGAGCGCCCGCAGCGCCGCGCCGGACCGCCGCTTGGCCCGGGCCTCGAAGTACCGGCCGAGCAGGATCAGCACGGTCACGCCGGCCGCGGCGTCCAGGTAGATCGCGGACGCGGACGCGCCAGCGTGCCCGGCCAGCAGCGTGAACGGCATGCGCATCCCGGCCTGGCCCGCATCGCCGAAGGACAGCGCGTACAGCGACCAGGCGAACGAGGCGGTCACCCCCACCGAGATCAGGGTGTCCATGGTGGCCGCGCCGTGCCTGGCGTTGACCAGGGCGGCACGGTGGAACGGCCAGGCGCCCCAGACGGCGACCGGTGCGGCCAGCGTGAGCGATAGCCACTGCCAGTTGCGGAACTGCAGCGCCGGGACCATCGCGAGCACCACCACGGGCACCGCGAGTAGCAGCGAGACCAGCAGCCGCTGACGCAGCGCCGCCGTCTCGCCCTGTCCCTCCCCCGCCGGGCCCGCGCCGGCCGCCGACTCCGCGGGCGGCGCGGGCAGCGCCGCCGTGTAGCCGGTCCGCTCGACGACTTCGATCAGGTCATCGGGGGTCATGGTGCCGGGGAAGCTGACCGCTGCCTTTTCCGTAGCGAAGTTGACCGTGGCGGTGACCCCATCCAGCTTGTTCAGCTTCTTCTCGACCCGCGCCGCGCACGAGGCGCAGGTCATTCCGCCGATTGATAGTTCCACCGCCTGCTGTGCCGACGCCGGCATGGTTCCTCCCGTCAGATGACCCGCGAAGCCACGCCCCCGTTCGGACGCAAAGATCTTTGCTCCCGAACGGATGCGTGCTTCGCCCTTTAACCCGAGCTCTCAGCCACCGTGCGTGGCTTACCTCGCCAGGTGGTAGTCCCCGGCCTCGTCGAGCGCCGCCGCGACCGCTTCGCCGGCGAGCGGCTTGTCGCTGCTGACTGTCACCGCCGTCTCGCCGCCCGGGTTGAGGTCGACCCGCACGCTGCTCACGCCGTCCAGGTTCTCCAGCTCGTCGGTGACCGCGTGCACGCAGTGCTCGCAGGTCATGCCGGTCACCTGGTACGTCGCCGTTGTCATATGCCCAGCCTCCGTCGTCGTTGTCAGGACTTGACCAGGCGGGCGATCGCGTCGGACGCCTCCCGGACCTTCTGCTCCGCGATATCGCCGCCCTCGGCCACCGCCTGGGCCACGCAGTGCCCGAGGTGGTCCTCGAGCAGGCCGAGCGCAACCGCCTGCAGCCCGCGCGTGGTCGCCGACACCTGGGTCAGGATGTCGATGCAGTACTTGTCGTCCTCGACCATCTTTTCCAGGCCGCGGACCTGTCCCTCAATGCGGCGCAGCCGCTTGAGGTACTCGTCCTTCTCCGGGATGTATCCGTACATGTCACGCTCCTCGCTTGTCCCCATCTTACATACCCCTACGGGGTACGGGTTAGGAATCATGACCTCGGCGAGGGTGGCCTTCGTCACTCGCCCGGCCAGGCCGCCGGGAACCGGTCTGGTGCGGCGCGGCGGGCGCCCGGTGCGCGCCGTCCCCAGCCCGAGGCCGCGCGAAGCCCCGGCCGTTACCGATCCGTAAGGTCTACGGGAACCGCTTGAAGCCGCATCTCCTAAGTAGCTAAGGTTCATTGCGCCGACAAGGTACCAGGCTGAAGTGGACCGCTGACGGCGGCCTGCCGACGATCGGGCTCCTCCGGTAGGCGGCCTACGACAAGGAGTGGACACTCGGATGGACCGACGACTGCGCGTCAGGGGGAGACGCGGCATAGCCATGGCGGTCGCGATCATCTCGGCGGCGGGTCTCGCCGCCTACGGCGGCGTCGCGGCGGCGGCCAAGCCAAAGCCGACCATCGAGCAGGTCCAGGCACAGGTCGATAGCCTGCAAGCGCAAGTCGACCAAGTCGGTAACCAGTACGACACGGTGGGCCAGCAACTGGAATCGGCCAAGGCGAAGCTTGCCTCCGTTCAGAAGAGGGAAGGCGGCGCGGAGCAGCAGTTCCTCGCGGCGCGCAAGGTACTCATGCGGGTCGCCATCGCCTCCTACGAGAGCCAGAACCAGTCCTCGGCCCTCACGCTGCTCACCTCCGGCAGCCCCGGGACGGTGATGCAGCAGTCCTCTCTGCTTCAGGAGATCGCCGACGTGCACAGCCGGCAAGCCGCCAGGTTCCAGTCCGCCGCCGGCCAGGTGCTCGCGGCGCAGGCAGAGTTCCAGCGCACCAGGGCTGGCGTCTCGCAACTGCAGGCGCAGCTGACGGCGAAGAAGGAGAAGCTGAACAAGCTGCTGGCCCAGAGCCAGGCGACGCTGGGCAACCTGAACCTGCAGCAGCAACAGCAGATCGCAGCATCAACCATCGGCACGGGCGGCATCACGAGCGCCACCGACCCGTACGGGACGAGCACGCCGGCGCTGAAGGCGGTGTGGTTCGTCTACCAGCAACTCGGGAAACCGTACCTGTGGGGCGGCACCGGACCAGGCTCCTATGACTGCTCCGGCTTGATGCAGGCCGCGTGGAACTACGCGGGCGTGCCAATCCAGCGGGACACCTATGCGCAGTGGGCGAGCCTTCCGCACGTGCCCAAGTCCAGCCTGCAGCCGGGCGACATCGTGTTCTTCGAGAACACGGGGCACGACGGCATGTACGTCGGGGGCGGCTACATCATCGACGCGCCGAGCACCGGCCTGGTCATCCGCAAGCTGGCGCTCGACAGCGACTGGTACGCGCAGACTTACGAGGGCGCGGCGCGCCCGTAGCCCAGCCCCGATCGTCGACTAGCGGTGCCGGTCGCAGCGATTGTGACGGGGGTCGCGTCTATTGCAGTCTCCTCAGAATCCCCGGTGCCGCAGCCCGGCTGGGGCCGCTTCGGCGCCCCCGGCCGGGCTCCCCGCCTGTCAGGCCTGATACCCGAGGACGGCCATCATGCCCGATTCCGGGGAGTGGTACAGGTTGTGGCAGTGCGTCATCCACTGGCCGGGGTTATCGGCGTCGAAGTCGCAGGCCACCTGCTGGTTCGGCAAGACCATCACGGTGTCCTTGCGGGTCCCGGTGCCGGCCAGGGCGAAGGTGTGCCCGTGGACGTGCATCGGGTGGTACATCGCGGTGGTGTTGGCGAAGACCACCCGGACCCGCTGGCCCTGCCGTATCCCGAACCGCAGCGCGCCGGGATCGGCCATGTTCAGCGACATGCCGTTGATGCCCCAGTTGTAGCGGGCCATCCCGCCGGTCAGCTCCAGCCTGTGCGTCACGTCGGGCTGCCGGGACGGCAGCGCCGCCGGGGCCGCCGGGTGCAGCGCCCCGTACCCGGCCAAGACGTTGCCGAGCTCGGCCGGGCGGACGTCCGCGGGCGGCGCGGTCCCAGCGCCGGTGCGGACCAGGGCCAGGGCGGTCGAGTCCTTGCCCTCGGCCAGGGCGGCCAGCGGGAACACGCCGTCGCCGAGGGTGACCTCCACGTCGTAGCGCTCGCCCATGCCGAGCAGCAGCGCGCTGGCCCGCACCGGGCTGACCGGGTACCCGTCGGTGTGGGTGACGGTCATCGTGTGGCCGCCGAGGGCGACCCGGAAGGCGGTGTCGGCGCCGGCGTTGATGAACCGGATGCGCGCCCGCTGCCCGGGGCGGGCGGTGAACGTCCGCGGCGCGGTACGCACCCGGCCGTTGACCAGGTAGTAGGGATATCGGACGTCGCCGGCGTCACCGCCGAGCAGCGGGCTGGACGCGCTCGACAGCATCGGCCCGGACATGCCGGCGCCCGCCGAGCCCGTCGCCGGCGACGGGGAGCCGCTCGTCATGCTCATCCCGCTCATGCCGCCCATGGCGGTCATGCTGGGCGAGGGAGACGCGGAGGCTGACCCCGTGCCTCCCATGCCGTTCCGCAAGACGGCCAGGACCTGGTCGGGGGTGTAGCCGGTGCCGTCGATCCAGTCATCGAGCACCACGGTCCACTCGTGGTCATAGGCACCGGGCTCGGCGGGGTCTTCCACGATCAGCGGCCCGTACAGGCCCCGGTCGAGCTGGACGCCGGCGTGCGGGTGATACCAGTACGTGCCGGGATCGGCGGCCGTGAACCGGTAGGTGAAGTCCCGGCCCGCCGCGACCGGGGCCTGGGTGATCACCGGAACGCCGTCCATGTCGTTGCGGATCGCGATCCCGTGCCAGTGCACGGTCGTGGGGTCCGGCATCCGGTTCGCCAGCGCCGCCTGGACGATGTCGCCCTTGCGGACCCGGATCTCCGGCCCGGGGACCTCGCCGTGGTAGCTCCAGGTGCGCACGGTGACGCCGCCGAGGTCCACCGGCCCCGGGACGGCGTCCAGGACGGCGGGCACGACGCGGCCGGTGCCGTGGCGGGCGGCTTCGGCCGCGGCGACCTGCGGGCTGCCCGGGGCGATCAGCCCGCCGCCGGACCCGGGCGCCCCGGCCTGCGGGACAGGCGAGGTGCTGCAGGCAGCAGAGGCGCCGACGGTACCCAGGGCAGCCGCAGCCAGCCCGCCGCGCAGGAAAGAACGACGATCGATAATGCTCATCGGAAAATCCACTCCAGGACGACAAGCCCGCACGCAGACGTACGGGCATTACGGATCAGGACATGACGTCAGAACCCGCCCGGAGCAGCACCTGCGCCGTCAGCAGCGCGGCACGGGCCCCCCGGCGGGAGCGCCTGTCACGTCCGGGACACGCCCAGGAACAAAGGCAGCGGCAGGCCCGGCCTCCCCGGCGGCCGGGCGCTTCGAGGAGCAACGGCCAGGCAGCGCTCGACCAGCGCCGCCGCGACCGGAAGGGAGACGGCGGCGGGGCTGGCAGCGAGTGCGCGGCCGGAACCCTGACGGGGCTGCCGCGAGGAACAAAGCCCCTCACAGCAGGAACCGCGTTCTTCCGCCGACCGCGAGGCCGGGGACGCGGCTACTGCAGACTGCCGCGCGCCTGACACTGCGGACCTGGCCGGCAGCCATGGTGCGGTCAGCCAGACCGTGCCGGCGGCGGCTGCGCCGGGCGCTGGCAGAACCGTGGCGGCCGTCGCGGTGACGGTCGCCGTGGTCGCGCCGCCCGGGCAGCCTGCCGACGAGGGTGCTCCGTGCATGAAGAACAGCCCGGCCAGCACAGCCCAGGCCAGCACGGCCCTTACCGCCCGGGACCGCGCTTCCGGCCGCACGAGCCGGCTGTGCCGCAGCAATATCCGCAGGCGGCGCAGGCTCGGGAAGAGCCCAGCCTCGTCGCGCACGGGAGCTGAGCATACCCCCGCAGGAGTCTCCCGGCCCGCCCTTCCCGGGTACGAGCGGCGCCGTTGCCGGCGATTCCCGGTGCCGCGTCCCGTGGCGCCATTGTCAAGTACCTGCGGCGGCGACCGTGCTAGTGCAGTGCCACTAGGTGATCCTGAGTGCCGCCGCTGACGTGCCCGCGAGCCAGCAGCAGACCAGCGAGGGGCGGCTGTGCGGTCTAGTCGCCGTCGCTGGGGTCGCAGTAATCGATCTTGGTGGTGGGGTGGAACGGGCCGAGGAGCAGGCGGCGGGTGAACTCGCCGCCCTCGCCCATCTCCTCGGCGGAGACGTCGAAGGTGAACTCCTGCACCGGCAGCAGTGGTAGTGCCGGCG
>Ga0207416_1002701_pt1 | contig 18496 bp, 16 predicted proteins | sample PaiPotPPM11metaG_FD_184107 | JGI IMG/M metagenome (GOLD analysis project Ga0207416, IMG submission 184107) | Iron sulfur acid spring bacterial and archeal communities from Banff, Canada, to study Microbial Dark Matter (Phase II) - Paint Pots PPM... ...
TCATAACCGCCTACCAGGGCGCCTCGCCCAGCGTGGTCGACCAGCAGGTGACGCTGCCGGTCGTCAGCGCCCTCCAGGGATTATCGGGCGTGACGACGGTCGACTCGACTTCGGCCTCGGGAGCGTCGATCGTCACGGTTCAATTCAAGGACGGCACCGACACCACGGCAGCGAGGCAGAGCCTCTCGAGCAGCCTCGAGCGGGCAAGGGTGGCCCTTCCGCAGCAGGCGCAGCCATCGAACATCGTGGCCTTCTCCACCAGCGGGCTGCCGGTGCTTCAGTACTCCGTCTACGCAAATGAGTCGCTCAGCGCGCTCTCCTCCCAGTTGCGCACGGTCGCGATTCCAAAGCTGGCGGCGCTGGCCGGTGTCTCGACGGTCAACCTGACCGGAGCGCCGACGCAGGAGATCCAGGTAACGCTCGATCCAGTAAAGCTAGCGGCTCACGGCCTCTCGATCGCCCAGGTCAGCGCAGCGCTGGCGCAGGCGACGGTTGTCCAGTCGGTAGGGGCGCTCAAGGACAACGGCAACGTCATTCCGCTTCAGATCTCGGGAGCCCTGACCAGCACCGACCAGGTGGGGAACATCCCGATCGGCCGCGTCGCTGTCCGCGACCTGGGAACTGTTGCGCTGGTCGCGGTCCCCCCGGACACGATCACGCGCACCAACGGCAATCCCAGCGTGGGCGTTAGCGTCCTCAAGACTCCGGACGCCAACACGGTCACTGTCGCCAACGAGATCAAAAATGCGCTGCCCGACGTCCGCAACGCCATCGGTAACGGCGTCCAATTTCAGACCATCCTCGACCAGGCAACCCCGATCACGAACGCCATCGGCAACATCCTGCGAGAGGGCCTGCTCGGGGCGGTGTTCGCGATCCTCGTGATCTTTCTCTTCCTCAGGAGCGCTCGAGCGACCCTGGTCGCCGGCGTATCGATCCCGCTCTCTCTGGTCGTCGCCCTACTGGTCCTCTGGTGGCAGGGAATCACCCTGAACATCCTCACCCTCGGCGGGTTGATGGTCGCGATCGGTCGCGTCGTCGACGATGCCATAGTCGTTCTGGAGAACATCAGCCGTCATGTCACCGAAGGCGAGGGCCCGCTGGCCGCCGCCTACACCGGCGGACGCGAGATCGTCAGCGCGGTGACGGCTTCGACGCTTACAACTGTCGCCGTCTTCCTTCCGATCGCCTTCCTCACCGGGATCGCCGGCAGCTTCTTCCGTCCCTTCGCCCTCACGGTCGTCACCGCGCTGCTAGCCTCTCTCCTCGTTGCCGTCACCGTCGTCCCCCTCCTGGCTTCGCGTTTCCTCAAGCCACAGATTCGTCCGGTCGGCGCCAGGCAGCCCCGCAGCTGGCTGCAGGCCGGCTACGTCCCCGTGATTCGCTGGGCGACGGGGCATCGGGCAATCACGCTGGTAGCGGCGGCCGCCGTCTTCTTCGGATCAATGGGACTGGTGCCATTTCTGCGGATCAACCTGCTCGACCAATCCTCGAGTCCGAACTTTCCGGTCGGTCTGACCCTGCCCGACAACACAACGCTGGCCCAGACCAACACCGAAACCGAGACGGTCGAAAATATGATCCGCGGCCTGCCCGGCGTCAGCGCCTTCCAGGCAACCGTAGGTGGGACAACCGATCCTTTCGCGCCACCCGGGACGGTGCCCGCCGATCCGACCACGGCGCAGATCCTGGTCCTCGTCAACATTAACTCCTACAACCAGGCCCTCACTGGCGTGAAAGCTGCGCTCAAGGGCTACAACGGCTCGGCGCGCATCACGGTCGGCCAGGCGCAGAGCAGCGCCAATGCCAACAGCTCGCAGATGCAGGTCCAGGTGCACGCGCCCAACCAGGACAGCCTGCAGCAATCGACCGACCGGGTTCTAGGCGCGCTTGGGCAGGTATCCGGCCTGTCCGAACTTAAGTCCAATCTCGTCGCCTCCAAGCCGCAGTTCCAGCTCGTGCCCACCGACAGGCTTGCCCAGAGCGGCCTGACTGCCCAGCAGCTGGCCGGCCTGGTTGCCCAGCAGATCAACGGACAGGTCGCCGCCCAGGCGGCGCTGCCCTCGGGCCCGGTGAGCGTGCGCGTTCAGCTCCCGCCTGGTACGGCGGACACTCCGTCTGCCTTGCTCAACCTGCGCATCCCGACGGCGGCCGGCCCGGTGCCGCTCTCGACTCTCGCGACACTACAGAAGGTGACCGGCCCGCAGACGGTCAACCGCAGCAACGGCGACCGGGCCTCGACCATCACCGGCACCATCACCAGCAACAACACGCGCGCCGTACAGACACAGGTGGATCGCGCCATCAAAAGCGTAAGCCTGCCCCCGGGCGCGACGGTTTCGACCGGTGGCGTCTTCGCCCAATTGTCTTCTGTCCTGAATCAGTTCATCCTCGCCATCGTGGCCGCTATCGGCCTCGTCTACCTGATCATGGTGGCGACCTTCCGGTCACTGGTGAAGCCGCTCGTGCTCCTCGTCTCGATCCCGTTTGCGGCCAGCGGCGCGCTGATCGCACTCGTGGTAACCGGCAGCGCCCTGTCGCTGCCAGCCATGATCGGCCTGCTGATGCTGACCGGCATCGTGGTAACCAATGCGATCGTACTTCTCGACCTCGTCGAGCAGTACCGCGAGCGTGGTCTCCCCTTGCAGGAGGCGCTGATAGAGGGTGGCCGCCACAGGCTGCGTCCCATCCTGATGACCGCGGTCGCCACCATGCTGGCCCTGGCCCCGTTGGCGTTCAGCGGCAACAGCGGCGGCGGATTCATCGGCGCGCCGCTGGCGATCGTGGTCATCGGCGGGCTCTTCACCAGCACGATCCTCACACTGATCCTGGTTCCCGTTCTCTACTCGCTGGCCTCGCGCTTCACCGGCGCCCGCACGAGCCAGCAACTCGACACCATGCTCGACGACGCGCACGCCCGGCGCTTCCGTGAGCTGACCGGCTGACCGGCGATGGACGCCAGCGTCCGCGATTACATCAAGGCGATCCCTCGTGAGCACCGGCCACTGTTCCTCCGGCTTAGCCGACTGGTCCTGAAGACGCATCCGGACGCCGCAGTCGTGATCTCCTACAAGATGCCGACCTACAAGGTCGGCAAGCGGCGCCTCTACATCGGCGCCTGGAAGCATGGCCTCTCGCTCTACGGCTGTCAGAAGGACCGCGACGGCGGCTTCAGCACGCGGCACCCCGACCTCCTCACGGGAAGAGGTACCATCCGGCTCCGGGCCGACGACGCGGCCCACATTTCCGATAAAGAGTTCAAGGATCTGGCCCGCGCCGCCCTCGACGCGTAACTACTGGTTAGAGCCGACACCCGCCGGCACCTGCACGGCGCCCGTCGACAGGGGCATGTGACTGCGAAACCAGTCCAGGATGGCTTGCAGCCGAATGACCCGCGAGCGGGGGTGTCCGTTGCGCGAGAGATCGTGCGTCTGGCCCTCGAAGCGCATCATCCGCACCTCCCGGTCCAAAAACTTGAGGGCCGTGAACATCTGCTCACCTTCGCTTATCGGGCATCGCAGGTCGTTATCGCTATGCAGGATCAGAAGCGGCGTGTGGATCCGGTCGACGAAGGTGATCGGCGAGCGATCCATGATCCGATCCAGGTCCTTCCAGGGCACGGCGCCGCCAAACTGATCCATGAGGTACCAGCCCACGTCGCTGGTGCCGAACATCACCGCCATGTTGCTGACGCAGCGCATGGTTACGGCAGCCTTGAAACGATCGGTGTGGGAAACGGCCCAGTTGGTCATATACCCGCCGTAACTTCCGCCCGCGACCCCCAGCCGATCAGGGTCGATTCCGCCCCGCGCGATCGCCGCGTCAAGACCGGCCTGTATGTCCTGCCAGTCCTTTCCACCCCAGTCGTTGTTGACCGCATCCGAGAAGTGCCGGCCGTAGCCGGTGCTCCCGCGTGGGTTGAGATACACGACCGCATATCCCTGCGCGGCAAGCATCTGGAACTCGAAGAAAAAGCTCTGCCCGTACATCGCCATCGGTCCGCCGTGGATCTCGAGGATCGCCGGAGCCAGGCCCTCTGTCTGCGGCCGTAGGATCCATCCCTGCAGCTCCCAACCGTCGGCGCCGGTGAAGATTAACTCCTCCGGAGTCGCCAGCGAGACGTCCTTGAAAAGCCCACTGTTTAGCTCGGTGAGGCGCTGAGTGCGCCCGTCACCTGCGCCGAGCAGGTTGATGTCACCCGGGATGGTCGGCGTCGACACGGTAAGAGCAACGGTTGCGCGATCGCGATCGACGCTAAAGCCATAGACGCGCCCTTGCCCGTTTGTGAGGCGGCGGGGTGCGCCGCCACTGGCGGCCAGAGCGTAGAGGTCCGTCGTCCCACGCCCAGACGCCAGAAAGAGAATCTCCTTGCCGTCCGCGGACCAGAACAGGCGGGCTGCCCCATGGGCGCGTTGATCGTCTATGCATGCATCCTCGCACGTCGGTTGGAAATCGGCCGTCAGCCGAACAGGCTTTGCGTCGCCAGCCACCGAGGTGACGTACAGATCCGTATGACCGTCCGAATGCCGACGCTTCGAGCCGAGGTAGGCGATCGAGCGGCCGTCCGGGGACCAGGTCGGCGCTCTGCATTCGAGCGACTCGTCGGTGAGCTGGCGCGCGGTCGCCCCTGGCCGCAGGTCCATTAGCCAGATACCCCCGCCGGGCCATTGCCAGCGTTCGGCGCTGCGGTCGGAGACGAAGGCAAGCCGGCGTCCGTCGGGCGAAACCGCCGGCGCACCATCGTCCCAATCACCATCAGTTAGCTGGCGAGCACTGCCGCCAGACGTCGAGACCTGGAAGAGGTGGCAGCGCCGTTCGTAGTTCCACCCGTGTCCGTCAAGGCGATGCCATAGCCGATCGATCGTGCGAACGGCAGGGATCTTCTTGTCCTTCAGAGGTGCTTCCTCTGCCTCGCGATCGTCCGCGTCGCCCACCTCCGCCGAGAAGACCAGCGAAAGCCCATCCGGCATCCAAACGGGGTCGCCTGCTCCATCCCGCAGGTAGGTCAGCTGACGGGCCTCGCCGCCATCCGCCGGCATGATCCAGAGCTGTGGCTTACCGACGCCACGGTTGCGCTCCTCCTCATTCTTCGGCTTGCTCTCGCCCGCGGGAGCGCGCACGAACGCCAGCCAGAGCCCATCCGGCGACCAGCGGGGAGCGGTATCGTTCGGCCCGGCCGTGAACTGCCTGGGATCGCCACCTTGAGCCGGCACAATCCAGAGGCGGCGGCGGTACTCATAGGTCGCCCGGTCCATCGCCGTCACGACGTACGCGATCCGATCTCCGTCCGAGTTGACCTGCGGGTCCTCCGCAGACTGGATGGCGTAGAGGTCGTCAGGAGCCAGCGGGCGTGTCACTCTCGTCCCGTAGCCTAACGGACTGCGCCTGCACGGACGCCACGATCCCGCGCGAACCGCCGGGTTAGGAATACCACGACGAAGGGGCTGAGAAGGCATCCGACGTGGACGATGTCCGCCAGGCCAAAGCTGCCGCCGCATGGCGGAAGACAGGCGAGGATCGTCAGCCCATTGAGGAAGGTGAACAGAGAGCCCACACCAATCCCGGAGATCGCCAGCCGTGAAGCTGCCGTTGACCAATCCAGTGCGCGAAGCCCGGCACGCCACCAGCTCACGATCAGAACTGTCAGGAGCACGGCCAACCCGACCCCGATTCCGGAGCCGCTCAGGATAAAGGCGTCGAGCAATGCGTGGGTGACGCCAAAGGCCATGGCGACGTAGTTCGCCACGAGCCACCCGCGCGGGCGGCCCTCGACCGGGTTCACGCGCGCCTCATCCGACGCCGTATTGGCATGCCCGCCCGGTCGAGCTCGCCCAACTTATTCAAAACGCTGCGCCTCCGTTAACGGATACTTACCGCATGTCAAACATTTTCACGCCCGTTTTGCACCCGTACATCGAGCTCCGCAAGAAGCAAGTGCCGCCCAAGGTTGCCGACCTCATGCTAAAAGGCGACTCACCGATAGCGCGATTCAATCGGTGGCTGGCACTCAAGGTTACGAACGGCGTGGGCACAATGTGGTGTGCCTACGCGTTTGCCGTCCTGGCGCTGGTATCGCTCCCGGCCGCGATCGCGTCCGGGAACCCGGTCGTCCTCGTCTCCTGGATCAGCCAGACCTTTCTCCAGCTCGTCCTCCTCAGCATCATCATCGTCGGCCAGAACGTGCAGGCGACGGCGACCGATAAGCGGGCCGAGGCCACCTACCAGGATGCCGACGCCGTGCTGCATACGGCCCTGCAGATCCAGTCTCATTTGGAAGCACAAGATGCCGAGATCGAAAAAATCCTTTCCCGCCTGTCAGGGTCGAGCTAGACGTTCGCCCTCCGCGTCGTTCATCGCGCTGCGTGCGGCCCCGGTCTGCGCGGAGCTGGTTGCCGAGCCGATGGTGAAGCAGCGCACTTAGAGGAGCTGCCGCCGTTGCGCCCGATTTCGGGCTCGGATCGGATGCCGTTCCGAATTGCCAGGCCTTGCCTTCTCACTCGCACCCGCGAAGGAACCGAACCGCAGACCTCCGTAGGGGACGGCATCATGATAAGAAAGCGTGCTGAGGTCACCGCGCCGCCACCCCCTGCTCGCTGCCCTAGAAGGCTACCGTCTGGCCCTATCAACCAGGGCATACCAGCGGTTATGGCTCGCGGCCGTCATAAGCCGAACCGGCGACACCTTGAACTTCACGGCGCTCCCGTTATTCGTGCTCGGCCTGACCCATTCCCCGGCCGCCGTAGGAGTCACGGTGCTTGCGGAAGGCATTGGGCTGATCCTCGGCGGGATCCTGGCGCAGTCGATCGTTGACCGCCTGCCAGCTCGACGGCTTCTGGTCTCAATCGATCTCCTTCGAGCGGCCGCAGCCGTCCTTCTGGCAATCTTTCCAACGTTTCAGTACGCGGTTGCGGTCAGTTTGTTGCTCGGGTTAGGCACTGCATCCTTCTCGCCCGTCTCAAATGCTGTAGTCCCTCGACTTGTTTCCGACCAGGCGCTAGTGGCGGCCAACGGGCTGCAATGGACAGCCGGTGTTCTCCTTCAGCTGGTCGCCGCGCCATTTTCGGGTCTGCTCGTGACAGCGGGCGCTGCGCGGCTGGTCTTCGCCCTCAACGCCGTCAGCTTCGTGGCGTCGGCCATCCTCCTAGGAGGTTTGCCGTACCTGCCCCGGGTTCACGAGAAGCCCAGTTCTGCGTGGCGGCAATTACCTGAGCTGCTCGCAGCAATCCCTCGTTTCGCGATCTTGCCACCACTCCTCGCCATGCAAGGGCTTGCCGCCCTGGCGGTCGGAGCGACTTCGGCCCTTCTGGTGGTGCTCGCCCACGACGCCTACGGGCTCAACGGGACCGGATACGGCCTCTGGTTGAGCGGGATTGCGGCCGGGGCGCTCCTCGGGCCGCTCATTCTGCCTCTCCTCGCTCGTGTGCCCGCTTACAAAGCGGTGAGTGGTGCCTACGTAATTCGCGGAGTGGGCGATGTCGGCCTCGGGCTGATCCACAGCGGCGGTGGAGGGTGGGTCCTGCTCGGTCTTTACGGTGTGAACACGTCGTCGGGCATGGTCGCATTCCAGACCATGGTGCAGCGGGAAATTCCGGACAACATCCGGGGCCGGGCGTTCGCCCTGCTCGATGTCGTTTGGCAAACCGCGCGCCTGGTCTCAATTGCCGTTGGTGCCGGCCTGGCAACAAGTATCGGTATCCGCGCCCTGTTTGTTTTGGGTGGACTCTTGCTTGTCGGGGCAGGCGCGGTGGGATTCGGGGGTTTGTCGCGTGGACATCGCTCGCCGAGTTAAGTACCCCTCCCTTCCGCTCGATTGTCACGGCAGATACTGCCCCAACCGCGGGCCCGCCGCCTGATCGGCGAGTTCGCCGCCCGTCGGGACCGGCAACTCGCCACACCGCTCTCAACGAACTGACAGATCGCGAACGCGAGATCCTCAATCTCGTCACGCGCGGCTTGAGCAAACGCCGAGATCGCCGGTCGGCTCGTGATCAGCCCGCTGACCGCGAAGACCCACGCTCGCAACATCCTCGGCAAACTGGACGGTCGCGCGCGCTGCGCTCACCGCCCTCGCCTACGAGAGCGGGCTGATCACACCTGGTTTCAGGGATGATTGGCAGGCGCTCCACCAGGCCGCAGCAGTGCGAGGGACCATCGGCCCCCGATTTGGGGACTCATGGCCCTGATTGACTGGCGGCTGACGGGGGATAATGGAATGGAGGTGATGAAAAGTGATGAATTGGTACGGCTCAGGCGGCTGGTTCTGGATGTCCTTCTCGATGGTCGTCTTCTGGGCGGTCGTGATTGGACTGGTCGTCTGGGTGGTGCGGCAATTTAGCCGACCCTCGATGAGCAGCGTTCAGGGATCGTCCGCGATCAAGATCCTCGAGGAGCGTTTCGCCCGCGGCGAGATCGACAAAGTTGAGCTCGAGCAGCGAAAGGCCGTTCTGCGGGACGGCAAATAAGCTGGGAATTCCTACGCTCGGAGCCGAGGGATCCAGACCACCCGTCGCGTTTCACGGACCGCTTCATGGATAGCTGACTCGACGCGGCCCCGCAGAGTCTCAGCATCGAGCAGGTTCGCGGCTTTTGGGAGGTATGCCTCGACCTCGATCACCAACGATCGACCCATCCAACGGCCTCGGACGTTGGCAGTTTCGATCTCCGGGAGGCCTTGGACCGCCATCCGAGCCGCCTCGATCTGCTCTGGATCGACCCCATCCATCAGGTGCTTGGTGATAGTTTTCGTCACCTCGTATCCGACATGCAGGATGAAGAGGGTTACGGCGAAGCCGGCGACGGGGTCTCCCCAGCGAAGGCCGAAACGGACTGCGATCAGGCCGACAAGGGCGCCAAGGGAGGACAGCGTGTCGAGCCAGGAGTGGGTCGCCTCGGCTTCCATAGTGACTGACTGAATCTGGCGCGCCACCCTCCGCTTGTACCGGGACACCGCCAGGTTTCCCACCATGCCGATGACCGCGGCGCCCATCGCCACATAGAGGTAGTTGGTGCCCGTCCCAGCCACCAATTTCCGATAGCTCTCATAACCGGCGAAGATGGCGCTGGCAAAAATGACGATCGCGACCCCCAGCCCTGCGAGATCTTCGGCACGCTCGTACCCGTAGGGATAGGCGGGGGACGGCTTCCTTTTGGAGATGTAAAAGCCGAAGAAGACGACAGCAGACGTCGACACGTCGGAGAGATTGTGGAGGGCGTCACCCAGGAGGGCGACCGAGCCAGTGACCAGGGCGAGGACTAGCTCGATCCCACCGGTTAGGGCGAGGCCGACCGCCGAAACAGCGACGGCCCGGTTGGCCGCTTGGCGATGCGCCTGCTCATCGTCTGCTCCGTGCTGGGAGCCTGTTGGTGGTCCTGCTCGAAGTGGCTCAGTCATGGCTTGGAAGGTGCACTAAGGATGGTCTGGCAGGCCTTTTCGAACATGATCTGCGTGATACTCCGCCTCGCGGATTAGGTTGGCAACGTGGTGATCGTCCAGCCGGTACTCGATCTGCTCCCGTCACCCCGAACCGCTTTGACAAGCCGGTGCTCTCGCAGTAGCCGTAGTTGGCGAGATCGCGGACTCGCTGCTTCCGACGGTGATCGCCTTTGACGCTAGTGAGCCGTCGAGGAACAACCCTAACAGGCGGCTGCTCACTTGTCTGCGGACCGGCCGCACCCAGGTCGTAAACAGCGGCGCCTGGTTGTCTGATCGGCCATACCCCCGCTCGAGCGGATGTGCGGGAGCGAACCGTGGTTTGGGAGTTCCTCGCACAGCCGGTCGGGCCAGACCCGGCGATCGCGCGCCAGCAACGGTCGTGATTGCCGAAATTCGTATTGAATTTCACCGGGTGTCGCTCATTGCGGTTCATTGCGTGCCGCCAGAGTTCAGCAGGGTTGCCGTCAATCCCGTCGACACCCGATTTGGTGGCGGAGGCGAAGGTCGATGGAGCGCACCTAGAGGAGCGGCTGAAAACTACTCCGGCTTGCGCGCTCGGATCGGATAGCCGAAGGTTCCGAATTGCCGAGCCTTGTCTTCTCCGCTCGCGCCCGCGAAGGAGTCGACGCGAGGTCCAAGCTCCACTTCAATAAGCCCGGCGCCTCGGATAACCGTCTCCCATCCTGCGCACGGCAGGGCACCAGCTATTCAACCGGTCCAGAGATCGATGTCACGAAGAGCGCTCTCAGGAATCGGCTTCTCGATGCACATGTCGGCAATCATCATCCGACCGCCCGGCCGAAGGATGCGGGCCACCTCACGACAGACGCCGACCTTGTCGGGGCAAAGGTTGAACACACCATTGCTGATCACGACATCAGCCCAGCTATCGTCGACCGGCGCCTTTTCGATAAACCCTTCGCGGAATTCGACGTTGCCAAATCCGAGCTGCTTCGCCAGTTGACGGCTGCGCTCGACCATCTGGGGCGTCATGTCGATGCCGATCACCCGACCCTCTTTCCCGACACATAAGGCGGCGAAGAACGAGTCCATTCCTCCACCAGAACCGAGGTCCACCACGCGCTCCCCGGACCTTGGCGTCTGCCAATGAAACGGATTGGCCATACCGGCGAATGCTTGACAGGCTGCGTCGGGCAGCTGCGCGAGGATGCTCTTCTCGTAACCGAGCCGGATGGCATGCTGGCGGCCTGTATGGAAGTGGTAGTCCCCGTCGGGTTTCTCCGCTACGTCACGGTACTTTTTCTGAACCTCGTTGCGAAGCTCCTGGACGTCCACGAGATCGAGGATATCTGCCACGCCTCACCGCCTCCTTCGGTCGATTGCGACCCCATTCAGAGTACCCTCGTCGGCCGGCGGGGGCTTGAAGAACGCCGTACCGATCACAAACACCCCGCGCTGGGGGATGGAGAAGTCTGCCATTTGCCCGGGAGTTGGCGCGGGACCGATTGGTCCGAGATCGACGCCGTCGAGCGTGGCGCGGCTGTCGGCGACAAGCCAGACCAGGTGCGGGTTGGCGACAAACCGTTGGCCGTTGGGGGCCTGGCTCTGAAACCGCACCTTGCCGGCGCGCAAGATCGGCCCGGCCACGACTCCCATGCCGGCAAGGAATAGACGGTGCCTCCAGACAGCTTCGGGTAGGAGCGAACCGAGGGCGCTCATCACCCTCGTGACAGCAGACGAGGTCAAAGTTACGCTCCAGTCAAGGCGGCGATTGCCATCCTTGACGGTCACCGAAAGCTGCCTCGGTCCGTCCCACTCGATATTGATAGCCGCAGTCAGAACCTCCGTGACGGCTGAGCTGAAGTACCGTGCGCACCCGTTCACGGACGGAAGGTCCTGGAAGAAGGTCCAGCGCCCACCCGGGTCGCGATGCCAGACGGAGCTGTAGCCTGGACCCACCGACGAGGCTGGGAACCGACGCATGGCCAGAATGTGGCCCGAGCTGAAGGGCAAGCCCATCACGCCATAGCCCGCGAAGCGCTCCTCGGATCCGCTCGGCAGGCGCGGGGAGGCCTCGATCTCGGCGACGAGCTCTCGCGGATCGCTTATCGCATGCATCGGCCACAAGTATGCTTGCGTCGGCCAATGCCAATCCACGACTAATAGCCCATGGTCGGGGAAGCGACGCGCTCCGAGGCTGCTCCCCTACTGGGGTGCGTCTCGTACATGCGGACGGCGACGATACCGGCGCCGACCAGGGTGACGACGGCCACCACCCAGATCGCCGCGACCAGGCCGAAGAGATCGGCCACTGCGCCGGACAGGAGAGCGCCCACCACGAATCCAGCGTCGCGCCACAGCCGGTAGACGCCGACCGCCGACGCCCGCCAGGCCGGATGGGCCACGTCCCCGACTGCCGCTAGCAGGGCGGGATACGCCATGGCGGTCCCCAGACCGAGGCCGACTGCCCCGATGGCCCAGATGGCAAAGCCCGATCCGACTGCGATCACAGCAAGGGAAGTCGCCTGGACGGCCAGGCCTCCGACGATCAGCCGCTTCCGCCCAACGTGATCAGATAGCGCGCCGGTTGCCAATTGGCCGACGCCCCAGACGAGCGGATAGAGGGCGACCAGCGCACCTATCGCAGAAAGGGAAAGGCCACGACGTGCGAAAAGTAGCGGGAACAGTCCCCAAGCCATCCCGTCATTGAGGTTATTGGTCAATCCGGCTGCGCAGCTGGCGGACAGCGCCCGCTCGCGGAAGCTCGTATCGATGAAGACGTGGCGCATCCTGACCGCCGGCCACTGGTTCCTGCCGTCGTTCGTGACACCCTCGAGACGTGAGTGGCCCCGCGTCTCGCGCACCAGGAGGGTTGAGACACCCAGACCGAGACCCGCATAAGCCACGCCGAAGAAGAAAGGCTGCGGGCGAAGGCCGGCATGTTGCGCGACCAACCCTGTGAGGTAGGCGGTCACCGCCAGCGCGCCGTAGCCCGCTGCTTCGTTGAGCCCCAGCGCCAGGCCACGCCGCACCGGACCAACGAGATCGATCTTCATGTTGACTGTCATCGACCACGCGAAGCCTTGATTGATACCAAGAAGAACGTTGGCCACGATCACCCAACCCCAGACGGGGGCCCAGATCAGCAGCAACGGCACCGGCAAGCCTGCCAGCCAGCCGGCGATCAGCACCGGCTTGCGTCCAAAGCGATCCGAGAGGGTCCCTCCGGCAAGGTTGGTTAGCGCTTTGGTCACGCCAAACGCCACGATGTAAGTCAGGGCCGCGGTTACGGCGCTGAGCCCGAAGATATGCGTGGCCAGCAGCGGGAGGACGGTCCGCTCCTGCCCAAGCATGCCGCCGACCAGCGCGTTGACGCCGATCAGAAGGCTGAATTGGGCCAGGTTCGCCCGGAGACCGAGCGTCACCCCATGTGTGCGCCCAGCGGCGGTCGTCATTTGTTGGTGATCGGCTCACCGGCGTCCCGCCAGGCATCAAACCCGCCATCCAGAACCGCCAAGTTCTCTCGACCCTGTGCCTGCAGCAGGCTGGTGGCGGTCATCGCTCGCTCCCCATGACCGCAGTAGATGGTCAGGGGCCCGGCTGGAATCGCGCCGGCCGAAGCCACTACCCTGCCGAGTTCCACGTGGCGGGCACCAGGAATGTGTCCGTGCGCCCACTCACTCGCCTGACGGACATCGAGGGGCGTGCCTTGCAGGCCCTCGGTGACCTGTCGTAGCGCGACCACCGATTCAGGCAAGCCCGCGGTGCGCCACGCCTCAATCCCGCCCTCCAGCTCGCCGACAAGGTTTTCGTACCCGATCTTCAGGCACTGCTCGACAAGATCCCTCTGGTCCTGGTCGAGCCCTCGCACGAAGACCAGCGGCCGTTCCGTTGGCACGATCCAGCCCAACCAGGACGCGAAGGCGGGACGCAGCGCAATGGAGAGTGCCCCGGGTATGTGCCCGCGGGCAAAATCCTCAAACGGGCGAACATCGATCAGGGTGGCCCCGGCGGCGTGCTGACGGCGAAACTCAGCGACGGAGAGCGGCGCGAGCGCCGGTAGTTTTAACCCGTACAGACGCGCGCCGCGCTCGTTTATGCTCCGCAGCCGGAGAAAGTAGGGCGGATAAGTGCCGAGGCCGGCGAGGAAGGTCCGGACGAACGCATCCTCGGAGGCCGAGGTGAATAGCGGGTTCTCGTGCCGCTCTCTGCCGAGGGACGTGGTCCGCTGCCCGCCGTCGCCGGCCGAACAGAACGAGCCGGTGCCATGGGTCGGATAGACGCGCAGGTCGTCGGGAAGGCGGCCGAGAGGCCCATGGGCAGACCGATATAGATCGTGGGCAAGCGCTTCCGTCTCGTCTGGCCCGATCAGATCGGGGCGGGCGGCGCCGCCGGGAAGGACGGCACCCCCGCTGAAGAGCGCCAACGGCTTAAGGCCGTCAAGCAAGAGGTAGGCAAGGTGCTCCGGCGTGTGCCCGGGGGTGGCCAGAGCTCGAAGCGTCAATCCGCCGAGGTCGATCTCTTCACCATCTTCGAGCCCGCGGTGTGGCGCGGCCAGATGCGAGGCGAGCGGTGCGACGAGGGTGGCTCCGAGGGCAGCCAGCTCGCGGCTGCCCGAGATGAAATCGGCATGGAGATGGGTCTCCACCGCGAACGCAATCCGCAGGTCCAGTTTTTCGGCGAGCTGCAGATAGGCCGTCGGATCCCGCCGCGGGTCGACAACCAGCGCCCGACGGTCGCCGAGCGGCACCACGTATGAGGAGTTTCCAAGCCCCTCGTCGACGACGGCGACGATCGCCTGGCCGGGCTGGGTTTCCATGCTAAGCCCGAGACTCAGCTGCTAGCGACTGGAAGTCCGGCGGCCTTCCATTCCGGCAACCCGTCTTCCAGACGTCTGGCACGAAAGCCGGCCTGCTGCAGGACACGGACCGCCTTGTGGGCGAAGGCACAGTACGGACCGCGACAGTAAGCCACGACTTCTTTGTCGCGCGGCAGGTCGCGGAGTCTTCGGCGGAGTTCCGCAAGGGGGATGGAGATCGCGGACGTCAGGTGGCCTGCCGCGAATTCCTCCGGTGGCCGGACGTCCAGCACAACCAGGTCTTCACCACGGTTCAGACGCCGAACCAATTCCGCGCGAGTCACGGGCTCAAGACTGTCCCGTGCGCCGAAGTAGGCGTCGGCAAGTTGGCCTACCTCGGCGCGGTGCTGCGCAGCGACGTTGCGCAGGTTGCGCCACAGGTCGAACACCTCTGGATCCCTGAGATCGTAATAGATGCGGGTGCCCACCCGACTTCGCCGGACGAGCCCGACCGACCGAAGCACCTGCAGATGCTGACTGGCGTTCGCCACAGAGAGCCCGGTTTCGCCTGCCAGCCCTTCGACGCTGCGCTCACCATTGGCGAGGACATCCACGATCTCAAGCCGCCGACCGTTCGCCAGCGCGCGCGCCAGACGGCCGAACTCATCAAATAGGGCTGTCTTGGCTGCCCGGCCGTCCCGCTCGTTCGATTTTTGCTTGTTCATCTCACCCGTATACCCAGAGGTGACTAGCCACGGGGCCATTTTCAAGCCTTCAATTGAATACTTGAATATTACACGCCGGTCCCTTCAAGGACCGGACTCATAGCCCTGATTGAGAGGTTCGGCAATTAGCCGAGCCCCCAATTGGCAGCGTCCAAGGATTGTCCACGATGACCATCGTCGAGGAGCCAAGGCGTCAGCCGAAGCCCGATTACAACCTTGTCATGTAGGGCGGCAGACTCCTACGGCCCGATAGTATCAATGCTGGCGAGGGAATTAACGATGCCCGTACGCACTAATCGATGGATAAGCCGCCACAGGAAGTGGGCTGCAGCCGTCGGGATTGTCGCCGTTGCGGCAGCGAGCCTATTGGCGACCGAGGTGCTCGCGAACCGACGGCCCGCTTTGGAAGCCGCCTCGGTCATGTCCGAAGTCATACCTGCTGGGTCAACCCCTGCCCCGGATTTCAATTTGCGGGACCAGAACAACCGTCCCATGTCGATCCATGCCGAACGCGGCAAGGTCGTGCTACTGACCTTTCTCTACTCGCAATGCCACGACCTCTGCCCGATCGAAGCCGACGAGTTGGCCAGAGTCCAGAGCGACCTGGGACCTCGTTCTGAGCTCGTTTTCCTCGTCGTCAGCGTCGCTCCCGAGGTCGACACCTCGGCGACGGTCCGAACCTTTGCCAGGGATCACCACTGGACTGTGGAATGGCACTGGGCACTGGCAGGGTCACGACAGCAATTCATGCCCGTGTGGAACGCCTACGGCGTTGATGCGGTACCACGGCCGACCACGGACAACCCGACCAACGTGGCTCACAGCGGGGCGCTGTATCTCATCGACGCGGCCGGCTACGAACGTGTCGGCTTTGCGCTGAACTTCCCGTCCGACGTGATCGCCCGTGACATCCGGGCCCTCGAGCCTGTTCAAGGCTGGCGGTGGCCGTGGAGCCGCTAGCGACTGGAGGGTCCATTCGCCGCTGGCCGGCGCTGAAGCCGATCGTCGGCGTTGTCCTGCCCGGCTTGATCCTGCTTGGATTTGTGTATCTTGCCTTCGCCCCAAAGACGGAGCCGGCGAAAGCGGTAGAAACCACGGTTACCGGAAAGCTCGCGATCGGCGCTCCCGCTCCTGATTTCACCACCGAGGGCCTTGGCGGTGGCACCGTCCGGCTGAGCCAATTTCGCGGTCATCCTGTCCTGATCAACTTCTGGGCCACCTGGTGTACGGCTTGTCGCACGGAAATGCCGGCGATTGAGCAAGCCTGGGAACATTACCGTGCCCGAGGTTTTCAGGTTATCGCGGTTGACTATCAGGAATCGAACACGACAGCGATGCGGAGCTTTTTGTCCACACTGGGCGTCCGATTCATCGCGGCGCTGGATACTCAAGGCAGGATCGCAGCCGCGTACAACGTGACCGTTGGCCTACCGACAAGTATTTTTGTAGGCCGGGACGGAGTTGCGCGAACGCTCCACCTGGGGCAGATGTCAGTCAGCTTCCTCGACCAGCAGGCCCAGTTGATCCTCTGACCCCCGACTGTCACGCCCAGAGGTGGGCGGATAAGACCTGTACGTGACGGGCTCCGCGGCCGGGATGTGGCGTCTGGGATCCTCGTCGTTGACGGGTTGCCCCGCGCCAGCGCCTACCCGTTGCGCCACGAAGGTCAAGTGCCTCTTCGCGCCTGCGAGGCGCGGGAGCAGGCTCGTGGCTTCCTTTGGCTGCCATTACTAGCGGCCTATGAGCTCAAGTCGGCCCAGGACGCGGCAGGACCGGGGTTGGATTGGGTCGCGTTGCCGAGAATCGTCCAATACCCAGCCGTCCTGCGGGCGTTTGCGGGAACAGTTACTACGCCCCGGTAGTATAGGAAGGTCAAGCACCCCAGCGGTCGCAAACGCAATCGACGGAGTTGACGGACCGAGCATAATCGTCGCAACGAGGCAAGGAATGTGATTGGTTTTCTCGGCCTGGCCTTCTTAGGGGGTCTGATCTCGTGCGGATCCACCTGTTTCCTCCCGCTTGTCCCCGCTTACGTAAGCTACATGGGCGGGCGGGCGGCTTCCGCCACGGGCGAGACGGCGACCAGGGCCCAGCTGAAAGTCCTCAGCAATGCCGCGCTTTTCGTGGCTGGGTTCAGCACGGTCTTCATCGCCTTCGGCGCTGGTGCCGGACTGATCGGTGCCGATCTTCGGGCCTTTCGCCCACTCCTGCTCCAGGTGGCCGGCATCGCCCTTGTGATCATGGGGCTGGCACTCCTGGGGTTGGCTCCCCGGCTGATGCGAGAAGCGCGCATCGATATAGCCCATCGCCTGCCCCGCGGTCCCTGGGGCTCGTACCTTGTCGGCCTCGCCTTCGCGGCAGGCTGGACGCCTTGTGTCGGGCCGATCTTGACGGCGATCCTCATCAAGGCGGGCGACTCAGGCACTGCCGGCCTCGGGGCCCTTCTCCTCGCTGCGTACTCCGCCGGCCTGGCCATTCCCTTTCTACTTATGGCGGGTCTACTAGGGCAGTTGTCCAGGTTCTTACCCAGGCTCTACCGAGCCTCGCGGACCATCAACGCGTTCGCCGCCGTCTTTTTGATCGGGATGGGGCTCCTGATCTTCACAAATCGATTGACCGTGCTCAACAGTTACTTTCCCTACTTCAGCACACCCTTTCAAGACACCCTGAAGGCCAGCGCGCTGGAAGCCACGCCCGGCATTCATCCGCTACTGAACGGGCCGGTCCACGTCGGGCAAGCCGCGCCCGCTCTTACCGTGACCGATATCGATGGGCACCAGTTGAAGCTTCAGGACCTGCGCGGACGGCCAGTACTGATCAACTTCTGGGCCACCTGGTGTACTCCGTGCCGGGAAGAGCTACCGCTGATCGTCTCCGCCTATCGTGCTCACCGGCTCCAGGGTTTCACCGTGCTGGCGGTGGATTACGAGGAGTCCCCGCAGGCCATAAAAAAGTTTTGGACCGATCTCGGTCTGGAACCAACCCCCTTCCTCGACCCCGATGGCAAGGTTGCCGCCAGCTATGGCGTCGGATTGAGTTCGAGCGGGCTTCCGGTTAGTGTTTTCGTGGACCGCAACGGAAGAGTCAGTGCCTTCGCCCCATGGGCCCTTGACCCGGACTTCTTATCGACCCAATTAAGGCGCATCCTCTAAGAGCCGTCGGTCCGCTCCGGCGGTTGATGCTGTCAATCGCCCTTGCCGCGACGGCAACGCTGGCGGCCCCCATCGTGGCATCGGCGCACGCCTTTCTGGTGCAGTCCGATCCATCCCCGGGTCAGCGACTCACCTCATCACCGACCGCCATCAGCCTCCGATTCAGCGAGGCGGTTGTGCGAGCAAGTTTGCGGGTCAACCCGGTTGGCCGTTCGGTGCCCGCAGTCAATATCGACCCCCCGACTCGATCGTCCGAGGGAACGGTCGTCAGCTTCCGCATTTCGAGCTTGACTGCCGGTACCTATCGCGTCAGCTGGGAGGTTATTTCCAACGATGGACACCCATCGGACGGAGAGTTCGCATTCGGTGTCGGCGCTACGGGTCCGAACGTCACCAGCACGAGCACCTCCAAAGCCCCTACCGTCTG
>Ga0207416_1002703_pt1 | contig 18483 bp, 21 predicted proteins | sample PaiPotPPM11metaG_FD_184107 | JGI IMG/M metagenome (GOLD analysis project Ga0207416, IMG submission 184107) | Iron sulfur acid spring bacterial and archeal communities from Banff, Canada, to study Microbial Dark Matter (Phase II) - Paint Pots PPM... ...
GAGCAGCCGGGCCTTGCCGGCACCGAGAGTGTGTCCGACGACTTCAGCACTTCGGACCTCAGCGCTGTCGTGCCCTTCTACGAGGTGGCGCTGGCGAAGTCGGGCTGGGTTGAAGACAAGACGACCGTGGGCACATTACTCGTCCGCTTTTCCAGGGATCAGTTCGTCATAACCATCGCGCCCGATCAGCCCACTGGCGCCGGCGACTTTTCGGTGACGGTCGATCACCTCAGCGCGAACCTGCTATCAACACCCTCCCCCTCGACCTCCTCGTCACCCTGAGGCTGACGGCCCCCTATTGGGCGCGGTGCACAAAAACGCCGTCGAGAACTCGTCGCGCCCGTCCGATGACTGGATGTCTGGCGGGCCCTACGATCGGTGCACACGTCGAATTATCGCGTTCAAACGGAGGGACCCAAATCTATGGCGATCGATCAGGGCGTCCGCGCAAAGAAGGGAAGCAAACCGGACGCGCAGTCCGCCATCGAGCTCGCGAACAAGCAGGGGCTGAAGATCGTCGACCTCAAGTTCGTCGACCTGATCGGTAGCTGGCAGCACTTTTCCATCCCGGTACAGGAGCTCAGCAAGAGCCTCTTCGAGGACGGGATCGGCTTCGACGGCTCCAGCATCCGCGGCTTCCAGCACATCCACGAGAGCGACATGCTGCTCATACCCGACGCTTCCACAGCGCTGGTGGACCCCGCCTGCCTGGTACCAACCATGTCGATCACCTGTGACGTCTTCGACCCGATCACTCGCGAGCCCTATTCACGCGATCCGCGTTACGTCGCCAAGAAGGCGGAGGCCTACCTCGGCACCACCGGAATCGCGGACACCAGTTACTGGGGCCCGGAGTGCGAGTTCTACATCTTCAACAGCATGCGCTTCGACCAGAACCAGTTTTCCGGGATGTATGAGATCGACTCGGTCGAAGGCATCTGGAACTCGGGCAACAACCACGAGCCGAACCTCGCCTACCGGCCGCGCTACAAGGAAGGCTATTTCCCGGTGCCGCCAACGGATAAGTTGCAGGACCTGCGGTCGCAGATCGTGCTCAAACTGATCGAGGCCGGTATCGAGGTCGAGGTCCATCACCACGAGGTCGGCACGGCGGGTCAGACCGAGATCGACATGCGCTTCGGAACCCTCGTCGATATGGCGGACAAGGTGATGATGTACAAGTACATCGTCAAGAACGTCTGCGCGCAGAACGGCTTCGTCGCGACGTTCATGCCCAAGCCCCTCTTCCAGGACAACGGCTCCGGGATGCATACGCACCAGAGCCTGTGGAAGGATGGCGTGCCGCTCTTCTACGACAAGAAAGGCTATGCCGGCATCAGCGACATGTGTCGCTGGTACATCGGTGGCCTGCTCAAGCACGCGCCCTCGCTCCTCGCCTTTGCCGCGCCGACGACCAACTCGTACCGCCGGCTGGTCCCGGGTTACGAGGCGCCGATCAACCTCATTTACTCGAAGCGCAACCGGAGCGCCTGCGTCCGCATTCCGATGTACTTCGACAACCCGAAAGCCAAGCGGCTCGAGTTCCGGACCCCGGATCCGTCGTGCAACCCCTATCTCTCGTTTGCCGCCTGCCTGATGGCCGGCCTCGACGGAGTCCAGAACAAGATCGAGCCGCCGGAGCCGATCGACGAAGACCTCTACGAGCTGGCCCCCGAGCGCAAGGTGCACGTCAAGAGCACCCCTGGCTCACTGGCCGAGGTGCTCGACGCCCTCGACATCGACAACGAGTACCTGACCCGCGGCGGCGTCTTCACCAACGACCTGATCGAGACCTGGATCGACTACAAGCGCGTCAAGGAGTACGACCAGGTGGCACTCCGGCCGCATCCATGGGAGTTTTACCTCTACCACGACATCTAACTCGTCAGTCGCGCAGGCGGCTGCCACTCGCCCTGGCGGCCGCCTTTTTACCCCCCTGAAGGAGCAGTAGCGATGGAGAAGGACAGCAAGGTCGAGCGCGACAAGCCCTGGCGACCCGCCGACTATCCCGCCCCTGGTCCATCCTGGGCGGCAGAAGACGTTCCACGGGAGTGGCCGCATCGAGGGGTTCCCGACGCCGAAGACTGAAGCGACCGGAGCCCGCGCTTCCGGCGGTTCACTGGAGCGGACGCAGGAGCTTCTGGCCAATCACGGGGTTCGTTTCGTCGACCTCCAGTTCGTCGACGTACTCGGCACCGTCAAGAGCATCACCATCCCCGTAGCCCGGCTGTCTCACTCGCTGAAGAATGGCGAGTGGTTCGATGGGTCGTCCGTCGAAGGCTTTGCCCGAGTCTTCGAAAGCGACATGTTCCTGCGACCCGACCTTTCGACGCTGAGCATCGCCGCACTGAGGCCCTCCTCGGTCCCGACGGCCGAGGTAATCTGCGACATCCTGACGCCTGATGGCGAGCGGTTCGCCGGCGACCCTCGGGGCGTGCTCGCCCGGGCGCTCCAGGAGGCGGCCGCGATGGGCTATGACTACAGCGTCGCGGCCGAGCTCGAGTTCTTCCTGCTCCGGCTCGACGGCCCCGAAGGTCGACCCCAGCCGGTGCGCCACGACAGCGCCGGGTATTTCGACCATCCCCTCGACATCGGCAGCGAGGTCCGGCAGGAGATCGTGGCAGCGCTCGACGATCGCGGCATCCTGGTGGAGACCAGCCACCACGAGGTGGGAGCCGGCCAGTACGAGCTCGACCTCGCCCTTGGAAATGCGCTCCGAAGCGCCGACCAGCTTGTGACGCTCAAGTACGCGGTCAAGTCCGTAGCGCAGCGACGAGGCCTTCGCGCGACCTTCATGCCCAAGCCGATCTTCGGCGCGGCCGGCTCCGGGATGCACACGCACCAGACCTTGACCGAAGCAGGTAAAGACACGAACGCCTTCTACGATCGCGCGGACCAGTACCATCTCTCGACCGTCGCGCGCCACTTCATCGCCGGTCAGCTGGCGCACGCCTCCGCGCTCTGCGCCGTCGTGGCCCCGCTGGTCAACTCCTACAAGCGCTTCGTCCCCGGCTTCGAGGCACCCGTCGCGATCAGCTGGGCGCAGACCAACCGCTCCGCATTGATCCGTGTCCCCCGCGCCGGCAGCGGCGACCGGGAGGCAATCCGAGTCGAGTTCCGGGCGCCCGATCCTTCCTGCAACCCGTACCTCGCCTTCGCGGTCATGCTGCACGCCGGCCTGTCGGGTATTCGCCAGAAGCTACCGCTGCCTCCACCGGTCGAGGAGAATCTCTACGCCTTCGATCCCGATCGCCTGGCGCGCTACCAGCTGGGTCTGCTGCCCGGCTCTTTGAACGAGGCGCTTCGCGAGCTGCGACAGGATGCCGTCATGCGCGAGGCACTCGGGGATCACCTGCTCGAGCGCTTCATCGAGGTCAAGGAGATGGAATGGCAGAGTTACGAGAAGCAGGTGAGCGCCTGGGAGCTGGAAGCCTACCTGGAGACCTATTAGCCGGCTTCGCTCGCTGACCCGGACGCAGCTCGCCGTCCTGGCAATCGTTGCCGCGCCGATCGCGGCGCTCTACGTGATCGACTCGTTCGTCTATCCGAACCCCGTGACGCGGATCGTCTTGCGAACCGCGCCGGTCCTTCCGGCCGCGATCTGGACGCTGTGGTTCGACCGCTCGCGTCCGTTCGAATCCTGGCCGCAACCAATCCGCATCGGGAGTCGTGTTCTACTGCTGCTCGCGATCATGGCCTTCGCCATCGCGCTGCTCGGCCTCTTCATCAACTGGTTGTACGATCCATCTCGGATTGTCTGAAAGGCACATCGTCGCGCTCGGCGGCGGCGGCTTTTCTTCGGAAGGGCCCGGGTCTCCACTCGATGATTTCATCCTCGGTCTCTCCCGCCGGCCCAACCCCAACGTCTGCTTTCTCCCGACCGCCAGCGGCGACAGCGACACCTACGTCGCCAGCTTCTATCGTGCCTTCGCTCCGCTCCAGTGTCGCCCTTCTGACCTCGCTCTTTTCCGCCGGACTGTCTCGGACCTCCGCAAATTGCTGCTCGATCAGGATGTGATCTATGTCGGGGGCGGGAACACAGCCAACATGCTCGTGATCTGGCGACGGCACGGCCTCGACGCCATCCTTCGCGAGTGCTGGGAAGCGGGGATCGTGCTCGCGGGGATAAGCGCCGGCGCGATCTGCTGGTTCGAGGCGGCGGTTACCGACTCATTTGGGCTGGAGCTTGCAGCCCTGAACGACGGGCTGGGCCTCCTGCCGGGAAGCGCCTGTCCGCATTACGACAGTGAGGAGCGACGGCGCCCCGTCTATCAGCGACTGGTGGCGGAGGGCTTTCCAGGCGGATACGCGGCAGACGAGGGCGTCGGGCTCCATTTCGCCGGCACCGTGTTCAAGGAGGCGGTGAGTTCCCGGCCGAACGCGAGTGCCTACGAGTTGCGGCGTAAGGACGGCCGGGTCAACGAACGTACGATCGCCCCGCGACTGCTGGGATAATCATCGCCTGGCCCCTGTACCGGGGCTTTCGCACAGGAGGTGCGGGATGGCACATCATCTGACCGATCTTCAAATCGAACTGCAGGACAAGCCGGGAACTGTGGCGGCCGCCGCCGAGGCGCTCGGCAAGGCCGGGGTCAACATCGAGGGCTTCGCCGGATTCGAGGTCGGCGGCAAGGGAATCGCCCATGTCCTTGTCGAGGATGCCTCGAAGGCGCGCCAGGCGCTGGAGAGCTCGGGCGCCCGCGTCACCGGCGAGCAACCGGTGATCGTTCTCGAGATCGAGGACAAGCCCGGTGCGCTCGGAACGGTGACCCGCAAGATCGCTCAGGCTGGCGTCAGCGTAAACACGGTGTACCTGGCGACGCGGACTCGCATCGTGGTGGGCGCAAACGAAATCGAGAAGGCACGCACGGCCGTGGGAGCCGCCGCGGCCGGCCAGGCCCGCAAATAGTGTGAGGGCGGGGCGGCTTGCCCCGCCTGCTCTTTAGCCGATGTTGCCGACCAGAAGCCAGGCAGGAAGGATCATCAACGCTCGAGCTTGCGCCAGTCCTCAGCGGTTATCGCCCAACGCTCATGATCGCGCCAGCGGCCCGCAATCTTGAGGTAGCGGGGAGAAAAGCCCTCGCGCCTGAACCCGGATTTCTTTGCGAGCTGGATCGATCGGTCGTTCTCGGGCTGGACGTTCGCCTCCACCCGGTGGAGCTTCATCTCCCGGAAGATGTGGCGTAGCACCAGTCGCATCCCCTCGCGCATGTAGCCCTGGCCGGCGAACGGCTCGAAGCCGTAGTAACCCAGGTAGGCACTCTGAAATCCCTTGCGGAAGATCTGGCTTAAGGTGAACACGCCAACGATCGCGCCGTCCTCTGTGCGGCAGGCGAGAAATGACTTTACCGTCGCTTGGCCGATCCGTTCCAGCCAGTCGCCGAAATCCTCAGGGGTTGCCGGAGGGTTGACCCATGGACGATGAAGGCTTCGGCTGGCACGCGCTCGTTCGATCAACTCTTCGCGGTCTCCCGCGGTCGGCTGCCGCAAGAAAACCCTGTCCCCCGTTTCCAGTGCCGGCGCTGGCTTAGCCGGCGTCACGACGGGCCCAGCGCTGAAGGACGGCCCTGATCGGCCACGGCGCCACATGGTTGAGGCCGACGCCCAGCCGGTCCGGAAAGACTGAGACATATACGTTCTGCCTGTTACGTCCGACGGCGTCCGCGACTCGCCGCGCGACCTTCTCTGCAGGAACGGGACGCAGACGTTGATGCGAGGCCCGACCAGGCAGCCCCAGCCGGTTCCTGGAGAAGTCAGAAATTGTCGTTCCCGGGAAAACGTTCATCACCTTGATCCCGCGGTGCGCCTCCTCCATGCGCAGGGCATCGCCGATCACGGTGAGTGCGAACTTCGTCGCCGAGTAATAGCCGATACGAGGCACCACGATCCGCCCCGCCACCGACGAGATGTTGATGATCATGCCCGATCCCTGCGCTCGCATTACCGGGACGACGACGCGGATCGCTTCCGCTGCCGCCAGCACGTTCAGCCTGAAGACTGCATCGACGTCGGCGCGGCTGGAGTCCGCGATGGAGGAATGAAAGCCAACCCCCGCGTTGTTGACGAGGATGTCGATGCCGCCGAGCTGGCTGACCGTTTCCTGCGCCAGGTGCTGGAGCGCTCCCTCGGCAGTGACATCGCTGGGAATCACAACCGCGTGGCCGCCATCCGACCGAATCAGGTTGCCCAGCTCCTCGAGCGCTTGCGCATTGCGGGAGGCGAGCGCCACGCGTGCGCCGCGGTGCGCGAATTCGATTGCGATCGCCCGGCCGATACCGCTCGACGGACCGGTTACGATGACGTTCGCCCCCTGCAGCTTCAGTGCTGGCAACCCCGGCAGAAGTCCGTATTCTCGCCGCGCGCCGTCAGCTCCGAGATCCGGTGCCCACAGCGCGGACATTTCTCCTTGGCCTTTCCGTGTACCGCCATGAAGCTCCGATCCTGCTTGTGCGGCTCGTACTTCGGTTGCGCTCGGATCGAGTCGATCGCCGCCTGCAACACCTTGCGGGTGGCGGCGTGGAGGCGGGCGACATCGTCGGGCTTGAGGGTCGGTCGTTTGCGCAGAGGGAGGATCCCCGCCTCGTGCAGGATCTCGTCCGAATAGGCATTGCCGACGCCGGAGATGAAAGCCTGGTTGCGCAGCAGGTTCTTCACCTCGCCGGGGTGACGACGGATCCGTTGGGCAAACTCGGGCAGCTCCACCGTCAACGCGTCCGGACCGAGCTCGGCCCAGCCGGGGATGGTCGGCAGCGCCCCCGGCGAGACCCAGTAAACGCGCCCCATCTTGACGGTGTCCAGGAAGCGCAGTTCGTTGCCATCGTCGAGCGTCAGCCGGAACACGGTTGCCGCCGGCACCTTCTCGGAGGCCGTCGTCCATTGGAACCGGCCGCCCAGCATCGGGTTGATCACGAGCTGCTGGCCCGCGATATCGAAGATCATGAACTTGCCGCGGCGCCAGGCCCGTTCGAAGGCCCCGCCGGTCAGCTGCCGTGCAAACTCCTCCGAGGGTGTCCGGAGCAAGAAGGCCAGCTTGGGGGAAGTCCAGACCTGCGAGATCGTGCGGCCCTCGAGCCGGGGCCCGAGGTACTCACGCAACACCTCCAGCTCGGGTAATTCGGGCATCGCTTCAGGCTACCCGAGCCGCCTGATCTGCGTCGAAGGCTGTGACTTGACTGGACTGGACGTCTAGTCTAGTATCGCCTAATGGCACCCGCCCCGGCACCCAAGGACAGGATCTTGAAGGAGGCATCGAAGCTCCTGATGCAGAACGCGCAGGCGTCGGTCGGGCAGATTGCGGCGGCCGCCCACATCTCTCGCGCCACCTTCTATCGGAGCTTTCCATCAAAAGGCCATCTGCTGAAGGCTCTCCGGCTGGATCCCGAACCGGACACTGCAAGTCGCATTCTGGAGGCGGCCTTGCGTATGCTTCGTAGCCAATCGCTGGCCACGCTCTCGATGGATGAGCTGGCGGGCACTGCCGGCGTCTCGCGGGCCAACCTCTATCGACTCTTTCCGGGAAAAGCGGCGCTGTTCAAGGCAATCGTGCTCGCCTACTCCCCCTTCGAGCCGGTGATGGCCCTCTTCGAGCGGACCGGCGACCGGCCCCCGGACGAGGTGATCCCGGAGCTGGTCCTGACCGCCTACCGGACGATGTCAGGCCGCACCGGCATAGTGCGCACGCTGGTCTTCGAAGCCACCTCGATGACACCGGAAACCCAGCAGGCCTTCAGTGAGACCGGCTTACGAGCTTTCGGCACGCTGGCGATGTACCTGTCGAGCCAGATGGAGGCGGGGCGGCTGCGGCGCATATCACCGCTGATCGCGTTGCAGGCATTGATCGGCGGAGTCATGTTCCACCTCCTGAGCGAGCCGCTCTTCGCAGGCATGACGGACATCGACGGCGAACAGGCAGTCACTCAGCTCGCTGAGAACTGGCTCCGCGGCATGCGGCCCGACCAGTGAAGGAGGACACCGTGGCAGAGATGGCAATCGATGTCGGAAACGTGACCAAGCGATTCGGCGACCTGACCGCACTCGACTCGGTGACGCTCCGCGTGCCGCGCGGCGAGGTCTACGGTCTCCTCGGACCAAATGGGTCCGGCAAGACAACGCTGATCCGTGCCCTGGTCGGCCTCATTGCCCCCGACGCCGGCACAGTAACTGTTCTTGGCCGACGGCTGCCGGACCTCGGCGTCCTCGGTCACATTGGATACATGACCCAGCAGGCGGCGCTTTATCCCGATCTGTCGGTTGAGGAAAACGTCAAGTTCTTTGCGGCCATCAACGGTGGCGAAAGCCGCGTGCGCGATGCGCTCGACTTCGTCGACCTCTGGCCCCGTCGCGCCTCCGTGGTGAGCACGCTCAGCGGGGGAATGCGCACCCGCTGCTCTTTGGCATGCGCGCTCGTCCACGGCCCGGACCTCTTGCTGCTCGACGAGCCGACCGTTGGCGTCGATCCGCAGCTGCGGATCCAGCTCTGGGATCGGTTTCAACGGATGGCGGACGAGGGCACCTCCATCCTCGTCTCGAGTCATGTCATGGACGAGGCTGAACGCTGCCGTCGACTTGGTCTCATCCGGTTCGGCCGGCTGCTGGCCGAGGGGAGCGTCGCCGAGCTCAAGGAGATGGCACACGTCAATCGTCTGGAAGATGCCTTCATCAAGCTCTCCGAGGAGAATGCCTCGTGAACCGCCGCCGCATCCTGGCGATCACGCTGCGGTTGCTCCAGCAGTTCCGGCGCGACCGCAGGACGCTTGCGCTGCTCTTCGGGGCGCCGCTTCTCATCCTTTCGTTGCTCGGCTACCTGCTGCGCGGCGGCGGCTCGGTCCCAGCGATGGGCATCGTCAATCAGGACAGCGGGCAACTCGGCCAGCTGGTCACCAGTCAGCTACAGCAGTCGAAGTCGGTCTCGACAAAGCTGATGTCCGCGGGCGATGCCGATTCCAGCATCCGGGATGGATCGCTGGCAGGCTACGTCCTCTTTCCGGCCGACTTCACCAGCCGCGCCGCCCAAACGCATAACGTTTCCCCGGAGGTCCACCTCGAGGGAAGCCAGCCACAGGTCTCGCAATCGGTCCTCCAAGCGCTCAGTCAATCCTTCGCGGCGCTCGCCAACCAGGCGCCCGGCGGGAGCGCGATCCGCTTCCAGCCACAGGTCACATTCCGGTACGGCGGCCCGAACCTCGATACCCTCGACTACTTCGGCGCGGCCTTCATCGGCCTGGTCGTATTCTTCCTCGTCTTCGTGATCACCGCCGTCGCATTCCTGCGCGAGCGCGGCCAGGGGACGCTCGAGCGCCTGATGGCGAGCCCGCTCCGGCGTGCCGAGATCGTGGTTGGCTACATGCTCGGGTTCACGGTGCTCGCGATTGTTCAGGCTATCGAGGTGCTTGCCTTCAGCCTGCTGGTTCTGCACGTCCACAACGTCGGCAACATCGGGCTGATCTTCCTGCTGGAGGTATTGATGGCGATCGCCGCTGTGAACCTGGGTATCTTCCTCAGCATGTTCGCGCGGACGGAGTTCCAGGCCGTCCAGTTCATCCCGCTCGTCATCTTGCCCCAGGTCCTGCTGGCGGGGATCATCTTCCCCATCAGCACCGAACCCGGCGCCTTACAAGTGCTCTCGCACGTGCTACCCCTGACCTACGCCGTAAACGGGATGCGCGACATCATGATCAAGGGCGCCGACCTCGGTTGGTCGGCCCTGCAGCTCGATTTCGGAGTAATTGTCGGCTTCGGCATCCTGATGATCGTCGCCGCTGCCGGGACGCTACGCCGCCGCATCGCCTGACGTCTTCTCCTAGCGTCGGTCGCGTAGCCATGGCGGAAGAAGTCGCTGAGGACACCATCCACTTAGAACCAGGCCGAGCGAGCCGAGCAGTACCACACTGCCGATAATGCCGACAGCAAGCCACGCCGGCCCGTTATCGGTGTACCCGGTCTTTAGTTCGACGTACATGATCCGCTCCACGTGGGCCATTGCCACTCAATTGTGGCGTCTTGAAGGGTCCGGCTGGTGGCAGGTCGGCAACCAGTTTCTTGGGCGCGACAGTTCGATAGCTCTCGTCGATCCATACCTTCAGGAGGTCGAGCGGCGGTTGGCCTGGCTTCTTGACCCAGACCGTCACCCATCCCGCTCGCCCGAGCCCGTAAGCGCTGGGCTCGACGGACGGCAACCCGAGCGCGGCTTCGTTGGAGTGGGTGAGCTTCACGCCCAGCCGGAATCCCTTGTCAACGATTCCCAGGTAGGCAAAGATCTTTCCGCGCACCTTTATCACGCGCTCCCCCCAGGGAAAGTCCTCGTAGGCGTCTGGATAACTCAGAGCGTGGGCTCGCAGTGTCTTCTCGAGGGGATCCATTCGCACCAACAACCGTGAGCTATCGGCTAATCCTGTCCGTACGGACTCTGGATTACACAGAATTCATTGCCGTCCGGCGCGGCCATGACGATGTGGTCGTGCCCCTCTCTGTATTCCCAGGGCACCACACGTGTCGCGCCCAATCGTTCTAGGCGCGCGACTTCGCGGTCCCGATCGCTCGTGTAGAGGTCGAGGTGTAAGCGATTGAAGCCTCTCTTTGGCTCCTCCGACAGCTGGAGCGAAAGGTTCGACCAGCGGCGTCGGGGGTCAGTTAGAACCGCGAAGGTCGGGTCGGCACTGCGGACCACGTAACCCAGGGCGGCCCTCCAAAAGTCAATAGCCCCAGCCACGTCGTGCGTATTGATCACCGTTGAACCGATGAACAGTCCCATCGAGCCTCCAGACTACGTGGTCAGGCTGTAATTGGTCGAGTAACCGGATTTCAGCGGTAGTTGCGCGAGGTCGGAAAGACGTCTTCGTCCGGAAGGGATGGCGCGGCCTCGATGTGATCGACCAGCACGCTCTGCACGCCGTCCTGCTTCTGCAGGGTGCCGTCCATGATCAGGATCGGCTCCAGGTTCGCCACCTGGCGGTAGCGCAGGTAGATCGGTGGCCGCAGGATCACGTCGACGTGCCCGAACTCGTCGGCGAGGGTAAAGAACTTGAAGTTCTTGCCGGTCGACGGAGATTGCCGCGTGATCACCAGGCCGCCGACGCGCACGCGGGCGCCGTCGCGGATGCTCTGGCGCAACGTCTTCGAGTCGATCACTCGCATCTGGGTGAACTGCGGCCGGTAAAAGTGGATGATGTGGTCGGTCGTCGACAGCGAGAGCAGCCGGTAATCCGTGGCGACTCGCTGGCGGTGCGACATCAGCGGCAGGCTGACATCTTCGGACGCTTCCGCGATCATCGGTGAGCGCTGCCAGTCGTCGGCCTTCTCGGTGAAGCGCCAGACAAGCTGCCGGCGGTTGGAATCGATGGCGTCGAAGGCTCCCGCCAGGATTATGTTCTGGACCTGGCCTCTGGTCAGCCCGTTGCGCGATGTGCTGGTCAGGCGCACCCGGCGGCAGAAGTCTTCGAGTGAGGTGACAGGGCCCTTCAGCTGCGCCTCCTCGATCGCCTCCAGCGCCTTGTCGCCCACGCCGTGGACGTAGTTGAAGCCGAGCCGCAGCGCACCGGTGTCGACGCTGCAGCGCACGTAGCTTCTATTGATGTCGACCGGCAGGATCTTCACGTCATGGTGCTTGGCGTCCTCGACGATGACATGCGGATGGTAAAAGCCCATCGGCTGGTTGTTGAGCAGGCCGGCGTAGAGCGCGGGCGCGTGATGCAGCTTGAGCCAGGCCGTTTCGTAGCAGGTGCGGGCGAAAGCGGCAGCGTGCGATTTGGTGAAGCCGAACTCGGCAAAGGCCGCCAGCTTGGTGAAGATCTGCTCCGCAATCGGCGGTGGGATCTCGTTGCTCATGCAGCCATCGAGGAAGCGGGCGCGGATCGCGTCCATCAGCTCGTGCGAGCGGTGGCTGCTCATCGCTCGCCGGAAGCGGTCGGCTTCCGCGCTTGAGAAACCGGCGCAGTCCATCGATATCTTGAGGATCTGCTCCTGGTATAGAACCACGCCGAGCGTCTCCTCCAGGATCGGCGCCAGCCGCGGGTGCAGGTAGGTCACCGGCTCCTTGCCCTGCTTGCGGCGTAAGTAAGGATGGACCGCATCACCCTGGATCGGTCCCGGGCGGATGATGGCGACCTCGACCACCAGGTCGTTGAAGGTCTCGGGGCGCGAGCGTGGCAGGGTCTGCATCTGCGCCCGGCTCTCGATCTGGAAGACCCCGATGGTGTCAGCCTGCTGGCAGAGTTCGTAGACCTCCCTGTCCTTGAGGTCGAGCGCGTCGAGGTCGGGACGCGAGCCGGTGTCGGCCTCGATCAGGTCGAGCGCCTCGGCGATCACCGAGAGCATCCGCAGCCCGAGCATGTCCATCTTGATCAGGCCCAGTTCCTCGACGTCGTCCTTGTTGAACTGGACCACCATCCGGCCCGGCATGGTGGCGCGTTCCACCGGCACGATGTCGATCAGCGGCTCGCCGGTCACCAGCATTCCGCCGACGTGGATCGACAGATGGCGGGGAAATCCGAGGATCTGGGTTGATAGATCGAAGAGCTGCTGCCAGGGCTTGCCCGGCGCCGCCTTCTCGTAACCGGCCGCCTGGGCAATCGTCTCCGGGCTCTCAGGGTTCCATGCCGACGCCGACTTCGCCAGGTGGTCGATGGTGTCCTCCTTGAAGCCGAGCGCCTTGCCCACCTCGCGGATGGCGGAACGCTGCCGGTAGGTCACGACGTTGCAGACCATGCCGGTGCGCTCCGGACCGTATTTCTCGTAGACGTACTGGATCACCTGCTCGCGATGCTCGCTGGAGAAATCGATGTCGATGTCGGGCGTGGTCGTCATCTCTTCGTGCAGGAAGCGCTCGAAGAGCAGGTTGTGCTCGATCGGATCCACCCGCGTGATGCCCAGCAGGTAGGCAACGATGCTGTCCGCGGCCGACCCTCGCCCCTGGCCGGGGATGCCGCGGGCGCGGGCGAAGCGCATCAGGTCCCAGTTGATCAGGAAGAACTCGCTGAACCCTGTCTTGTCGATCACATCCAGCTCTTTCTGCAGCCGGGCCGCAACCTCCGGAGTGACGGGACGGTATTTCTCGCGCACCGCCTCCTGGCAGAGGCGATAGAGAAAGGAGAATGGCGTTTCGCCGGCGCCCACCTGGAATCCCGGGAAGCGGGCACTCACCAGGTCGAAACTGAAATTGCATCGACCCGCGATCTCGGCGGCGTTGCGCATCCCCTCCTCCGCCACGCGCGCGGGATACCGGCTGAAGACCTGGCGCAGCTCGCGACCGGACTTGAGCGCGTGCTCGGTGTTGCCATGTAGATAGCGCTGGGCCTCGTCGAGCGTGGCGCGATGCCGGATGGCGGTGATGACGTCATGCAGGCGGTGGCGATCCGGGGTCGCATAGAAGACCTCGTTGGTGACGACGAGAGGAGCGTGGTGCCGCTCGGCGAGGTCGAGCAGAGCCTGGTTCCGCCCACGATCGGATTGGTCGAGGTGATCGTGCAGTTCGAGGTAGACACGGTCACGGCCGAACACCTCTTGATAGAAGGGCAACCGACCTTTTGGATCGGCGACCAGCGCGATCAGGTGGCCGCTGTGGCCGACCAGGTCATCGACGGGTAGGCGTGCCATCAACTTGGCGTTTGGCATCTGGGCCATGCTGATCAGTCGGCAGAGGTTGGTGTAGCCGACCTTGTCCTCGGCGAGCAGCAGCAGGCGATCGCCCCAGCGGTCGAAGTCGACACGGTCCTTGGGCGGCCTGGTGCCGTCGTCGATCGTGAGCACGGTGCCGATGATCGGCTTGATGCCGGCGCGCTGCGCCGCGCCGAAGAACTTGACCGCGCCGTAGAGCCCGTTGCGATCGGTGATCGCGAGCGCTGGCATCTCGAGGTCGCGGGCGCGGGCGACCAACTCCTCTGGATGGGAGGCTCCTTCGAGGAAGGAATAGTTGGAATGACAGTGAAGCTCGACGTAAGGGCTAGTCATAGACGCGCTCGACGAACCACTCCGAGGTGGCGCGGTTGCAGTAGCACTCCAGCGCCAGGTCGTCGTCGATCAGCAGCCGCCAGTACTCCCGCGAGACCGGGCTCCGCCACCACTCGCAGTCGATCCGCCAGCGATTGAGCACCCGGGTCACCGGCTGCCAGCCGGCGGCAGACTCGAGATGGGTCGGCAAGCCCTCCCGATCGAGCCGGACGCGGACCGGTCGCGCCGGCGCCAGCAGCTCGGTCACGCCGGCTTCCAGAGGATCCGCCGGTCGGGCAGGGGTGGCGCGTCCTGGCGCAGGCTGGCCCGCTGCACCAGCTCGGGCCTGTATTCCTCCTGGAGCCGGGCGATGGCGTCGGCAAGTGACTCCTGGAAGCCGTCGCGCCGTAGCAGCAGGCCGGGTTGGCGCACGTAGCCGGGTTCCAGGCGGCCGGCGCGAACCGTGATCCGCTCCAGCGGCGCGGCGATCGATGCCTTGAGCAACCGCGGCCGGATGCCGTCGAAGATCTCGCCGGTCATGGTCACCGGATAGGCGAAGCCCACCTCGACCCGCAATGGGCCGGCACCCTCCTGGTCGAGCACGATCCGGATCAGTCGAGTGCCCAGTCCGGCGGCCAGCAGCGATTCACTGATCCGTTCGGATAGGGCGCGGGCGATAAATTGCAACGCCTGCGTGTCATCGATCGGTGGTTCGAGCGGCTGGCTTTCTTCGATCCGGTGCGGGGGATGCCATGGCCGCAGCCGGCGCCGGTCGATGCCCAACGCAAGGTCATAAGCCTCGAGCGCCTTGATGCCGAACTGGCGTCGAAATGCTGGGCGCGATATCGCCTGCAGAGCAGCGAGGGTCCGGAGCCCGAGCAGCTCCAGGTATTGGTGCAGGTCTTTATCGATAGGCAGGACATCGATCGGAAGTGGCCCCAGGTAGGCACGCGTCTCCGCCGTTTCGACGATCACCGGCGCGCGAGGTTCGGCGCGGTCGGCCGCGAGCTTGCTGACGAACATCGTGCCGGCCACCCCGATGACCGGCTGCACCGCGATCGAAGACTCGACGCGCCGGACGATCTCCTCGAGCAACTGCCTGCGGTTCGGCCAGCGCAGTGCCAGGCCATCGAGCTTGAGGAAGGCGTAACCGGGCTCATCAGCGGCGGCAACCTCCGGGCTGATGGCGTGCAGTGTCGCCAGCAGGCGGGCGCGCACCCTGGCGGTGGCTGGCGTATCGACCGGCTGAAAGACGGCATCCGGGGCCGCCTGTTGCGCCTGGTTCAGCGACTTCCCCTCCCTGACTCCAAGCGCGCGCGCCTGCTCCGAGGCGGCGATCACGGTCCCGCGCTCATTCGCCAGGCCGCCGAGGACGAGCGCCTGATTGCGCAATGCCGGCGCTGTCAACCAGGCAGCGACCAGCGATGGATGGGGGGTGCGGATGCAGGCGATCATGGGATCGGGTAGGGCATCACCCAGCGTGCACGCCGCCCGGGCGCCGCCAGGCGGTTCTTCATCACGGTGGCTTCCACCTGCAAACCCTCGAGGTCACCATCGCGGCCGAAGATGAAGGCGCTGCGCTGGAACGCGAGGATCAGGCTGGCGTAGTAACGCACCGCGTCATCGGCGTCGGCATCCTGGACCAGGAGCAGGGTGCAGGTCGCCTCCGCGACCCGGTGAAGCAGGTGCGGCAGCTCGGCATCGAGACCGGCGGCGCGCGCCCGCGGCAGGTCGAGGCAGACAAGGTCGGCGCCGGCTCGGGCCAGCACCCGGGCGCTGGCCATTCCTTCTCTTATGTTCTTCGGCCGGACGATCAGCAGGCGGCCAAGGTCAGCGTCGAACCGGCTCAGGAATTCCGGGTCGAGACGGCCGGGAAAATCGATGTAAACAACGGACCCCTCACGGCTGGCGCTGGCCACGCTGCGCTGGGCGATCGTTCTTTTGCCCGATCCGATTGGGCCGGCAAGCAAGCTCAACCGTCCAACCGGCCAGCCGCCGATCCCGGTTAAGGCATCGAGTTCCGCGATACCCGAGGGACGGGCTGGATGATCCGGCTGCGCCGAGTGCGGTGCAGCGCTCCCGAAACGGGTCTGGAGGACAGTAATGGCTTCCTGGAGACGATCGGGCATATGTTCACGTCCCGCACAACGAGATGGCTACGGCAGTGATGACATCAGGCCTCCGATTGGGGACGCAAACCAGGCGGCTGAGGCTGGCTCCGATGGTATCGAACAAATGTTCGGTAGTCAAGCACCGCAACCTTGATTCGTAAGCTCTAGCGGGTGCCGATACGGGTCCTGCTCAGCTTCTTTCTCGGCGCCTTCAGCGCGCTGGCACCGGCCGCCTCGGCAACCTGGGTGCCCTGGATTCATCTACCAGCGGTCTTCGATCTCGCCGGCCCACGCCGTGACGGCCAGCTCGTCGCCGCAGCCGGCGGCCGGCTCTTCCTCATAACCTCTGCGGGAGCCGTCACCCCGTTCGCTGACGGGACCGACGGCTACCACTCGACCTCAGGCCCGGAGTCGTACCTGGCGCTCTCGCCCGGGCTTCACGTATCCGGGGCCGGCTGCGACTTCCCTCCCGACAGCCTCTACGTACTGCGACCACAGGCTCCGCTGGGTATCACCAGGGTTGACGCCGAGGGCCGCGCCAGTTCCTTCGCGTCTATCAGCGGCCTGGACAGCCTGAATGGGATAGCCTTCGACACGGTCGGGCGTTTCGACCACCGATTACTGGTTACGGGACCAGCCCATCAACACAGCACGGTGCTCGCGATCGATTGCAAGGGCGGCATCTTGACGGTGACCGAGTCTGCGCCGCCACTTGAAGGCGGATTGAGCGTGGCGCCGGCTCACTTTGGCTCCTTCGCGGGTGATCTCGTCGCTCCAGACGAGAACAGCGGAGCAATGCTGGCGATCAGCGCCAGCGGACGATCGTCGGTGATGACCAACTCTGGCATCCAACACGGCGGCGACATCGGAGTCGAGAGCGCAGCCTTCGTGCCCGCTGGATTCACTCAAGGCGGACGGGCTCTGGTCGCGGACCGCGCAACCGCCAACAACCCGCATCCGGGTACCGACAGTATCCTCAGCCTCTCCTCTGCCGTCCTGGCAGCAGCCGGCGTTCGCGATGGCGATCTTCTGGTCAGCGCGGAAGGAGGGGCCGTGACGATCGATGTTCGCTGTCAGGCCTCATGTTCGGTGAGGACGATCGTGCCGAACGGCACGACCGCGCATATCGAAGGTCACCTCCTGCTGATCCCAGACCAATTGCCGGCGACACCCGGCACGTTACCGGCGGTTTCGGACATCGGCTCTCAGCGAACTCAGTTGCTTCTGAGGCTAGGCGGATTCCTGCTCGTCGTGGCGACGCTGGCCGCGCTGGGCACTACCGTCATTCGTCGACGCCGCACGAGCTGACCGACCCGGCTATTGCTTGAGGTCGTTGCTCAGACCAACGCTGAACATAGCCTCGAGGTCGTGACGCGAGTAGACCTTGAAGGCGACGTGTGTGTGAGTCTTTATGATCCCGGGAACCCGCGAGAGCCGCGAGGTGACGACCTCGGCGATCTCCTCGTGGTCCTTCACCCGCAATACGGCGACGAAATCGAATTCACCCGTCACCGAGTAAGCCTCGGCAACGCCGGGAACGTCGGCGAGGGCAGGGCCCAGTCGCGCGATGGCATCACGTTCGGCCTCGATTAGAACGATCGCCGTGACCATGGGATGATTCTCTCACCGATGACAGAGCTTGACGAGCACGGTCGTCCGCAGCCTCCCCTGGCGGGCGACGAAACCGCCACCCTTCTCGGCTTCCTGGATTACCAGCGAGCGACCTTCGCCTGGAAATGCTCGGGACTCAACGCGGCCGGCCTCAAGGCTGCGGTCGGCCCCTCTCCCATGACGCTAGGCGGAATGCTCAAACACCTGGCATACGTCGAGGAATGGTGGTTTTCTGAGCGGCTGCACGGACATCCGTCGGGACCGCCGTGGGACAGAGTCGACTGGAATGGCGACCCCGACTGGGACTGGCACTCGGCAGCCGCCGACTCCCCGGAGCAGCTCCGTACCACCTGGCGGGACCAGGTGGCCCTATCCCGCGCCCTGGTCACGGAAGCCCTTGCGAATGGCGACCTCGGCCAGCTCGCTCGCCGCCCCTGGCCGGACGGTCGCGCACCGAGCCTGCGCTGGATCCTGATCCACATGATCGAGGAGTACGGGCGGCACAACGGACATGCCGACCTGATACGTGAATCTGTGGACGGGGTAACCGGGGAGTAAGTCGAACTCGTCCTCGGATCGAGGTTCGTCTCTAGTGCGTCAAGATAACTGGCAGGGTTTCAGGACGAGACCGTGACAGGAGAAACGATCTTGAGCAGGTCCAACGACCCGGTGCCGGTCGAGACGCGGCTGCAGATCGTGCTGGCCGTGATGTCGGGTGAGATCACGATTGCCGAGGCCGCCCGCCGCCACGGCGTCTCGACGGAGTCGATCAATCGGTGGCGCAACCGCCTCGTCGATGATGCGCGTACGCCGAATACCCACTCACGGTAGGCTGACG
>Ga0207416_1002706_pt1 | contig 18466 bp, 15 predicted proteins | sample PaiPotPPM11metaG_FD_184107 | JGI IMG/M metagenome (GOLD analysis project Ga0207416, IMG submission 184107) | Iron sulfur acid spring bacterial and archeal communities from Banff, Canada, to study Microbial Dark Matter (Phase II) - Paint Pots PPM... ...
GCGCTCCACAGGTCGGGCAGCCGGTGGCGCACGGCGAACGATACGGCCTCGAGCCGGGAGTGCACGCCGAGCTTGGTGAGCACGGCCTGGAGGTGAGTCCGCACGGTGGTGCGCGAGACGCATAGCCGGGCCATCATGGCCGCGGTGTCCAGGCCCTCGACCAGCATCAGCAGGCACTCGCGCTCCCGGCTGGTCAGGTGGGCGGCCAGCCGGAGCGCCTGGTTCGGCTCCGAGGAACGCCGGGTGGGCGCCGGGGCGTCGGGGACGTCGACCACGATCTCGCCGCGCAGGACCCGCTCGAGCGCCCCGACCAGCTCGCCGACGCCGCGCGACTGGTGCAGGTAACCGAACGCGCCCGCGCCCAGCGCCCGGCCGACCGCCTCGGCATGGGGGTTCGCGCTGACCACGAGGACGTTGGTGGTATCGCTGGCGGCGCGGACCCGGCCGATGGTCTCGGCGTCGTCGGCGGCCGCGGCGTTGCGGTCGATCAGGCATACGTCCGGCCGGTCGCGGCGGACGAGGGCGACCATCTCGGCGGCGCTGCGCGCGACCGGAGAGATCGCGTACCCGTGCTGGGTCAGCACGCTGGACAGCGCGTCCAGGAACACCACATGCTCGTCACCGAGCACGAGCCTAGGCACCTCGGTCACCCACCCATCCCGGCGCAGGCCGGCCTGCCTGCCGCGACGTCCAGGCGGCACCATGCGCTCCCGCGTGTCAGATCACGCGGAAGGCAGAGGGCCGCGGACCCGCCGCGGCCCGCATCAGGCCGGCAATCGCACCACCTGTCGAACAGAGCCTTCACGCTTACTCCCCCCCGCCCCGGACAGCTCGTGGCAGCGTCGTTGCTGATCGCGAGTTCTCAGGTCGGTTATATAGAAGGTTCCGGTCAACCTGTCCCAGAGCATCTGCCACATCCAGCCGGAATAGCTCCGATCTGCGGCCTTCTGGGTGAACCGGCCCATGTGGTGAAGACGCCTTCGCCAAGGCGAACGTTTACAGCATGTTTCGTTATTACGGAACGTGACCGGGTTCGCGACCTCAGTAGGCGGGGGCCGGCCGGCGCGTCAACGCGACCCGGCGGGGGCGAACGCGGCCGCGACGGACTCGGCCGCGCCGGGCGAATACGCGGCCAGGAGCGCGGCGTGCAGCTCGGACTCGCCGTAGTGGTCGCCCAGCCGGGCGCGGGCCGCCGCGGCCATGCGGGCCGCGGCGGCGGGCGAGTCGAGCAGGTGCCGCATCGCGGCGGCCAGCAGCTCGGGGCGGCGCGGCGGCACCAGAATGCCGGTCTGGCCGGGGATGACCAGGTCGGACACCGCGTTGACCGCGCTCGCGATGACCGGGACACCGCAGATCATGGCCTCGACGATCACGGTGGGCAGGCCCTCGTACCGGCTGGGCAGGGCGAACACGTCGAACGCCGGCAGCACCTCGAGCACGTCGGTGCGCTCGCCGGCCAGGATCACGCGGGAGTGGCGCAGCGTGGCCGCGTGCCGGCCGACCTGCTCGGCCAGCTCGCCGCCGCCGACCCAGACGCCGATCGTCCCGGGCCGGTCCAGCGCCCGCATCGCCGCGACGAAATCCTCCGGTGCCTTCTGGTAGGTGAGCCGGCCCACCGCGCCGATCACGGTGGCCCCGGCGGGCAGGCCGAGTGCGGCGCGGGCACGCTCGCGGGCCTCGGGCAGGCGGGCGCTCATGCTGGCCTTGACCCGGTCCGGCCCGTCCACGGCCACGCCGATCGTGCGCACGCGCTCGGGCGTGACCAGCTCGCGGCGCACCGCCTCGGCGGCCACGCCGGCGCCCACGCACAGCGCCACGTCGGTGATCCGGCCGAGCCGCCGCTCGATCGACACGTAGGCCTGCCGCCGTGGCAGCGACTGGAACTGGTGAAACGGAAAACCGTGAAAGGTATGAACGATCCAGGGCACCCCGGCGCGGCGCGCCGCCGGGCGGCCGACCGCGCCGGCCTTCGCGCAGTGGGTGTGCACCACGTCGAAGGCCCGCTCCCGGAACAGCCGCTCCAGCCGCCGCAGCGCCCGCAGGTCGCTGCGCGGGGCGATCACCTCCCGCAGGCAGGGCTCGACCACGACCTCGATGCCCGAGGCCGCCGCCTCGTCGAGCAGCCGGCCGCCGCTACCGGTCACGATCACCGGACGGACCGCGGCCGGGTCCAGGGACTGGGCCCCGCGCAGGGCGAGCACCCCAGAGCCGCCCTCCATCCGGGTGATCACTGTCGCGACCCGCAACGGGGCGCCGTTGACCGCACCCGCGGGCCGGGCCGGGCTCGTGCTCGCGCGCGAGCCGATCATCGCCCGCCCGAGCCGGGCCGGAACGGCGCCGTGACCGGCTGGCCGCTGGTGATCCCGGGCCGCTCCGGCGGCCGCAGGCCCGCGGCCCGCGCGACCCGCACGGCCTCGAGCCGGCTGTGCACGTCCAGCTTGCTGAAGATGCTCCGCGTGTGAGTGCGGACGGTGTCGGTCGAGATCAGCAGTTCCTCGGCGATCTGCCGACCGCGCTTGCCCTCGGCCATGCTGGCCAGGACGTCGCGCTCGCGCGGGCTCAGCACGTCGAGCGGGTCGCTGTCCTCCCGGGCGCGGCGGACGTCATCACGCAGCTCGCGCAGGATCTCGCCGAGCATCTCCGGCGGGAACCAGGAATGCCCCTGGCACACCCCGCGCAGCACGGTTTCCAGCTCGTCCGCGCCCTGCTCCTTAGACACCCAGGCGTCGGCGCCGGCCCGGGCGGCGTCTACGGCGTGCGAGACGTCGTGATCCCCGCTGACCACGACCACGTGCGCCGCAGGCCACGCGGCCCGCAGGCGCTGCAGGACCTCGCCCACGGCGAAGCCCAGCGGCTCGACCTCGATCAGGATCACGTCCGGACGCAGCCACCGGACCACCTCCGGGAGCTGGGGGTCGTCAGTGGTGCAGCACCCGGCCACCCAGAGGTCGGGCGCGGCCGAGAGCCTCGAGGCAAGCGCTTCGGTGACCATCCTGTAGTCATCGACGAGAAGCAACCGGCGCACATCCACTCGCCTACTGTCCAACAGCGCCCCGCGTTTGTCCTCATACAGATGAATGAGAATTCCTCCTCCTGATAAGGGGGAATGCGGGTACGGCCGCCCACCGGGCGACTACGCGGAGTATCTAATGGATCACAGCTGGCCACAGTGGGCCTGAGCAGGGCATACGCGGATCGCCGCCCGGCTGACGCGCGGATGGCTTGCGATCAGCACCCCGGGCAGGTGGGGCGGGTTAGCGGCCGGCGGTTACGGCTAGCTGCTGCACTTCGTGGTCAGGGCGCTGAGCTCGCTGGACCAGTAACTGGGCAGGGCGTCGTAAGGGTTGGATCCGGCCAGGTTTGTTACGTAGACATAACCGGCGTTCCGGCTCTTCGACAGGCTCAGGGCGGTGTTGGCCTGCGCGCTGGAAGGAACGTCGTAGATCGTATTCGCAAACCTGTCCTCAGGGTAATCGCGCGCCCACCCCGGCACCTGGATATTGCGGTACTGAGCGTAGGTGCCCTCAAATACCATGACCACATTGCCGACCGACATGTAACGCTGATCGGGATAGATTCCCGGGTTGAGCCAGACCGACGATCCCGGAATAGTCCGGTGGATGTAACTGGCGATCTGCTGATAGTAGGGAAGCTCGGCGCTGGTGCCGTTGACCGAGTCCAGGAAAATGCCGGTTACCCCGTACCAGGCCTTGTAATTCCGGACGTCGGCCTCGATCTGCCCGATGGGCCGCTGCCCGTCGGCGGTCGAGGAGTAGCCGATCACGGCGGTGCCGGCGTGCCGCGCCTGCTGGGCCGCGGCCTGGAACCCGGGGTTCGGCGCGGTGCCGGCCCCGATGCCCGTGGCGGGATTGAGGATCATCGCGCTGGGCACGGGCTTGCTCCCGGCCATCTGCGACCAGACGCTGCTGTCAAAGTAAGCCGGCACGAACGACTTCTGGCAATGCGGCGCGATCTTCCCCGAGGTGAGCCCGGCGGTAATGCCGGCCGCGGCGCCGAGCACCACGATCGCCGCGATTACCACCAGCGTGATCGGCCGCCGGATCAGGGCGCGCCGGTCCGGGGAGTTTTCCCGCTGCACTCGCCGCTGCGTCTTCAGCCAGTCGTCCGGCGGGTCGCCTATCGACATGCCGGAATCAGCCTCCGCCGCCCGTCGTTCGCGCATGGCCACGTCCTCAGCTCATCCACCGCGACTCCGGCTCGAGTCCGCCGGCGGGCAGGCAGTCGTAGGGGTTGGCTCCCTTACGGTCAGTGATGTAAACGCAGCCCGCGCGGCGCCGCATGGCGAGCAGGTACGCGTGGTCGTAGTTCTCCGGCGGCACCGAGTACACGACGTGATAGAACTTGTCGGCCGGCCGGGAGCGCGTCCAGCGCGGCACGGCGAGCTGCAGGTACGCGCGCCACGGGCCCTCGAAGGTCCCGAGCAGGTTGGCGTGCTCCGCGTACGCCTCGAGCGGGTGGGCCCCGTGGTTGAACAGCACCATGCGCGCGCCCATGTCGCGGGCGTAGCGCGACAGCGCGGCGTAGTAGTCCAGGTGCTCCGCGGTGACCGAGACGCGGTCGAACAGCACGCCGGCCACCTCGTACCAGCGCAGGAACAGGCCGAGGTCGTCCAGGGCCTCGCGCCCGGGGCGCCGCCCGTAGTTGGTGTCCACGTACCCGGCGACCCCCACCCCGACCTCGCGCAGCCGTTCCAGCGCCGGGTAGAAGGCCGGGTCGGGCGCGGTCCCCGGCCCGTTGGCCACGTTGAGGATCACCATCCGCACGTGGGACGCGTGCTTGGCGAGCTGCTCCCAGTCGCCGGGACGGACGTCGGGGCGGAAGTAGGCGGGCACGACGAGCTGAGGCCGGCCCAGCGACACGCGATCAGATGCCAGCTTGGTCACGGGTCGCCTCCCAGAGGTCGGTCAGGGATGCCGCGAGATCATGGCGCGGCCGCCAGTCCAGGTCCAGCCGGGCCCGGGTGATATCGGCCTGCTGCCACGATTTCCCGAGCGAGCGCGCGGATCCCTCGGCGCCGGAGTGCACCGTGCCCTCGTAGCCGCTGATCGCCACCAGCTCTTTGACCAGGGTCGCGACCGGGACGCCGATGCCGCTGCCGATGTTGAGCACCGGGTGCGGGAGCTGCGGGGCGACCGCGGCGGCGAGTACCGCGGCGGCGACGTCCCGCGCGTCGACGAAGTCGCGGACCGCGTCCAGGTCGCCGAGGCGCACGTCGCCGCCGTCGGCCAGGGCCCGGCTCAGCTCGGCGGCCAGCCGCCCGGGCAGCCCGGTCCCGGGCGCGCCGGAACCGACCGGGTTGAACACCCGCAGCACCACGGCGTCGAGCCCGGCCGCCCGGCCCAGCTCGACCAGGCGGGTCCCGGCCAGCTTGGTCACCCCGTACGGGGCGACGGGGCGGGGCGGGGTGGCCTCGTCCACGGCTGTGCCCGGCTCGGAGAGCCCGTACTCGGCGGCGGACCCGAGGTGCAGGAGCCGGGCCCGCGTGCCGACCAGCAGCATGCCCGCCACCAGCGCGTAGGTGCCGGTGACGTTCACCGGGGCCAGCGTGTCCGGGCCGCCGGTGGTCGCGCCCGCGCAGTTGGCGACGGCGTCGGGTGCCGCGGAGGTGATCACCTCGGCGACCCGGGCCGGGTCGGCGGCGGCCAGGTCGATCTGGTGGTACGCGGGCGCACCGGGCCGCCCGGCCCGGCCGGCGGTGACGACGACGGCCCCGGCCGCCTCGGCCCGGCGGCACACGTGCCGGCCGAGGAACCCGCTCGCGCCGATGACCAGCAGGCGTAGTGCTGGCTGCGTCATATTGCGCCGCGCCCTTTCGGCTCGGTTTACTGGTGGTACTCGTTGGCCTTGAAGCGGGCCAGGTTCGCCGGGTCGCGGAACCACTCGATGGTCTCGCGCAGGCCCTCGTCCCGGGTGTACCGGGGCGCCCACCCGGTGCGCTCGCGAAGCTTCGTCGCGTCGCACACCAGCCGCATCACCTCGGAGTCCTTGGGGCGCAGCCGCTGCGGGTCCTCCACGATATCGGCCTCGACCCCCATAAGTCCGGCGATATCCTCGGCCAGCTTACCGATCGCGATGTCGTCGCCCGGGCCGCAGTTGAACAGCTCGCCCAGTACCGCCGACGCCGGGGCCTCGCCGAGCGTGATGAACGCCTGGGCCGTGTCGAGGACGTAGGAGAAGTCGCGGGTCGGGTCGAGCGCGCCCAGCATGAGCTGCTTGGAGCCGCTGGCGAGCTGCGTGATGATCTGCGGGATCACGGCCCGGGTGGACTGGCGCGGGCCGAAGGTGTTGAACGGCCGCAGCGTGACCACGGGCAGCGCGAAGCTCAGGTGGTAGGACTCGGCCAGCTTGTCCCCGGCGACCTTGGACGCGGCGTACGGCGACTGCGCCTGGAGCGGGTGCGACTCGCTGATCGGGACCGTGCGCGCGGTGCCGTAGGTCTCGCTGGTCGAGGTGTGCACCACCCGGGGGGTCCGGCAGGCACGCGCGGCCTCGAGCACGTGCATCGTGCCGATCGTGTTCGTATCAATGAACGATCGTGGCGCGCTGTAGGAATAGGGCACCGACCCGATGGCCGCCAGGTGATAGACCACCTCGGCGCCCTCGATCAGCTCGCGCACGGTGGCCGGGTCGCGCACGTCACCGAACACCACGTCGACCTGGTCGGTGACCTCGGCGGGCAGCGTGTCCAGCCACCCGCGCGAGCTGAACATGTTGTACAGGACCATGGCGCGGACCCGGTTTCCGCGCCGCACCAGTTCCTCCACCAGATGGGAGCCGATGAACCCTTCGGCTCCCGTCACCGCGACGACGTTCGTCATGGAAAATCCCTCCCGCTGTTACGCGTTTACGTTCATCCGGGGCGAAGCCCCGTGAACCTAGGTGGCGTGCCGCACCGACTTCCCGAGCGCGACCACGGCAAATATCCCGAGCACGAGCATCAGCTCCGTGCATACCGCGATCTGCGCGGGCACGCCCTGATGGCGGAACACGATCTCGATGGCCAGGGCCGCGGCGCACGCGACCAGGGGGAAGATGCGTGAGCCAAGCGCCTGGAGCATCAGGGCCAGGAACATCGCCGCGGCCAGCGCCAGGTACGCCCCGAGCTGGGGCAGGTAGGCCAGGTGCGGGTGCACGAGCCCGGTGGCGCCGGCGATCGCGACCGCCGCGGCGATCAGCGCCGCGGCCGCCACCACGTACTGCGCCACCGCCGCGACCAGCACGAGCCGGGCCTTGAGGCCGAACTTGCGCAGCTCCCGGGTGGTGCGCAGCAACCGCTGCGTGCGCCGCCGGTACCACAGCAGGCTCCACTCGGCCGCGCCCATGCTGAGCGACAGCGGCAGCGCGGCCAGCAGCGCCCCGATGTTGACCCCGCCGCGACCGTGCACGCCCGCCGCCACGGGGAAGATCAGCAGCCCGGCGGCGACCAGCCCGAAACCGGCCGCGGGCAGGGCGCCGAGCCATTCGGACGGCTCGAAGACCTGGCCCTCCGGCGCCGGCCCGGTCCGCCGGGTGAAGTAGATCGCCAGCGCCAGCGCCAGCAGCGGCGTCGCGGCGAGCGCGGCCCACACCGCGTGCTCGAGGTGCAACGGCCGGCCCAGGCCCAGGAACACCGCGCTGCCCAGCACGCCCGGCGCGAGCGCGGCCAGCAGCCACCGTTCCTCGCCGAGGACCATCAGCACGCCGGCGCCGAGCATGTACGCGCCCTCGCCCGCGCCGAAGATCAACGCGGGCGTGGGCGAGTGCGCCAGGTGCGCGGTCGTGGCCAGCGCGGCCACCACCACGGCCAGGCCCGCGGTCAGGGCGACCTGGAGCACCCGCCGGGTCTGGGCCAGGTCCGTGGTCCGGCCGAGCCGGATGTATCCCACGTAGGCCAGGCCCTGGCCCGTCGACCAGGCGACGAGCAGCGCCACGATCAGCGTTATCTCGACGCCGTGCCCGATCAGCAGCCCGATCGCGGCCGGGAAGCAGATCCCGGGCAGGGCGTAGAGCAGGCTGTGCAGCAACGGCCGGAACCGCCCGCTGTCCCGCCACGGGTCGGGGGGATCCTCGGGCTCGGCCGGGCGGCGCTGCACCCGGAAGTACATGTCCTGGGCCAGGGCGAACACGTCGCGGAACCCGTACCGCAGCTTGGCCGCCTGGTCGCCCAGGCCCTCGAATTCCAGTGCGCTGGCGATCTCCAGCGGGTCCACCGCCGACTCGCAGACCTCGGCGAACTGCTCGCAGAGCGCCGAGACCGTGCGCGGGGCGCGGCCGCCCGCGGCCGCCACCATCCGGTGCGGGTCGGCGGCCACGGCCCGGGACGCCCGGGGCAGCCGGTCGTGCATGCCGTTGTGGCTCATCCGGCGGCTTCCAGCAGATCGGTCTCGTCGTCGCGCTCGGGCAGCTCGGCCGGCATCAGCTCGTCCGACTCGTCGTCCACCTCGGCGGTGGGCAGCTCGATGCCGGTGCCGACGAACGTGTAGATCTCGTCGAAGGCGCTGATCGCGCGGTCGACCGTGAAGTACTCGAGCGCGCGCATCCGCGCCGCGGCCCCCAGCCGTCGCCGCGTCGGGGCGTCCTCGAGCAGGTTCAGGCAGGCCTGGGCCAGGACCTCGGGGCTGCGCGGCGGCACGATGATGCCGGTGTCGGCGACCGCCTCGCTGACCCCGCCGACGTCGGTGGCCACGCACGGCCGTCCGCAGGTCATCGCCTCGATCAGGGTGTACGGGAAGCCCTCGGCGATGCTGCACAGCACCACGACCTGCCCGGCCTTGTAGGCGTCGCGGATCTCGGGCACCCGGCCCTCGAACGTGGCGACGTCGCTGATGCCCAGCTCGGCCGCGAGCGCCCGGCAGCGCTCCAGGTAGGGCTCCTGGCCCTGGGGCGGCGACCCGAACATCCGCAGCCGGGCCTGCGGCATCCTCCGGTGCACCAGCGCGAACGCCAGCAGCAGCGTCTCCAGGTCCTTGACCGGGTCGACGCGGCCCGCCCAGGCGATCGTCGGGGTGTCGGGCTCGCCCTCGAACGGCGGGAAGTCCGCCGGGTCCACGCCGTTGTACACGGTGCGGACCCGGGACAGGTCCGCGCCGAGCTGCTCCTCCCACCGCTTGTTGAAGACGTTACCGGGCGTGATCATCTCGGCTTCGTTGTAGCCGATCGAGCACAGCCGGCGCAGCAGCCGCAGGTACAGCGCCCGGACCGGCCACCGGTAGGGGCTGTTACGGCTGTGCAGGTACTGCTCGCGCATGTACAGGCCGTGCTCGGTGACGATCATCGGCGTGCCGTACCGCCACTTGGCCGCGACGGCCGGCAGCGCGCCGAGCCCGTTGGTCACCGCGTGGACCAGGTCCGCCCGGACCGGGGGGTGCGACAGCGGGCGGAGCGAGTGCTCGATGAGCTGCATCGCGGTCACGGCGTCCAGCAGCGTGGGCGCGGCCTCGGTCTCGTCGAGCCGCCAGTCCCGCCAGGCGTTGCTCAGCATGGACACGGCCCGCTCGCTGGACAGGCTGGCGGTGAGGTTCTCGGTCTGGGCGAACTCGAAGATCTCGCGCAGCACGAGGGTGAAGCGGTCCTGGGCCTCGCCCGGCGGGGCGAGCAGGATCTCGATCAGCTCGCCGAGCTGCGGGCAGTCCACGGCGCGGGATCTGCGCAGGCCGCGGCGCCGGGAGGCCGGCGCGGCCGGCGGAGGCCCCCAGAGGGGCATGTTGGTCACCGACGCGACGTTCTCCGGGAGATTCCAGCGCACCGGTTCGGCCCCCGTCGCGGTGAGCGCGACCAGCAGGAAGTCATAGTCCGGCATGCCCCGGACGAGCTGGTCGCACCACACGCTGACCCCGCCGAACTGGTGCGGGTAGGTGCCCTCTCCGATTAGTGCCACATCCATGTAGGTTCACGTCACCCGATCTCGCATCCGCGGCTGCGCCGGAATCATGGTGGCGATTCCGGCGCAGTTCCGTGCTCCCCCCGCCACGGTCAGCCCGCGCCCCGCGCGGCGGCGCGCCGCGCCCGTGCCGGGCGGGCGGCCAGCACCCGCTCGTACAGGTCGTCGATCCGGCTGACCACGGACTCGATCCCGTAGCGCTCGAAGACCTTCGGGTCGGCCACCCGCGGCCGCGGGCCGGTCTCGAACTCCTTGCGGATCTCGTCGCGCAGCGCTTCGGCGGTGCCCGCGACCATGCGGGCCCGCTCGGTCTGGATGCCATCCAGGGCCGGGCAGGTCGTGTACAGCACAGGCAGTCCGCTGGCCAGGGCTTCAAGCACGGACAGTCCGAACGTTTCCTGCAGCGACGCGGCCACGTAGAGGTCGAAGGCGGCCAGCATCGCGGTCGTGTCGGACTGGTAGCCGCCGAAGATCACGTTCTCGGTCACGCCGAGCCGCTGGGCCGCGGCCTCCAGCCGGGCCTGGTCCTCGCCGCGCCCGATGACCAGGATCTTGCACCGGTCGCCGAGCATCGGCGCGGCCGCCTCCATGGTCAGGTCGACCCGCTTGTTCGGGTCGAGTCGCCCGAGCGCGCCGATCACGTAGGTGTCGGGTCCGATGCCGAACTGGGCCCGGACCCGCTCCCGCGCGGCCGCATCGAACCCGAGCTGGTCGGTGTCGACCCCGTTCGGGATCACGGTGACCTTGCTGCCCCGCACACCCCACCGCACCAGACGGTCCTTGACGATGTCGGACACGGCGATGGTCGCGTCGGAGAACTTCTCCGAGGAGAGATACAGCGCCCGGACCCCCCGGGTCATCTTCCGCCGCTCGATGTGCGTCTCACCGATCGAGTGCTCGGTCGTCAGGACCACCGGCGTGCCCGCCAGGCGGGCCGCCGGGCGGGCGTAGATCTGGGCCCGGTACAGGTGCGTGTGCACCACGTCGTACCGCCCTTCTTTGATGATCTTGCGCAGCCGCATCAGCGCCCCCAGCTCGGTGTTGCGCTGCATCCCGATGTCACGCACGGACGTGCCCTGGGCGCGGATCATCTCCGCGACCGGCCCGGGGTTGTACAGCGTGACCACGTCCGATTCGTGCCGGGTGCGCCGCAGGATCATCGCGAGCTGCAGCTCGGCGCCCCCCGCATCGAGCCCGGTGATCACGTGAAGGACTTTCATGAACGTCTCCCTCTGAGCGCTATACGGCCCCTGTAGAGCAGTCGTTTGGCTGCCATCCGCATGGCGTCGTCCTGCTGGCCGATGTAGATCCTCGGCAGCGCCATCAGCCCGATCTCGGCGGTGGACGCCTCCACGGCGCACGCGTACTCGTAGCCCGCGTCGCGTACGGCCCGGCGGGCCGCGGCGTCCATCGATCCGTACGGGTAGGCGAAGCCGCGGATCTCGGTGCCGAGCATGGCGCTCAGTCGCTCCCGGCTGCCGCTGACCTCAGTCGTGAGCTCCTCCGGGTTCACCCCGGCCAGCCTGGGGTGCGTGGCCGCGTGCGAGCCGATCTCGATTCCGGCCGCGGCGAGCTCACGGATCTGGCTGATCGTCATCAGCGGCCACGACGGGCCCTCGTCCCACTCGTTGGTGGCGCCGAGCCGGTCGGAGATGATGAACGCCGTGGCGCCGAAGCCGCGCCGCTGGAGTTCGGGCAGGGCGGCCTCGAGCACGCTCAGGTACCCGTCGTCGAAGGTGATGCCGACGAGACCGCGCTGGCGGCCGGCCCGCATCGCTTCGACCAGCGTGGCGATGTCGACGCCCCGCAGGCCCCGGTGCTCGAGCCAGGCCATCTGGTCGGCGAACCGGCTCGGCGACACGCAGAGCAGGTTCGGGTCCTCGGCGACCGCGGCTACGCCGTGGTACATGAGGATCAGCGGGGCGTCGCGCAGGCGGAGCTGACCGTCGTTCACCCAGCGGTCCGCGTGGGTCGTGGTCATGGTGCACCTCCCGTCCGGCCGAAGATCGAGGCGGCGAGCGTCCGGCCGAGGATGGCCACGTCCAGCCAAGGCGACCAGTACTCGATGTACTGGTTGTCGAAGCGGGCGCGCTCGAAGATCGACGTGTCCCCGTTCAGGCCGTGGACCTGAGCCCATCCGGTGATCCCGGCCGGCATCCGGGCCCGGTCGCTGTAGCGCAGGATCTCCCGGCCGAACCGCTCGGTGAAGTACGGCCGCTCGGGCCGGGGCCCGACCAGCGACATGTCGCCGCGCAGCACGTTCACGAGCTGGGGCAGCTCGTCCAGGTGGGTCACCCGCAGCCACCGGCTCAACGCGCCGTACTCGGGCTTGTCCGGCGCCCAGGAGGTGTCCGGGTCGCCGTGCGCGCGCAGCGTGCGCAGCTTGAGGACCTCCGCGGTCCGGCCGTTGCCGGTGTCCCTGACCTGGCGGAACAGCGGCGTCTGGCCGGTCCGCAGCCGGATCGCGGCGGCCAGCACGAGCAGCACGGGCGCGGCCCCGAGCAGCAGCGTGCCGGCCAGGACCGTGTCGAAGACCCGCTTCAGCCACAGGCCGGTGCGCAGGTGGCCGAGGCGCCGCAGCGGGATGAGCGGGATCCCCCACAGCTCGTCCAGGCAGCCGCGCGGCACGGCCATCCCCAGCTCGTAGAGCCGTGGCACCACGCAGACGTCGGCCGGCAGCGGCCGGCTGGCCCGCAGCACGGTGACCAGGTCCTCGTCCTTGCACGCGGCGTAGCAGACGATGACCCGGCGGATGCCGTACCGGATGACCACGTCCGGCAGGTCAGCCAGCCCGCCCAGCGAGGGCAGGGCCAGGTCCCGCCGGGGCGGGCCCTCGTCGAGATAGCCCAGCGGCCGGAGCCCGAACTCGGGGTGGGCGCGCATCAGTTCGCCGATGTGCGCCCCGAACGTTCCGGCCCCGATCACCAGGGCCGGCTCGGTGAGCACCCCGCCGCGGTGCGCGGCGCGCAGCGTGGCCGAGGCCGCGATGCGCAGCCCGAACACCAGCCCGGCCGACCACAGCGCCTGCCAGGCCGCGGTGCCGTCGGCCACCCACGGCAGCAGGATCAGCAGCGGCAGCGCGACCGCGGTCAGGATCCGGCCGGCCTGGTCGGCCACCCGCAGGCAGATCCGCAGCCGGTGCTGGCCGCCGGCGGCCAGGATGGCCAGCACGGCCAGCGCGTACACCACCGAAGGCAGGCCCGCCCCCCGCGTCACCCCGATCGCCGCGGCCAGGCCGCACACGTCGGCCAGCGGCATCGCGAGCACCGGGGCGAGCCGTCCGGCCCGCCGCGCCGCGCGCTCGCGCCAGCGTGGCGGGCTAAGCCCCCGGTCAGCGGGCAGCGCGGCGGGGACGGCCCGGAAGCCGTCCGTGTCCGCGTCGCGCTGCCCCTGGTTGCCCGTCATTACCGTCCCGCTGTCACAGCGGCCCGGGAGCGGCTGACCGCGCCCGCGATGAGCGGGCGGGCCACGGTCGTGGCCGCGTGCTCGGAGCCGAACACGAACCGCATGACCGGCCCCATCGTCGGGGCCACGGCCGGGCCCATGACGTACAGGCCGGGAATCGTGGTCTCGTAGTCGCGGCTGACGACCGAGCTGCCGGTGCCGGGCACCGTGCGCAGGCCGGACAGCATCTGCTCGCCGAAGAACGGCAGCCGGGTCAGGTCGGTGCGGTAGCCCGTGCCCGCGATCACGTGGTCGGCGGCCACCTCGCGGCTGGACCCGTCGGCCCCGGTCAGCCCGAGGCGCACGCCGCCGTCCTGCATCCGCGCCCACTTGACCGAGTAGCCGGTCAGGAGCGGGAACTGGCCCTCCACGCGGCTGCGCAGCCAGCTCGCCCCGGCCGGGCCGAGCGCGGTCCGGGCCCGGTACACCCGCGTGGACCGCGGCAGGTGCCGGAACGCACCCGGGTGGTTGGAGTAGAACCAGGTGGCCCAGCCCGAGCCGAGCCCGGACTCCGGCTCCTTGAGCCGCTGCGCCAGCGGCCGGTCGAGCGCCAGCGGCACGCCGTTCCAGGCGATCTTCGACCGCCTGGCCACGAGCTGGACGCTGGCCCCGTTCTCGTGCAGCAGCGCCGCGGTCTCCAGGGCCGACTGGCCCGCGCCGACGACCGTAACGTTCTGACCCTTGAAAACGCTCAGGTCGGTATGGGCGGAGCTGTGCGTGCAGACGGAAGATGGCAGCGCGGATAGCGGCTCGGGAACGTAAGCGAATGCCTCGACGCCGATCGCGACGACCACCTTGCGCGCGCGCACCTGCTCGGAGTTGGCCAGCGTGACCTCGAACCCGCCGCCGGCCTGGGCGATGTCGGTGACCAGCACCTCCTCGACGTCCGGGACGAGTTCGGAACGGAACCACTCGCCGTAGGCCACGAACGTCTCCAGCGAGACCGGCAGACCGTAGTCACGGTAGGGCCGGCCGGTCGCCTGGCAGAACGCCTCCAGCGTATGCGTATGCTCCGGGTCGGACAGGTTCGACGCGAACCCCTGCGACTTGAGGAACATGCCCTCGGGCATGAAGTCCCGCCACAGCTGCATCGGCAGGCCGAACTGGCGGACGCCCACGCCCGCCTTGCGCAGGTGCGCCGAAAGCGACAGCCCGTACGGGCCAGCTCCGACAATCGCGACCTCGACGGCATCGCTCATACTCTTGTCCCCTCCTTGCGCGACCGCGGCTCTCCTGGCCGCGTGGTCATTGGTTGTGGCTGGCTCACCGGCTGCGAAAGCGGTGCGCCCCGGCCGGCCCTGGCCGCCGCCCGGCCCCCGGAGTAGCGGAAGTCCGCGCTCGGGGCACGGCCTTGCGGGAAACCCAGCGGCCTGGTCGCGAGGCGCCAGCCCATGCGCAGGCACATCACCCCGAACGGCCGGAGGTCATCCCGGGCGAACCAGGCGGCCTCGTCGACCGTGCGCAGCGAAGCCAGCCACGACTTCAGCCCGAGTTCCCCAGCGCGCCAGTAACTGAGCGCGCTGATCGGGTCGTAATTTTCCACCAGGAAGCCGCGCCCGCTCACCTGTTCGCTGCCCGTAACCGACCTGCCGGTCAGATCCAGATAGCAGGCTGTGACGACATCGATGCCCGCCGTGTCACGGAACAGCCGGAACTGCGCACCTATCCTGGGGTTGAAATCTAGCAGCTTGTACTGGTCGTCCCGGGCGTCCCAGCGAAGATCGAGGTCAAGAATGCCTTGATAGCCCAGCCGCGTGAGCAGCCCGGTGATCTCCTCGCGGAGCCGCGGGTTCTCGGTGGCGCGGCCCAGGCTGGTCAGCCCGGCGTGCGCCGGGTACGACCGCTCCTTGACCCCGGTGAACGCCGGCCGGCAGGTCGAGCTGCCGTCGCAGTACCCGTGGAAGAACCAGTCGTGGCCGGCCCCGCCCGGGATGAACTCCTGCAGCATCAGGCCGACGCCCGCCGCCGCGCAGGCGGCGTATGCCTCGTCCAGCTCCGGGCGGCTGGCCAGGATCGAGGTGCTGCGGAGCTGCCCGCGCCCGCTGGTCCACGGCGTGGTCAGCTTCGCGATCAGCGGGAAGCCCGCGTCGCCGGCGAACTCCCGGGCCGCCGCGAGCGACTCGGGGACCGCGGCCCGCGCGCAGGGCACACCGAACTCCTGGCACAGCTCGTAGAGCGAGAACTTGCCGGCCACCCGGCGCGGGAGGTCCCGGGGCGGGGCGGGAAACAAGAACCGCTCCCGCAGGCCGTCACCCTGCTCGGCGAGGAAGATCGCGCCCGCGTCGTCGGTCGGCACGAGCACGGCGGGCTGGCCGATCCGCTCGGACAGCCGCACCAGGCCCGCGCGGACCCGGTCGGCGTCGTCCGGGCTCGGCTGCCAGAAGCAGCGGCCGTGCAGGTACCGCGAGCTCGCGGCCGGCGCCCAGGGGCCCTCGTGCACCCCGTACACCGGCACGCCCCGGCGGCCCAGGCTGCGGATGACGCCCAGACCGCCGTGGTGCATGACGTTCGGGTCGAACTTCAGCACGACCACGGGCACGGCGTTTGGCGAGCCGAAGGGGCGCGGCGCCGCCTGGACTGAGGAGCGGGGGACGAGCGACGAGGGAAGGCGGTGCCTTACGGCGCCCCGCAGGCGAGCGGGCAGCACTGCAGCGGCGTGCGGCGTGTCTTTCCTCATCGGCACACCGACCGCGCGAACTGGCCGTCGAGCATGTGGTTCCCCCTGGCTGTGTGGCGGGCATCAGGCCTACACGGCACGTGGAAACCGACTCTGCCATCTGCGTTAGCCCGGAACATCCGTCATCAGGGTGAGGAAATCTACCCACTGCGGCCGAGCATGAGCGCTGCGTACGGCGCGGGCGGCCGCGAACGTGGCCCGATCCGCGCCGGCACACCCGGCTTAACCTGGGGTTACCCGGTGATTAGGCCGCAGCGTACGCGGCGGGGGCAGACGGGGAAAGGTTGCGCGAGCGGTCCGGATGGCGGACAGGCCCCGCAGAAAAGCAACGGTGGCGCGGGCGGGATCGTCAGGCCAGGGCCCGGACGGTGGCCGCGAGCGAGCCGGCCAGGCGCTGCGCCTGGCCTGGATCCACCGCTTCGACCATGACCCGGACCACCTGCTCGGTGCCGCTCGGGCGGACCAGGACCCGGCCGGAGCCCCCCAGCTCGGCCTCGGCGGCGCGCACGGCGTCGGTGAGCTCGGGTGAGGTGGCCACCAGGGACCGGTCCACGCCGGAGACGCTGACTAGCACCTGCGGGTACCTGGTCATCACCTTGGTCAGCTCACCCAGCGGCTGGCCGCGGCCGGCCGCCGTGGCCAGCAGGTGCAGGGCCGTCAGCAGGCCGTCGCCGGTCGTGGCGTGGTCGAGCAGGATGATGTGCCCGGACTGCTCGCCGCCGAGCACGAACCGGCCCTTACGCATCGCCTCGACCAGGTACCGGTCGCCGACCGGCGTCTCCACGACGTTGATGCCGGCCTCGCGCAGGGCCAGCCGCAGGCCCAGGTTGGACATGACCGTGACCACGACGGTGTCGCCGGCCAGGCGCCCCGCCTCCTGCAGCGCGAACGCGAGCACGGCCAGGATCTGGTCCCCGTCGATGACCTGCCCGTCCGCGTCGACCGCCAGGCACCGGTCGGCGTCGCCGTCGTGGGCGATGCCAGCGTCGGCGCCGTGCTCGGCGACCGCGGCCTTGAGGGCGCCCAGGCTGGTCGAACCGCAGCCCGCGTTGATGTTCTCGCCGTCGGGCTCGTTGCCGATCGCGATCACGTCGGCGCCCGCCCGGCGCAGCATGCGCGGCGCGATGTCGGAGGCGGCCCCGTGCGCGCAGTCGACCACCACGCGCAACCCGGCCAGCGGCGCCCGGTCACCGTCGCCGGGCAGGGTCGACAGCAGGTGGTCCAGGTAGCGCTCGCGCTCGCCCGAGGCATCCGTCACGCGGCCGAAGCCGCGCTCCGGCACGCCAGGGCCGGCCGGGCCCGTCTTCGACGTCACGAGCGCCAGCCGGCGCTCGATCTCGTCCTCGGCCGCGTCGGGCAGCTTGACCCCGCCGCGCGCGAAGAACTTGATCCCGTTGTCCGGGGCCGGGTTGTGGCTGGCCGACAGCATCACGCCGAACTCCGCGCCGAGCGCGGCCGTCAGGTACGCGACCGCGGGCGTCGGGATCACGCCGAGCCGCAGCACGTCCACGCCGGAGCTGGCCAGCCCGGCCACGACCGCAGCCTCGAGGAACTCACCCGAAGCCCGGGGATCCCGCCCGACCACCGCGACCGGCCGGGGAGTCGCCGACGTCGTGGCGGTGAGCACCCCGGCGCCCGCGATGGCCAGGTCCATGGCGAGCCGGGCCGTCAGATCACGGCCTGCGACGCCTCGGACACCGTCAGTACCGAAAAGACGGCCCATGGAATCCGCTCCCGATCTTCGGCTGCGATGAGTCTTCTCTGTCAGCGCTTGGAGTACTGAGGCGCCTTCCGGGCCTTCTTCAGGCCGGCCTTCTTGCGCTCCTTGACCCGGGCGTCCCGGGTCAGGAAGCCCGCCCGCTTCAGGCTGGGGCGGTTCTCCGGGTCCACGAGCGTCAGCGCGCGGGCGATCCCCAGCCGCAGCGCGCCTGCCTGGCCCGTGACCCCGCCGCCGGTGATCCGCGCGACCACGTCGAACGCATCGTCCGCGCCGAGCGTCACGAACGGCTCGCTGATCAGCTGCTGGTGCACCTTGTTCGGGAAGTACTCGTCCAGCGACCGGTCGTTGATCACCCACTTGCCGCTGCCGGCGGTGATGCGGACCCGCGCGATCGCCTCCTTGCGGCGGCCGGTGCCCAGGGCGTTCCCGGTCACCACTGGCTTGCGCGCCGCGGGCCGTGCCGGGGTCGCGGCGGTGTCACCCGTCTGGGTGGTGTACTCCGACACGTGCTCCCCGGCATCCTCGGCGCCTGCCGCGGTCGCGGGGTCCTGCACGTCAGTGGACTCGGCCACGATGTCTTCCTCGTACTTCCTTCTCGGCTGTGTCGCCTACTTCGCCGCGGCCCGGCCGGAGCCGGCCTCCTGGGCGACTTGCGTGATCTCGAACGGGACGGGCTGCTGGGCCTGGTGCGGATGGTCCGGGCCGGCGTACACCTTGAGCTTGCGCAGCATCTGCCGGCCCAGGG
>Ga0207416_1002707_pt1 | contig 18464 bp, 18 predicted proteins | sample PaiPotPPM11metaG_FD_184107 | JGI IMG/M metagenome (GOLD analysis project Ga0207416, IMG submission 184107) | Iron sulfur acid spring bacterial and archeal communities from Banff, Canada, to study Microbial Dark Matter (Phase II) - Paint Pots PPM... ...
TCGATCAGAAGAGCTATGAGATGCCCCCGAAGGAGGGGATCAGCATCGCGCATTTTCTCACCGTCGCCGACGTCGAGCGGTCGGCCCGCTACTACGAAAAGGTCTTCGGCGCTCGCATTCTGACCATGGGCGACGGCAACGCGCCTCCGTACCTTCAACTGGCGAATATCTGGATGATTCTGAACGTTGGGGGCGGACCCACCCCGGATAAGCCGACGGTAACGCTCAGCATCCCCGACCCGAATCACATCAACAGCTTTATGAATTTCCGCGTTGCCGATATTCAAGCGTGCTACAAGTTATGGAAGAGTCGGGGAGCCGAGTTCATTACGGAACCGATCCCCAAGTACGGCGAGATCCGCTGCTACATCCGCGATCCTGATGGTTACATTATCGAAGTTGGGCAGAGCACTACCCTCACTTACGGCTAACACTTGGAGCGGATTAGGACGCCGGCTGCCGTTAGTCGTGGCGCTTCTGTTTGAATTCCCAGGGGACTAACTCACATCAATCGCGGTAGCGGGTCATATTCAGGAGCACAGAATTCGATTTCAAAAAGGAGAACAACGATGACAACTAAAGGAAAAGTCTTAGTGCTGGTATCGAGCGGTCGCGGTTTGCCCTTGAAAGATGGCAAGGTTTATAAGGGCGCTGGCTACTACCTCAACGAGCTGACGGTTCCGGTTCGCGCCCTTATGAAGGAGGGCTACGAAATCACCTTCGCCAACCCCAAAGGCAACACGCCGCAAGTGGATGTGCATTCCGAGGTCGCCGATTTCTTCGCCGGGGACGCGACCAAGCTTGAGGACTATATGCTATTCCGCGACGGACTGACTGGGCTCCGAGATCCAATGCGCATCGCGGATGTCATCGCCTCGGGCCTGGATCAATATGACGCAGTTTTCGTCCCGGGCGGCCATGGCCCGATGATCGATCTTCTCGATGATCCTGACGCTGGCACCGTGATGAGGCACTTTCATGAGACATCCAAGCCTACGGCAGTGCTTTGCCATGGCCCGATTTCACTTCTCTCGGCTCTTCCCAATTCTTGGGAGGTGGTCGCTGCGCTGGCGGCGGGCGATGTCGCCGGAGCGCACGCCAAGGCTAAAGGCTGGATCTATGCCGGATATAAGATGACTATCTTTTCGACAGCGGAAGAGCAGCAGCGGGAACCGCTCGAGATTGAGGGGAAGGTTCTCTTCTACCCCGACTTCGCCTTGCGTACAGCGGGAGGCGATGTAAGTGTGCTCGCTCCATGGTCGAGCTACGTGCTTCAAGATCGCGAGCTGATCTCAGGTCAGAACCCTTTCTCTGATCAAGCGCTTCTGAAACTTCTCCTGCCGGCACTCAGTGAAAAGAAGAAGGTGGTTTCAGCGGCATAGGAATCGGAGGGAAATCAGGGACGGACGGGACCTGTTCCATTTTTCGGCAATGAAGATTAGTCAAAGTCCCGTCTATCCCCGGTTTTTCTGTTTTGGGGTAGTGTGTTCGTCTCCTCGACTGGCAACGCGGAAAGAACGATGGGCATGAAATCAGAGATCAAGATCGGCCAGCAATTCGAGTTCGCGATACGTGCAGATAAAGAGCTGAGACAGAAGGCGGTCGTAATCCGAGTTTTATCCAATCGGGAAGAAGGACTCGGTCCGGAGGTCGACTATTACATGGCCGATTGGATTGAGGCGAGAACACTCTCGGAACGGCCGAAGGCGCTGGTCTTCGTGCTTGCAAACGACGGGAGCGTTTATTTGAATGGCGAGCGGGTTGACATAATCGTGGACGTTGCCGCGTAGCTGTTGCGGGTAGTGCGTCAACAAAACAGTCGCTATATTCCCATGCCACTCAAAATCCCTAGGTGAGCGTGACGAGAAGCGCTCTTTATCGGAATTGGAGCCGTCAATGAGCAGCGCACCAATCGAACAAGAGAGTTATGAGATGCCGCCGCGCGACGGGTTCACGGTCACACAGTTCATCACCGTCGCCGACATCGACCGATCGGCTGATTTTTATGAGAAGGTTTTCGGCGGCTGCATTCTCAGCAGAGGCGACAGCAAGGGTGCATCTGAGCACATTCAGATCGCGAATACCTGGCTGATCGTCAACGTCGGAGGCGGGCCCACCCCGGACAAGCCGTCCGTGACGCTCAGCGTCCCCGCCGACCCGGATAAGGTCAGCAGCTTCCTGAATATCCGCGTTGCGGATATTCGAGCGTGCTATGAATTATGGAAAAGTCGGGGAGCCGAGTTCATCACGGAGCCGATCCCCAAGTACGGCGAGATACGGTGCTATATCCGCGATCCTGACGGCTACATTATCGAGGTCGGACAGAGCACTACCCTCACCTACGGTTAACATCGGCGCGGTTGCCGGGGCAAGTCGGTTGACATCGGGCGTCGTTACAGCGTTTCCCTTGGATGGAGGAACGAGAGATGGATTGGAAACGGTTGGTCCAGTTTGCGCTGCAGGGTAGCAGTGACTTGGAACAATATGCCATCCTGCTGATACGCGTTTCGATCGGGCTGTTCTTCGCCATCTCCGGGGCTAACAAATTGTTTGTCGCCGGCGGCACGAAACCTGTCTACGACACGCTGGTGCAGGCGAAAGCCCCGTTTCCCCGGCAACTGGCTTATTTCGTCGCGGGTGTCGAGTTCGTTTGCGGGTCCTTGTTGACCGTGGGGTTTCTTTCGAGCGCAGCCTGCGTGGCTTTATTGATCGATATGACAGTGGCCACCCTGACCAGCGCGGTCTCCACCCTGCCGAAGGGACTTTCGCCACTTAACTGGCTCGACGATTTCCTTTATCTTCCGGAAGTCCTGTACGTGCTCTTCTTTATCTGGCTGATCTGCTCCGGTCCGGGAAGGTTCAGTGTCGATTACTGGCTCGCCGGAAAGTTGCTTAGCTGATCGATCGACGAACCTTTGAACGCAAGTCCGCTAACCGTGTCCACCGGCGGAGCCGATCTCGCGGAGCCCGCACTTCATAGGCGCACGCTCTTCCGCGACTGTCCGTCTTTGGCACGGCGTATAATCCATTGCTTGAGCGGCACGTTCGATACCGGTCGGTGGTCCCGCCTGTAACTCCCCTGTATGCCGAACTGCTGCCCTCTTTAGATCAGCGCCGAAACGTCATTCTGATTTGATCCGGAGGGATGATCGTGGTGGACCGGATGCAGTTTCCTATTAGGATTGTCAGCCAAGATGGGGAATTCATTCTCTGCGGCGGTCAACCCGCGAGCCGATCCCGGTCCGCATCCGTCCTACCGCTTGCGCCTTCACCCAGAAAACCCTCAGTGGATGCACTAACGAAGTTAGAACACAAACACTGCTCAACAAATGAACTGGAGTCGCGGTGGGCCGCTCGTACTCTGCCAGTAACAAAGTGCCTTGGGCAGGCTGCCGTCAAGCTGGAAGGCTCTAGTGGCGAGCCCTGTGGCCGGTTCCGCAAAGGGCCAATGGAACTCGCGTCGTTTTTGCGCAGCGCCGCTGGATCAGTTGTCTTCGCAGTTTGTTTATCCCTGGCTGGCTGCCGGACTTCGTCGACCGGTTCCACTCCGACGGTCGTTTTCAACAGGATCCCTGATACAAGTCAGGTCGTTCACAGTCAGGAGGTTCCCGATCAAACCGCCACAATTGAAGGTTACGCAACCGGAGTTCGACCCGGGGAACGAATCGTGGTATATAGCAAAATCGACGGACGATGGGGCCTGCAGCCACCTTCCGGTCAGCCGTTCACGAATATTGAAAGTGACGGTCATTGGCGAACTTCAACGCTTTTAGGAATCGAATATGCTGCTCTCCTGGTTGATCCCACTTACAATCCTCCTGAACAGACCGAATCGTTGCCTAACGTAGGCACCGGGGTCGCGGTTGTTTCGACAGTGAAAGGTCAGGGCCCGGCGCCCGTTTTTCCATCCCCAAGGATGCTGAGCTTCAGTGGCTACGAGTGGACGACCAGCACCGGGCCCATCTTCCACGCCGGCTCAAGAAACTTCTTCGATTCAGCCAACGTCTGGGTCGACAAAAGCGGTGCGCTCCATCTCCGCATTTCAGGAAGTCCCGAAAAATGGAGCGCGGCGGAGGTGAAGCTTAGCCGCAGCCTTGGATACGGAACCTACCGATTCCGGGTTGAGGACACCTCTCATCTCGAACCATCTGCTGTTCTGACCCTCATCACCTGGGATGGAGTCGGAACCGAGAGGAACCGCCGCGAACTCGACGTTGAGCTTTCCCGCTGGGGGTTCGCTGATAACACGAATGTGCATTATGTCGTCCAGCCCTATTACGTTCCGGTGAACTTCGTCCGATTTCGGGAGCCTCCAGGTGTATTCACGCATTCATTTCGCTGGGAACCAGGGCAAGTGACGTTTTCGACGATGACTGGTTCGGGCGATGCGGCTGGCGACCGGCTGATCAACCAGCACGTCTTCACCTCGGGAGTTCCTTCCCCGGCAGGCCAAACCGTGCGCCTCTCACTGTATGTTTTCGTTAGGGGCCGGGTTCCGCTGAAACATGAAACTGAAGTCATCATCGACAAGTTCGAGTACCTTCCGTGATCGATTCACGCCAGCTAATTCGCTGTCTGCTGCTTGGAATTGTGCTCGTGTGTCTCCCCGCGGATGCACGTGCCCTCGATCCTAATCGTCTGCCGTCTCAGTACGTCCGTCAGCAATGGATTGTAGGGAGCTCGTTTCCAGGAGGTGCTGTCAACGCGATCGCTCAAACTGCAGATGGATATCTCTGGATCGGAACCGACAAGGGCCTGTTGCGCTTTGACGGCTTTACTTTCAGCCCTGTTTCATTCACGCCATTGCCCGGGGCTTCCAACATTCCCATTTTGCAATTGCTAACGGATCCTGACGGACAACTGTGGATCCGTCCAGAAGGGGCCGATATCGTACGCCAAAACAACGGCCAATTTGAAAGCGTCCAATATGGAGCTCGGGTGCAGGCCTCGCAGATCACGGCTATGTCGAAAGACAGCAATGGAAGGATCGTCGTGTCTGACATCGCCCGGGGAACGTTTCGTTTCGACGGGAGCGAAGTTGAGCAACTGGCAGAACCCGCTGTACTGTCCGGTTCAGCATCCCCGCCGATCATCTCTATGGCGCAACGTCCTGACGGCAGGCTTTGGCTGGGCACCCTGGGCGTGGGCCTGTTCTTCTTTGCCGATGGGCGAGCGACGAGGGTTGATGCGGGACTGCCTGACCGAAAAATCAACTGCCTGCTGCTCATAAGCAAGGATGAATTGTGGGTTGGAACTGACACTGGCTTGTTTCACTGGAATGGAAAGGCGTTTCATCGAATCGAGTTACCGTCTGTTCTGGGCAGCGTTCAGGTCTTGAGCGTGCTGTGCGATCGAGATTCGAATATATGGGCGAGCACAACACGCGGACTCCTGCGCATCAATAGCAATGGCGCGTCCTTTTCAGCAGAGGGTTCGATTCGCGGCCACGGTGGCATTAATGCCCTTTTTGAGGATCGCGAAGGCAATCTCTGGGTCGGAGGTTCTCAGGGACTCGGCCGCATTCGCGATAGTACGTTTCTTACCTATTCGCCTGCCATCGATTCTCGATTCGAGCGCGATGGACCAGTTGACATTGACAGGGAGGGCCGCACTTGGTTCGCTCCAGCGCAAGGTGGGCTGTACGCGCTTAAGAATGGAAGCATTCAATCAATTCCAACTGGGATCCCGGCAAATGACATAGTTTATTCCATCGGCGGTGATGGGGATGAGCTGTGGGTCGGGCGCCAGCAGGGTGGGCTCACGCGTCTGCTGCTTCGCGGTGGGACAGTGACAAGCCAGACTTATACCAAGGGCAATGGACTCGCTCAAAACAGCGTTTTTTCCGTCTACCGGAGTCGCGATGGCTCCGTATGGGCGGGAACACTAAGCGGCGGTGTCAGCAAGTTCAAAGACCAGCGATTCACGAATTACACGACCGCGAACGGTCTTGCTTCCGATACGGTCTCATCCATGCTGGAAACCCGTAACGGAGAAATGTGGTTTGCCACCTCCAGGGGTCTGAGCTCACTGTCAAACGGTCGATGGAGGACCTATTCGACGGGAGATGGTTTGCCCTCTGAAAGTGTAAACTGCCTTTTCGAGGATTCGTCTGGAGCTCTCTGGATTGGAACATCTAACGGTCTCGCAGTTTCCAGCGCTAATCGCTTCCAAGTTCCGAGTGCGTGGCCCCACGCTTTGCGCGACCCAGTATTAGGACTCGCTGAGGACAAGAGAGGCTGGCTCTGGATCGCAACCTCAGATCATGTGCTGCAGGTGCGTCGAGACAAGCTCGCCAAGGGAACTCTTGGGGCATCCGACGTTCGAGAATACGGAGCTGCGGAAGGTCTGCTCAGCAGCGAGGGCATCAACCGAAGCAGGTCTCTCGTCGCAGATTCTGAGGGAAGAATCTGGTTTTCCTTGGGTCGCGGGATTTCGGTGGTTGATCCGTCCCACATGCCGGACAGTTCGGCCCCGGCCATAGCACATGTCGAGGCTGTGCTGGCCGATGATCTTCTTATCAGCGTCACGGGTCCAGTGCGAGTTCCACCTTCACCCAAAAGAATCGCATTTGCCTATACCGCTCTGAGTCTTGCTTCGCCAGAGAGGATTCGCTTTCGCTATATTGTAGATGGCTTCGACCGAAATTGGAGCGCACCTGTCGCCACGCGAGAGGCAGTCTATACAAATTTGCCGCCGGGCTCCTATCGCTTTCGTGTGATTGCCAGCAACAGCAGCGGCGTATGGAACGAGGCGGGCGCATCGCTGGAGTTTTCTGTCCTCCCGGCGTTTTACCAGACGAATTGGTTCCGCGCGCTGTGCGGAGCGGCATTTCTGCTATTGCTGTGGGGCATCTATCGACTCCGTATTCAGCAATTGCAGCACCAGTTCGCGATAGGGCTGGAAGCACGCGTCAACGAACGGACACGCATCGCACGGGAACTTCACGATACACTGCTGCAAAGCCTTCAGGGCCTGATGCTCCATTTTCAAACTGGTATCGACCTGCTCCCCGGGTGTCCGGCCGAAGCGCGGAAAACACTTGAGATCGCGGTTGATCGGGCGGATCAAGCCATCAATGAGGGTCGGGATGCTGTACAGGGCTTGCGCGCCTCCGCGGTCGAAACCAAAGACCTTGTCTCGGCCGTAAGAATTCTCGGAGAAGAACTCGGAGCCGCTGTCACGAACCAGAATTCTGCGGTCTTTGAGGTGGACGTGGAAGGCGCTCCGCGGAATCTTCACCCGATCCTTCGGGACGAAGTCTACCGCATTGCAGCCGAGGCCATGCGCAATGCCTTCCAGCACGCACACGCGCAGCGAATCGAAGTGGAAATCCTATATGGAGAACGGTGGCTTCGGTTGCGGGTCCGAGATGACGGAAAGGGCATTGACCCGAAGTTTCTTAGTGCAGATGGGCGCGCGAAACACTACGGCTTGCATGGCTTGCGCGAACGCGCCCAACTTGTGGGCGGTAAGCTGACTGTCTGGAGCAAGCTCGATTCTGGCACTGAGGTGGATCTGAGTATTCCTGCGTCCACCGCTTACGCAACTTCCTATCGCCGTCGTTCTTGGTTGTCTGAGAAATTCTCTGCGAAATGGAAAGTGGAAAAGAAACCGATGTGAAAGAAACAAAGAAAAAGCTATGAGCGGCGATGGCAATTCAATCCGGATTCTGGCGGTCGACGATCACTCCCTTATCCGCGAAGGGATCGCGACCTTTATCGCTAGTCAATCGGACATGAGATTGGTCGCCGAAGCGTCCAATGGACGCGAAGCTATCCAACAGTTCCGGGAACACCGCCCCGACGTCACCCTGATGGACCTGCAGATGCCAGAAATGAACGGTCTCGATGCGATCATCGCGATTCGCAATGAATTTCAAGAGGCGCGAATCATTGTCTTGACGACCTACAGGGGGGACGTCCAAGTTATACGTGCTCTGAAAGCCGGTGCACGGGCTTACTTGCTAAAGGGTCTCTTGCGCAAGGAACTCCTGGAGACAATCCGCGCCGTCCATGCTGGGGAAAAGCGCATTCCCTCTGACGTCGCTTCCCAACTCGCCGAACACGCAGTCGATGACACGCTGACCTCACGAGAAATCGATGTCCTGCGCTTAATCGCCGGCGGGAATGCAAACAAATTGGTCGCCGATCAACTCTCGATTACCGAGGAGACGGTTAAGTTCCACGTCAGAAATATTCTCTCTAAGCTTGGCGCAAGTGACCGAACACACGCTGTCACGATCGCGCTGAAGCGCGGGATCATCGAATTGTGACCTCCCCAAAAGAGTAGTAGTAGCCCCCCCTGTTTTAGCGTCTCAAAATCGTGACAGGCGCGTTTACTGTAGAGCGTTTGAGAGAGGGGATTTTCTGCAACGTCTGTTTTCTATGTTCCCAAACGGCTGGCCCGGGCGAGGACTTCTCTTGCTACGGATAGTGGCCGGGATTCTGCCGATTTACGACGGCATCGCCAGACTGATGGGAGCGGCTCCGCATGGATCGGTTGCGCTGCAAATAACCGCGGCCAGTGCGGGATTGTTTTTGTTTGCCGGCTTTTGGACGCCGATCGCCGGTGCACTTCTAGCGGTCAGCGATATCTGGCTCGCTCTTTCGGGCACCACCCACCTGCGGAGCAGCATCCTCTTGGCAACCATCGGAGCCGCGATCGCGGTTCTGGGACCCGGCGCTTGGTCAATCGATGCTCTCCTTTTTGGCAGAAAGCGTCTCGATATTTGAGTGCGCTGAGTTGTCTTCAACAGATTGTCTTCAACCCACTCGAAAGTTGAGTCACCGCCCATGTCTATAGACGGGGTCCGGAACTGTTCCATCTAGGGTTGTTCCGCTGGGAGGACTTGCTCTAGAGTGCGTTCATCGATCCAATAGAAATAAAAACCAATGAGCGTTTTCAGGAGCGAGTTATGAATGCAGCCTTGAATTCAGCCGTAAGTTTAGCGACTCAGCCCGGAACCCAATTTAAAGTCGATGCTGTAGCCAGACTCGCCGCAGTCGGCCATGAATTAACATTCCCACCCGTCTCGGAGATCGCGCCCGTCGTCTTCGTTGTCGACGATGACGTTTCGGTTCGTAAATCGTTGCAACTGTCGATTCGCTGCGAAGGCTGGCAGCCCCAGACGTTCGCTTCCGCGAAAGAATTCCTTAATCGGCCGCGAAGCCTCGGTCCAAGCTGCCTCGTTCTTGACTACTCTCTTCCGGACCTCAACGGTCTTGAACTACAGAAGCGCGTCGCTGTCGAACGCCCCGAGATGCCGATCATCTTCATCACGGGCTACCGCGATGTGCCCATAACGGTGCAGGCTATGAAGGCGGGGGCTCTCGAATTTCTGACGAAGCCTTTCAGCGATGACGTCCTGTTAGAGGCGATCCGAGACGGCCTCAACCGTAGCCGCGCGGCTCTTCGTCACCAGGCGGACATGCAGCGGCTCCGGGACCGTTACGTGTCGCTTTCCTGTCGCGAACGTCAGGTTATGGCGTTGGTAGTCTCTGGCTTGTTGAATAAACAAGTTGGTGGGGAACTCGGGATCAGCGAGATCACGGTGAAGGCCCACCGCGGCAAGGTGATGCAAAAGATGCAGGCCGATTCGCTTGCCGACCTGGTGAGAATGGCCGCTAGGCTGGGTCTCTCACGCGCTCCAGTCTTTCACGCGTAAGTCGCGCTGCGCGAATATCCGGTCAGACGTTTACGGTCAAAGCGCATCGAGGCCTAGTCATGCAGAAGGTGACGGCCAACTCGCCTCGCTGACCTGGTAAGGATGGCTGGCAAGCTTGGAGCGACGCGTCCGGTAAGCCGCCTGGAGTGATCCCTTTCACAATCACGCCGCTTTCTTCTCGTGGAACGCAATCGTCGAAGCGGCCACTGCGAAGGTATTGATCAACGCTATCGTCCAATAGATTGTCATCGAAGCTTGTGGCGTAATCGCGTCGTGTGTTGGAGTCGACAAGAAGGGGTTTATATGTCACAGAAGAAAACAGCAACTGCAACGGGAGAATCACGAAGCGAGCGATACCTAGTGATCGAAGCCCGATGGTATGAACCTTTCCCTGAGCGTTTTGTGTTTGCGCTTCGTGACGAAGAGTCGCTGCACGAACGAATTGCTGGCGTCAGCGTCGTCGGGATCGGCCTTGGTGTTTGGAAAGCGGCAGCCGAGGAAAAGCTTGCAGTCGATTGTGGGGGCGACCAGCGCGGAGGTGAATCGCCGGGGCAGGACCGCGACATAGAGTCGGGCTTTCGGAAACTCGACGTATAGCACGCGCAACTCTACAGTATGCAATCGCAGCCAGCGTTCTGGTGTTCTATTCGAACAATGTTCTAGGAGCCGCACTGCGAGCACTTGTGGGTGGTTAATTGTCAATTGGGGTCGTAGTGCAGGAGGAGAATATGACTTGGGCGAAGTGGATCTTCGCGTACCTATTCGACTGCGTTCATCGGCACACCACCTGGCCGCAGCGCGCCCGCACTGGGATCGACTACGTCTGCTGTCTCGATTGCGGGAAGGAGTTTGCATATTCGACTCAGTTGATGTGCATAGTGAGTAAAGAGGATCGGCTGAAAGATCGAAGTCAGTACCTATGGGGGACGCCGAGGTCGATGGATAGCCCGCCGCGCTCACAACATGTGCCGAGCGCTCCTCGACTCAATTGACACGAAGGTGCCGCCGATACCATCGTCCAATTGCGTGACCAAGGTCGTTCTGGCCTAATCGCGGCAGCCAGTTTAACGAGGAGATAGAAATGAAACTCTCGCAAATGTACCGAACCGCCTTGATCGCAACCACGATGCTGATCCTGTCGTCCGGACTCGACATGAGAGCATTAGCCCAGACGAGCTCCCCGCAAGGGGCCAAAAATATTGTCCTGGTTCACGGCGCCTGGGCGGATGGGTCGTGCTGGTCCAAAGTAATTGGGCTCCTCCAGGCGAAGGGTTTTCATGTGGTCGCTGTGGAAAATCCTTTGACCTCGCTGGCTGACGATGTCGCGGCGACGAAACGCATCATCGCTTTGCAGGACGGACCCGTAATACTAGTCGGCCATTCCTATGCCGGCGTGGTGATTACCGAAGCGGGTAACGGCCCAAAGGTTGTGGGGTTGGTCAACGTGGCGGCGTTCGCGTTCGGGGAAGGTGAATCCATCAATTCAGTCAGCAAGCCGTACCCGCCGGCTCCCCTGGGCAGCGAACTCCGGCCCGACACTCAGGGTTTTCTAACAGCAACTCCGAAAGGAATCGCCGAAGACATGGCGCAGGATCTGCCGGCCAGTGAGCAGCAGATACTCACGGCGACACAGGGTCAAACGGCAGCATCTGTTTTTGGGGCCACAGTCACCACCGCTGCGTGGAAGAGCAAGCCTTCATGGGTCTTGATTGCGGGCAACGACCGGGCGATTCCGCCGGAACTCGAGAAAGACGAAGCAGCGATTATAAAGGCAACTTCAATCACCGTACCTGCTAATCATCTGGCCATGCTGTCTCACCCGAGAGAAGTGGCAGAGTTAATCGAGCAAGCGGCGGCGAAAGCGAAATAAAACTAGCAAATGAAGGTGAGTTCAAAGGACCAAAAGATAATCCGCAAAGGGAGGAGCCGAGCTGAAACGGTTCTTGCTGGTTGCGGTTCTCGTGCTGGTGGCATCGTCGCCCCTTCCTCTGGGTCGGGTCGGGATGTGGATAAGCGGCACCGATCTTCGGGATAAAGCTCTTTCCCGGCCACAGCGACTGGAAATTGATCTCCGTGGCTCAAGAAGGTTGTTGCAAAAACAAAGTCAAGCCACCAACAAGATCTTCCCCGCGCCACCCTTTTCTGCCGTTGCTTGAGCCTCGGCCGCTTCACGAAGTGGCAGTTTTTGGCTGATCGGGATCACCAGCTTGCCATCTCGCACCGCTTCGGCCATGAACTCGAGCGTTTTCCTGTCGAATTTCGAGAATACGTGCACCACCTTTACAGATGGGTAATATGCGGCACTCTGCGGCGGCGCAAGAACCGTCGCAAACACTCCTCCCGGCTTCACCTTGGCGATCAGCTTGTCGGCGGTTCCTCCTCCGACTGTATCCGCCACCGCATCGACCGGCGGAAGATTTACAATCGCGGTGTCGTCATCGGTTGCGACCGCCTGATCCGCGCCTACGGTCTTCACCTCATCCATCTGCTTCTTCAAAACCCCCGCGATCACAGTCGCCCCACGTTGCTTCCCAGTGAACACCGCGGAACGCCCGACATTTCCACCAGCACCCACGACGAGAACTGTCTGACCGGCTTTAATTCCCGTCGCGGACATCAGTTGGTTGCCGGTCACCGTCACCAGCGGCAGCGCCGCCGCCTGGATCAAATCGAGTCCCTTGGGAACTTTCGCTAAAACCGCGGCTTTTACGACGCAAAGTTCGGCATAAGTATTGTCCGCCATAGCGAACACCTGGTCGCCGACGGAAAAGCCCTCCACTCCCGGCCCAAGCTTGACGACAGTCCCGGCCATATCGACGCCTATGAGCCCCGGGAACTGCAGAGGATAAAAATCTTTCGTTAATCCAGCACGCCGCTTGTAGTCGATCGGATTCACGCTGGTCGCGGCGACGCGCACCAGCACTTCGCCTGGACCCGGAACAGGGTCAGGGTAGTCTTCAAACTTCAGTACTTCCGGACCACCATATTGTTGGACAACAATTGCTTTCATATTTCATCTCCTTATGCACGGTAGGCCAACAGTCACCAAAGCAAATTTAGATTAACAAAGCTAGAATCGGTCGCCAGGTCAATGGAGGACCGATCTCTGCATCTAGTCCTTCGGGCCAAACACCTCGCGTAACATCACATTGAGGTCGTCGAGTGCCCGGGCGCAGTCACCTGTAAAGCTGGAGCCATGCATGATGGCGAGCGTCTTGGGCTTTAGTTCGGCGAGCTTTTTCAAGTTCTGCGTGGTGTGTGGTGTGTAGGGCACATAGTCCGCGAGGATGCCCGCCTGATATTCCTTCATCGCCTGATGCGAGCGGCCCACGACATCGGCAGAGCTAAGCGGTTCGACATTCCCGTTCTGATGGAACAGGTCCGAACACAGCAGTGTTCTCAACGTTTCTTCAAACAGGACGCCAGAGTCCCAGCCGTGGGGCAGATGGGGGGTCCGGCAATAGCGGAAGCGGTACTTCCCCGTCACGAAGGTTCCGCCGTCAGTGAGGGCGCGTGACTCCCGGCCAATGAAGTCGTTCACGCACACGAGGGCGCCTACCTGGCTGCAGATCACATCGGCCTTGGGCGCTGCGGCGAGCCATTCATTGAGCGACCCGCACTCGTCTGATTCAAAATGGCTGAAGCTGATGTGGCGCAACTCAGAAAGGTTGATGAGCTTGGAGACGGCCTCGCGAATTTCCAAGTGCATTCCGCGCAGCCCAGTGTGGAACAGCAGCGGTTCATCGTCTTTTACCAGAAAATGGTTGAACTGCAAATTGCCCGATTGCGCAAAGATCGAGATGCGATAGATATTCGGCGCGATTTCCGTGGTGACTGCCATGCTAGACTCCTCAATCGGATTCCTTAATGGCCTTTCTATTTTGAGTTTCCGGCCACACACGCCCCCGAAAGAGTTGGCTCCAGTTGGCGCGTCTTCGCTGAGGTTCGGTATTTGGCCCACTCCAGCACCTCCCAGATCTCGCACTGCAGGTAAAAACCCGGCGAGATAGAAGGCGTGATCACTCCTTCGCTTACGGCATCGTGAACCATTTCGTACACTGCTTCGTAACCCGGAATCTGCACTCGCTTGGCGAGTTCGATCAGTTCTTGCGGCGGAAGTTGACGTTCAGCAATCATCGAAAGCAGTAACATAAGACCGTCGGGACCCGCGAACCGATCAAGAGCTAATCCCTCGACAATGCCTCGGTTTTTTCTGAACTCGTCTCGCGGATTGTACCGACATCCGCTTAGCTCTGGCGATCCTGCGGCGGTGTTGCGACGGTGTACTAACCGTAAACCGCTTACTTTTGGTTTTCCCCTCGTGTCCTCTGCCGCAAGCCACTCCACCCATCCTGCCTGTAGATCTGGCACAAGTTGGCCGCAACTATCACATCGCCAACCGGATCGAATGGATTTACCTCTCGCCATAACTCTCACAATCATCCTTCCTTGCGAACTGGCGTGAGGCGAGGTTCCCACAAACAAGTTGAGCCTCACCTCACGATGCGTTCAACGAGTCATCGCTTTCCTTTAAGGATGAATGCCCAGTTCGTGCCACGACGTTTCCGCGAGGTTCACGTCGTAGTAGCTTGCAGCTTTCTCGATGTTGGCGAATGCCAAAGCGCGATCTGCATTCGAAACGTCGATGACTTGGTCGAAACGCGCAACCGCATTACGGACATGTTGTGCGTCGGTCAGCGGCTCTTTGCGCTGCTTCGGAAATGCGTACACGCTGTCGGGCAAGTCGCTTTGCGTCGTCAGCCGTCCATGTTTCTCGTGAGGCTTCCAAGTTGCTTCCGGCATGTCTCTACCGTCCTTTCTCTAGCCGCCTGCGATTCGGCGATTACACCCGAGGTGCTGTGGCGAATCAATTGGACGATGGTATCGTCGACACCTTTGTATTGGGTCTCGCGGAATGAAGTGCACCCGAGTCTGTTTCCAGATCGCGATAGGACGGTCGATCTGGGACTGTGAGGGTCTGTAAGGATGGCAGCGTCGGCGGTGCCGAGGTCGAGTCGACGTTACGTAGCACCGCGAGCGCCCGTCGCCCAGGACTTTAAGAGCTAATACCAACGTATCCCCAATACCATCGTCCAATTGCCTCATTTTGACGCCTCTGTTTTTATGCATTGAGCGCGGACGAATCAGATTCGGTATGCGCGGAATGAAAAATTCTCAGGAGCACGCTATGGCTCAAACCGTTGTTACCGCAGCGCCAGGCCAACTGGAAGCGAAAGCTGATGGCTGCGGAGTCGGAAGCGACCAGCGGGATAGCGCCATCCGGTCCAAATACCGGGCCGTGCGGTCGGCGACAAGCAGTCTGGCCGCGGGTATGTCGGCCGAAGATCAGATGGTGCAGTCGTGTCCTGAAGCTAGCCCCATGAAATGGCACCAGGCTCACACCACATGGTTTTTCGAGACGTTCGTGCTGCGTTGCTTCCTTAAGGACTACAAACCCCTGCGGGAAGAGTTTCATTGGCTTTTCAACAGCTATTACAACTCGCTCGGCCAGGAGATTCCGGAGAAGAGCCTGCGCTCGGTCTTCTCACGGCCGTCGCTCGATGACGTTGTCGCGTTCCGCAAACATATTGACGAGGAGATGGACCGATTTCTTGCGAGCGGCGCCGATGAGGAAGCGACCCGACGTATCGTGTTGGGTCTGAATCACGAGCAGCAACACCAGGAACTGGCCCTAACGGACATTAAGCACGCCTTTTTTTCCAACCCACTGTTCCCCTCTTATATGGCGGGCGCCCTCTCAGAAGAAGTGGATTCTCCAGTTTCCAAACTAACCTGGCACAGCTTTGACGGCGGATTGGTGGAGATTGGTTATCCACTTCAAGCAGAGGATCCTCTCGATTTTTGTTTTGATAACGAGACTCCCCGCCACAACGTTTTTTTGGAACCATTCCAGATCGCAAACTGCCAAGTCACCTGCCGCGAATACCTGGAATTCATTTCGGATGACGCATACTCACGCCCCGAACTCTGGCTTTCCGAAGGCTGGGATAACGTGAAACGCGCTTCATGGCAGGCGCCTTTGTACTGGCGGCGTGATGCTGGCGATAAGACCGGATGGCGCGTGTTCACACTGTCGGGTTGGCACGGCCTTTCGGCACTACTTGACACGCCCGTATGCCACGTAAGTTGTTTCGAGGCCGAGGCGTTCGCGCGTTGGAGGGGTTACCGGCTTCCAACTGAGGCGGAGTGGGAATACGTCGCGAGCCAAACGACGGTCCACGGAAACCTGCACGACGCTGGAAAATTCCATCCCACGGCAGCACAAGGTCCAGGTATCAAGCAACTCTTTGGCGATTGCTGGGAATGGACGGCGAGCGCCTATACCGGTTATCCGGGATACAAGCCTCTTCCGGGCCCGCTCGGTGAGTACAACGGCAAGTTCATGTCCGGCCAAATGATTCTGCGCGGGGGCTCGTGCGTCACTCCTGCGAGTCATATTCGGGCGACCTATCGGAATTTCTTTCCACCGGCAACCCGATGGCAGTTCGCCGGGATTCGCTTGGCACGCTGAAAGGATTCGTTAAAATGGCAACCTACGTTCAGACAGTTGACATCGGACATTTTGCACCGGCGGATGAGCGCGAAGCACTCACCCGCGAAGCTCTGACTCGCGAAGTGCGGCTCGGCTTGATCGCGCGGCCACGCTCGCTCTCACCCTGGATGTTCTACGATGCGGAGGGCTCGCGCCTCTTCGAGCGCATTACGACGCTTCCCGAGTACTACCCCACCCGCACAGAAAGGGCCATCCTGGCGGGATGCGCAGATGCGATGATTGCTGCAGCTCACGGCGACAAATCGTTGCCATTGCGTCTCGTTGAGTTGGGTGCCGGCACGGCCTCCAAAACGTGCATTCTGCTCGAAGCTGCTTTGCGCGCTTCGGACAATGTCGCCTACGTGCCAGTTGATGTCTGCCCCGACGCTCTTGAGTTGGCGTGCCAAAACGTTGCATGCGCATTGCCGGAAGTGCGCGTGCAGCCCATCGTCCGGAATTATGTGACTCACCCGCTCCAACTCGACCCCTTCGACGGCACCACGCTCGCACTCTACATCGGCACCAGCATCGGCAACTTCTCGCCGGAAGAAGCGCAACTCATTCTGCAAAATTTGTGCAGTCAGTTGCAAACCGGAGATGCGCTGTTGCTCGGTACAGATATGGTGAAAGACGAAAGCACGCTCCTGGCTGCTTATGACGACAACGATGGAATCACAGCAGCGTTCAACTTAAACATCCTGCATCGTCTTAATAGAGAACTAGGAGCTAACTTTGACGCCGCTTGCTTCCGTCATCGCGCGATTTGGAATTCTATTGAGTCTCGGATCGAGATGCACCTCGAGAGCACGCGAGAGCAGCTTGTAAGCATCGAGCACGCGGAGCTTGATGTTCACTTTATGCAACGCGAAACCGTTCACACCGAGAATAGTTATAAGTTCACTGACCAGGGTATTCGTAGCCTGCTAGATGAGGCCGGTTTTGCGATCAGAGGGGCATGGAAAGACGGTCGCGGTTGGTACACACTTACGCTTGGGTGTCTTCGGTAAGGCCTGTGAAACAATGCCTGGATCGCGATTCGGAAAACGCGGGCACTCCCCAGAAGAAGGGCGGAATTTCACTTTCGGTGAAGTGCCGAATTAACCGCATCGAGCAGAGCCGTGTCGCTGAATGGCTTGAACAGGCATTCGGCCGCACCCTGTTCGATCAGCCGCTGGCGAACGAAAATATCTGCATCAGCCGTAATGAAGATGATCGGAATCGTTTGTCGCCGTTGTCTCAGTTCCCGTTGAAGATCAGGTCCGGTCATTCCGGGCATGGCCACGTCAAGGAGTAGGCATCTAGTCTGGCCAATGCAATCAGACGCGAGGAACTCCTCGGCCGACGAGAACGCGCGGGCAGCAAAACCGAACTGCTTTAGTAGGTCAGGTAGAGACTCGCGGATGGATGCGTCGTCGTCGACTACGGTTACAAGTATGCGGTCGATGGCGTTCCTTTCTTAGCAGTACTTCACGACTAACAATGATCCAGTCCAGGGAGGGCGTCCATTGTCCTTTAGTATCGGTGTGCCGCGATGTGAGGATTGCGCCGCCTTCACGGCGCACCGGGACTGGTTACGGCGTTCTCCTGAATGCTGCGCATGTTGTCGGCGCGGGCTAAACCCTCGGACGTCCGAGGAATGGAGAACAAAAATGCGGCTCCTGGACCATCATTCAGTGTCGCCCACAGACGGCCGTGATGTCTCTCGATAATGGAACGGCTAACCGATAGCCCGATTCCCATACCGTCGCCCTTGGTGGTATAGAACGCGTCGAAAAGACGGTCCGCGGCCTGAGGATCAAAACCGATTCCCGCATCTTGCACCGTCAGACGCACCCGATCCCCGTCATCTCGCTCGGTCCTGATCACCAGTTGTCTCGCACGATCTTCGACTGTGCTCATGGCGTCTGAGCCATTCCTAAGCAGGTTCAGTATGACTTGCTGAAGTTGGACACGATCACCTGTGATGAGCGGAAGATCGTCGGCAAGTTCCGGGCAGAGCATTACCCGGTTCTTTTGAAGTTCCACGATGGACAGCGCAATCACCTCGAGAACGGCGTCGTTCAGGTTCACAGATTCGGTCGCGGGCTCCTTCTTGCTAAAAAGTGCGCGCAACCTGGCGATCACCTCAGACATACGGTTGCCGTCGCGAATCGTGCGCCGGGCAGTTTCGCGAGCGCCCTCGACCTGGGGAGGATCAGTCGCCAGCATCCGGAGACAAGTACTGGCGTTTGTGATGATGCCGGACAG
>Ga0207416_1002708_pt1 | contig 18462 bp, 12 predicted proteins | sample PaiPotPPM11metaG_FD_184107 | JGI IMG/M metagenome (GOLD analysis project Ga0207416, IMG submission 184107) | Iron sulfur acid spring bacterial and archeal communities from Banff, Canada, to study Microbial Dark Matter (Phase II) - Paint Pots PPM... ...
CTCACATGATATACGTCGTCGCAGGGAACGCGGATGTACGGGTCCAGCGGCAACCGGCATTAATGTGGGGCGAGCGCCTGGCGCCATCGACGACAGGAAGATCTGTCCGCGGGGTCATTCTTGGGCACGCGATGCAGTCGTTCGCGTCGATTGTTCCGGCGGCTAGCTATGGCCCGTGCTCTGTTACGTTTCCCGGGCGGAATCTCGCGCCTGCATCGCCTCGCGTATGATCGGAGGTGGCGGCGCCAAGAGCGGCGCCTGGAGCAGCTCCGACAAGTCGAAAGCATTGACGATGGCGAAATTGCTCCGGTTGTTATTGGTAAGCAGGTGGACTTGCGTGACCTGCTCGGCCACGCGATGGACGTTGGGGACCCATTCGGCCAGCTCAGCGCGCTGATAGAGGTAGTTGAATCGATCCGCGCTGCTGGCGGCGTCCCGCACGTACCAGGTGCGCACATTCCGACCATGGAAGCGAACAAGCGCCAGACGAGAATCGGTCACGGCAAGCGTCGCGGGCACGCTGCCCGATCCGACTTGTGGCTCATCCACCATCACAAAGCTCAGCCCGTGGTCCCGCAGCACGCCGAGCGTCTGGTCACGATGGTCCGGTGTAAGCCAGCTCCGGTGTCGAAACTCTACGGCCAGGAGATCGTCGGGGAGAAAGTCGCGCAGACTGCCCAGGTAAGCCATGGACTCGTCGCCGAAGGTAAACCAGGGCGGGAACTGGAAGTGGAGGGCGCCGAGCTTGTGACTGCTTCTCAGTGGCTGCACCATGCGCGTGAACCGCTCGAACGTTTCCGCGCTCGGGGTAATGGGATGCTTCTGATCGTCCCGGTGGTGCCAGGTCAGCTCACCGTAGGCTTTGACATTGAACAGGAAATCCGGCGGCGTGCGCTCGGACCACAACGCGAAGTTACGCTCCGGTTGCAAGGCATAGAAGGTAGAGTCCACCTCGACCAGCGGGAAGAACTGGGCGTAATAGCTGATGCGGTGCGATCGCATCTTCGCAGTGTCATAACTCGGCGGGTAGAAGGGAGCGTGATCGGTCCAGCTACAGGCCCCGATTAGAATCTGCGCCATTGCTGCCGACCCGAATGTCGCCTGCGAGCGCACCGTGAGCGGAGTGCCGGAGTCGAGTAACGCCGCAGGGCAGGGCTAGGACAGGCGGCCTGGGCAACACCGCGCTGCTCTTGCCGATACATGGCCAGCAGCCCGGCAATGTCCCGAAGGCCATAGCCACGTCCGACAAATGCGGCGATGCCGCGGACGGGCGTGATCAGGTCCACCTTTGTTTCCACGCTATCACCCAACCTTGCCTGCCCGTATTCCTTGCCGGCGCTACTGTGCAGCTCCTACCCCCACGATGCTACGACGCCAACCGCAGCAACCGCGTTGAATCGTGCCGTTGGACCGTTGCAAGAGCGTTGCAGATGCACCACCGGAAGGGCTTGACATTGCATCGGCGGCTACCGCCGGTTGCGCGCTACACGTATGGGATATCCAGCCGGCAATTCTTGGACGCGGGCTACCAACCGTGGCCGGCATATTGAGACACGCCCGGCTGCGCCATCGGAGCGATGGTACACACCGCCAGCCGACCTAACCAGCTAGTAGCCTGTCATCGCAGGCAGCTAGAGCTTCTGCCGGTCGTGCTCCAGCTTGCGCTCGCGTTCGACCTTCCGCTCCAGCTCGAGCGCCTCCTCTGCCAGCTCGGAGCACCGCTGGGCAATGGTTGGTGACGCGTCATCGGTTTGATCGATAGGAAGCTGGCAGAACGGGTCGCTCTTGGCCTGCTCCGCCAATCCCGCACAGATCGCCCCGACAGTCTGAGACACGTATTCCGGGTGGCGGTTCTTCACCTTGGCGCGACTGGTGCCCAGCCGCTCGCCGATGACGGTGATCTCGTCGCGAAGCTTGACCCGTTGCGGCAACGGTAACCCCACCAATGACCCGCTTGGACCGGCCTTATTGATTCCGTCCACGAGATCCTGGAGCGTCTGCCAGCAGAGTTCCACCGTGTCCACCGTCTCTGGTTGAGCACGATTTGGAATCTTCGGCCCCGTCTGAGTTCCGGAACCGCCCAAGAGTTTGCGTAGGAAGCCCATGTCTGGTCACTCCCAATTCTAAGAGCCACGCCGATGCGAGTATTCTATGTGTGCGGCCTACGGTCTGCAACTCCGGTAGACCAATGCGGCCTGGTGCTAGCCATTTGTGCGCGCGACTCGACCAGCCAGCCGAGCGGCCCCTTCTGCCGGCGATCGGTCCAGCCGGCGGCAGGTGGCTCCAGCGCAATCCGCGAGCGCCGCCTGCACCGCCTCCATGAGTCCCTGAGCGCCCCACAGGCCCCCCGCGCAGACGACGGGATAGGTGGCGGGACCAAGCCCGAGCCGCCAGACCACTGCTCGCACCTGGTCTGCGAGGGCCGAGACGGTCCGGCGAACAAGTTGCGCGGCCACCTCGTCGCCCGCGTCCGCGGCAGCGAGCGTCAGGGGAGCCAGCGCGGCAATCTCCTCGCGCGCCCGGACAGACCCGTAGACGCGACGGACGAGATCGGGCGGCGCCTCCAGACCCCACTGGCGCAGCACCAGCCCCGTCAGTGACGTTGCAGCTGAGCGTCCATCGTAGCCGGCCAGCACGGCGGCGAGACTTCGGCGGCCGAGGTCGTAGGCGCTGCCTTCGTCGCCCAGCAGATAGCCCCAGCCGCCCGCTCGCGCCGTCACACCGTCGCTTCGCCTGCCCCATATCAGCGACCCGGTTCCGGCGATCAGCACGACGCCAACATCATCGTTCGTCGCTGCTGCCAGGGCCGCCATGGCGTCACCGCTCACGCCGATGCCGCCGTCGATAAGGTGGCCCAGATGGGAACGAAGCGCCGGATCCGTGCATATCTCCCCGATGATCGCCCGTGCCATCGCCTCGTCTTCCGGGCGTCCGATCCCGGCGAGTGCCGCGTGAAATCCCGTCACTGCCGCCTCGGCGGGAAGGGCCGCCATGATGCCCGTCAGCACGTCCGCCAATGAACGCGTCGCGACCTGGCGACCGGCGGCGTGGATGTTGCCGGGTCCGGACGTAGCCCTGGCGACGATCGTCCCATGGGGATCCAGCGCGACAGCTTCGGTCTTCGTACCGCCTCCATCGATGCCGATCGCCACGCTGAGCCGGGGAGCAGAGGGGCAGGGACTAGGGGACGCATCGCGGACAGCCGGAAGGTGCGCGCCCGCTTGGCCGCACGTACAACCCGTACCCGGGTCACCCCTGCTCCCCGGCTCCCCTGCCCCTCTGCTCCCCTGCCCCGTCAGCCCGCCGGGCGGCGGCTGGCCGCGGCGGCCTGGGCCAGCTCCGTCGCCCCGGTTGCCAGCAGCTCGGCATAGGGGTGCGGTGTCACGCGCCAGAAGTGCGTCAGATACTCGCTCCAGTGCGTCAGGATCTCGTAGGCGCGCGGGCTGGACGTGAAGTCGAAATGCTCCTGGATGAGGATACGCAGAATTTCGGCGTCGTCGTCGTCGCTGACGCGCTGGATGCCGACCAACTCCTGGTTGACCTTACCTTCGAACTCTCCCGCGCTGTCCAGCACAAAGGCGATGCCGGCCGACATTCCCGCCGCGAAATTCCGGCCAACCGGGCCGAGGATCGCCACGATGCCGCCGGTCATATATTCGCAGCCGTGGTCGCCGACGCCCTCCACGACGGCGCGTGCCCCGCTGTTGCGCACCGCGAACCGCTCGCCGGCCCGGCCGGCGAGGAATAGCGCCCCGCTGGTGGCCCCGTACAGGATGGTATTGCCGGCGATCACGTTCTCGTGCCAGGTGAATCGAGCGTCATCAGGCGGACGGACGATGATCTCCCCACCGGACATTCCCTTGCCGACGTAGTCGTTGGCCTGGCCAATCAGCCGCCAGCGCATGCCGTGCGTGCAGAAGGCGCCAAAGCTCTGCCCGGCCGAGCCGGTAAAGGTACAGTCGATGGTCGCTTCCGGCAGGCCGCGGGCGCCATAGCGCAAGGCGATGGTACCGGCAACCTTGGCGCCGACGGCGCGATTGCTGTTGCGAATCCGGTAGCGTTGCGCCACTTTGCCCTCACCGTCGAGCGCCGCCTCAATATCGTGCAAGATGGTGTCGTCCAATGGCACGTCATCGCGGTCGTTGCGTGCCTGTTGGTGTAGCCGTGGCCGCCGTCCCGAAGGATCGGCCGGCGTGAGCAGGCGATCCAGGTTCAGCATTGCCGCTCGGGGGGCGTTCGCCGGCTCACACTTCGTCAGCAGGTCCGAGCGCCCGACCAGCTCGTCCAACGCGCGGTAGCCCAACGAGGCCAGGATATCGCGAACCTCTTCGGCGATGAACGTGAAGTAGTTGATGGTATCTGCCGGCTTGCCGGTGAACTTGGCTCGCAGGTCCTCTCGCTGCGTGGCAATACCGGTCGGACAGGTGTTGAGATGACATTGGCGCGCCATGTCGCAACCTATGGTCACTACCGAGAGCGTACCGAAGCCGTACTCCTCCGCGCCCAATAGCGTTGCCACCACGACATCGCGGCCGGTGCGCAGCCCCCCGTCGGTGCGCAACGTCACGCGGCCGCGCAGATCGTTGAGGACGAGCACTTGCTGCGTCTCGGCCAGACCAAGCTCCCAAGGGGAGCCGGCGTGCTTAATCGAGCTCAGCGGCGAAGCCCCGGTGCCGCCCGAATGGCCTGCGATCAAGATGTAGTCCGCGTACGCTTTGGCCACGCCCGCGGCGATGGTGCCGACGCCGGCCTCGGAAACCAGCTTGACACCGATTCGGGCGCGCGGATTGGCTTGCTTCAAGTCGTAGATCAACTGCGCCAGGTCTTCGATGCTGTAGATGTCGTGATGGGGTGGCGGGGAGATCAATGGGATGCCCGGCACCGCGTGGCGAAGCCGGGCGATCATGGCCGTGACTTTGTGGCTGGGGAGCTGGCCGCCCTCTCCCGGCTTGGAGCCTTGCGCGATCTTGATTTCCAGCTCCTGAGCGCGCGAGAGGTACTCCGCCGTTACGCCGAAGCGCGCCGAAGCGACTTGCTTGATCGCGCTGTGCATGGCGGGGCCGTCCCCCGATGTCTGATACCAGGCCGGGTCCTCGCCGCCTTCGCCGCTGTTGCTGCGATTGCCGATGGCGTTCATGGCCCGGGCCAGCGTCGTGAAGGCATCCGGGCTGAGCGCGCCGAGTGACATGGCGGTCACAATGAAGCGACCACGGATGCGCTCCATCGGCTCGACTTCGTGCAGCGGCACCGGTGCGCGGTCGGTCTTGATCTCCAGCAAATCGCGCAGCGACGTCGGAGGTTGGGCGTCGAACAGCTCGCGCACGGTGCGGTAGCTCTCTCGGTCCGCCTCGCGCGCGGCCTTCTGGATGGCTCGCACGACCGGCGGGCTGTAGGCATGGTTCTCGCCCTCGCGACGAAACCGCACGAAGCCGGCATCCGGCAGCCTCTTCAAGGCTGCCCCCCCGAAGGCGCTCTCGTGGCGCACCAGAACATCCTGTTGGATCTCTGGGAGGCCGACCCCGTCCACCAGCGACGGCGTGTCTGTGAAATACCGGTCGATCACAGTCTGCCCGAGACCGATAGCCTCGAAGATCTGTCCGCCGCGATAGCTGCTCACCGTGGAGATGCCCATCTTGGACATCACTTTCAGGAGGCCCGCCTCCACTGCCTTTCGGTAATTCTGCTCCGCCTGGTCGGCGGTGACCTCCTCATACTTGCGGGTGCCGCCCAGCGACCGCGCCGAGGCAATGGCCAGGTAGGGATGGATTGCTCCCGCGCCGTAGCCGGTCAGGACGGCGAAGTGGTGGACGTCCCAGGCCTCACCGGTCTCCACGATAAGGTCCGTGCGCATCCTCAGTCCCGCGCGAATCAGGTGATGGTGGACAGCGCCGACGGCCATCGCCATGGGGATGGGCGCGTGAGTGGCGTCAACCTCACGGTCGCTCAAGATCAGGAGGCAAACACCATCGCCTGCCGCGGCCTCGGCGGCGGCGCAAAGACGCTCCAGCCCTTCTTCAAGGCCGGCCGCCGATCGCGGATCGAAGAGGGTAGCAATGGTCAGGCTTCGAAAAGCCGGATCGCGGAGCGAGCGCAGCTCCTGGAGCTCGGCGCCGGAAAGCACCGGCGACGGCAAATGGAGGAGGTGCGCGTGCTGTTCCGTTTCCTCCAGCAGGCTGCCGCGGCAGCCCAGAAACGTATCCAATGCCATGACGAGCTGCTCGCGCAGCGGGTCGATGGGCGGATTGGTCACCTGGGCGAATCGCTGGCGGAAATAGGTGTAGAAGGATCGCTCCATCGTGTTCAACGGCATCACCGGCGTGTCGTCGCCCATGGAAAAGGTCGGCTCTTTGCCTTCGGCAGACATGGGCGGAAATACGTAGAGCACGTCCTCGCGCGAGTAGCCGTAGACGCGCTGCAGCGCGATGTCGGGAGCCGCCGCGTAGCCATCCTCCTGCGCAGTGCCGTTGGCGGCCGCCGCGGGTAGGGCTACCGGCTTCTTGGACGAGCTGAGACGGGCCATCTGCCGCTCAACCCAGTCCGCGTATGGCCTCTGCGACGATACCTCTCGCTTGAGCTGTTGATTCTTGAGGATTTCACCCCGCTTGGTATCCACGGCGATCATTTGGCCGGGACCGAGGCGACCCTTTTCGACCACGTTATGATCGTCGAGCTCCGGTCGCTCCAACATTCCCACTTCCGAACCGGCGACGACCAAACCGTCCCGCGTGACGATGTAGCGGGAAGGGCGGAGGCCGTTGCGGTCCAGCGTTGCGCCTACCACGGCGCCATCCGTGAAGGTAAGCGCGGCCGGCCCATCCCAGGGCTCCGTCAGGCAGGCGTGGTAGGCATAGAAGGCGCGGCGCGCCCGGTCGATGTCCTGCGTTCGTTCCCAAGCGTGCGGCATTAGCAACATCAAGGCATGGCGGATGTCGCGACCCGACAATTCCAGCAGCTCCAGGGCATTGTCGAGATCCGACGAGTCGCTGCCGCCGCGCGGAATGATCGGGAAGAGCTCAGGCAGACGATCTCCCCATACTGCCGACCGCAGCTCGGGTTCGCGCGCGCGCATCCAGTTGCGGTTGCCTTGGCGCGTGTTGATCTCTCCGTTGTGGGCGAGCATGCGAAATGGCTGGGCGAGGTGCCAGGTCGGGAAGGTGTTGGTACTATAGCGCTGGTGGAAGACGGCGAGGCCGACTTCGTAGTCGGCGTCTCTCAGGTCGCGATAGAAGCCGCGCAGCTGCGGTGCGACAAACAACCCTTTGTACACGATGGTACGCGAGGAGAACGAGGGCAAGTAGACCCCGGCAAGCTGCTCTTGCTCCGCCTGGCGCTCGATGGCGCGGCGAGCCAGATACAACGACCGCTCAAAGGTGACCGGAGTCATACCCTGGCGACGCCCGATGAGCACCTGCTGAATATCAGGTACAGTGGCGAGCGCCTTCTCGCCCAACACCTCGTTTCGGGTCGGCACGGCACGCCAGCCGAGGACCGTCAGGCCCTCCTTCGCAATGGCCGCTTCGGTGATGGCGCGGGCTCTGGCATTGGCCGCGGCATCTTGCTTGGGCAAGAAGAGCACGCCGACCCCGAGATCGTCCGGATCGTCCAGGCGTCGATGCAGCTTGGTCAGCTCACGCCGGAATAGGCCGTACGGCAGCGGCGTCAAGATGCCGGCGCCGTCTCCTGTGCGGCTATCCGCGTCGACCGCGCCGCGGTGCGTCAGGTTGATGACCGACTCCAGGGCAAACGCAACGATGTCATGACTGGGTGTGCCGTTGATGCGGGCGACAAAGCCCGTGCCGCAAGCGTCGTGCTCGAACCGCGGATCGTAGAGCGGCGCCTGGACACCCTCCTGCCCGTGCGGGATCAATGTCGGAGATTGGCGACCGATGGACATGATGCACACCTCCCGCGCAGGCGCCTTGCTTGCCCTTACCAGCGGCGGGTGCGTCATTGCCAGGCGCCAGCCCGCGGGTAAAAAAACACCACGGCTCCAGCGCGCTTGGCCTCGGCTGGGCCGTGGACCCCATTGTCCCACGGTAGACGCGTCCGCTAGGAGCTCGAGTCAGGGCGTCGCACTCGCCCCACTCCGACCGAACGGTCCGCCGGATTGCAGTATGGTACCAGCTACAATAACTCATCGCAACCGAGCGCGCCGGTTCGGCGGTCGCGCCGAACATGCGGCGGCGATGCCGGTCAGGCACTCACGGCGGCCCCGAGGTGGGAGTCGTTTGTTATACTGCCCTCAGGAACTCGCGCCTTATGTTTAGGACAGATGAGGGGCAGCGTGTGGCAACCGTCATCGCGGTCGCCAACCAGAAGGGTGGCGTCGGGAAGACGACTACGACGCTGAATCTGGGTTTCGTGCTGGCGAGCTGCGGCAAGCGTGTCTTGCTCGCGGATATGGATCCGCAGGGCAACCTGACCGCGGGCGCTGGCGTGACCGGCAGCGTTGCCTCTACCATCGCCGACGCCCTGCTTGATCGTGCCAAGCCGCTCCCGGTGATCACGGTTCCGGGCCCATTCAAAGGAACGCTGGGCGTGGCGCCCGCCTCGCTGGCACTGGCCAGCGCCGAAGCAGCCCTGCTCAATCGCCTCGGCCGCGAGATGCGCTTGCGCGATCAGTTGCAAACGGTCGATGCCGAATACGATTACGTGCTGATCGATACGCCGCCATCGCTGGGTGTCCTCACCATCAATGCGCTGGTGGCCGCCAACTACGTGCTGATCCCGACCGAGGCGCGCTACTTTTCGCTGGAAGGGTTGCGCATGTTGCAAGAGAGCGTCGAGGAAGTCCGCTACTTGAATCCCCGGCTGAAGGTGCTCGGCATTGTCGTCAGCAAGTATGATCGACGCCTCAAGGAAGAGCGCAGCGTCAGCGCCTACTTGCGCAAGCAGTGGGGAGATCTGGTGTTGAAGACCGAGGTGGGGACGAACAGTAAAATTTTGGAGGCGGCGTCCGGGGGCATTTCCATTTTCGAGATAGATGGAGGGGAACGAGCGGTGGAAACCTACAAGACGCTCACTGGCGAGGTTATCGCTCGTGCCTAGACGCGCCGGCTTCGACCCATCTCGACTGAACGCTGGTAGCCGCCCCATCAGCGTCGTGCAGCAGATTCTCCAACCAGAGGCGTCAGAAGCGCGCGGCTTCACCGAGATCCGAGCCGTGGGAGTTGGCGGCGCGGGCGGCAACGCGGTGAACCGTCTCATCGAGGCCGCCGTCCAAGGAATTAGCTTCGCGGCGGTGAACACGGACGCGCAGGCCCTGGCGGGATCGAACGCTCCGACGCGATTGCGTATCGGGGAACGCCTGACGGGCGGCCTGGGCTCCGGCGGAGATCCAGCGCGCGGCCGTACCGCGGCCGAGGACAGCGAGCCTGAGCTGCGTGGTCTGGTGGATGGCATGGACATGGTGTTTGTCACTGCTGGCTTGGGCGGCGGAACAGGAACGGGCGCGGCTCCGGTCGTGGCCAGGCTGGCTCAATCGGCTGGCGCGCTCACCGTCGGTGTTGTCACCCGTCCATTCAGCTTTGAAGGAGCGCGGCGTCGGGCCATTGCCGCGTCAGGCGCCGAGGAGCTGATGAGCAACGTCGATGCGCTGCTTGTGGTTCCGAACGACAAGCTGCTGGATCTGGCCACGCGGCGCACTCAGCTCACGGAGGCGTTCAAGCTGGCCGACGAGGTGATGCTGCAGGGAATTCGCGGCATCGCCGATCTTATCACGACGACGGGCCTGATCAACGTCGACTTCGCCGATGTCCGCACCGTCCTTGCCCGTGGGGGGCTGGCGCACATGGCGATGGGTACCGGCTTCGGTCCGACACGAGGCGAGGATGCGGCTCGCCGCGCCATCGCCAGTCCGCTGCTGGAAACGCCATTGCGTGGCGCTCGCGCGGTGCTGCTGAACTGCGTCGGCGGTCCGGACCTGACGTTGCACGAAGTCAATCGGGCTGCCGACCTCATCGCCGCCGAGGTTGATCCTGACGCCGAGATCATCTTTGGCGCCTTCATCCACCCCAAGCTGCTCGACGAGTTTCGTCTCACCGTGATCGCGGCCGGGTTGCCCACCGTGGGCGGGCGCTCGTAGGGAGTGGCAGCACCTCGGCGTTAGGCCGGTTCGGGCCTGCCGCTCCGGGGATCACATGACGTAATCGTAACGATCGCGGCCTTGCAAGGAATGGCGGAGCTTGCGAAGGGCTTTCGTCTCAATCTGGCGAATGCGCTCCCGCGTGACGCGCATGTTCTTGCCCACCTCGTCCAGCGTGAGACTCCGGCCGCCGTGTAAGCCGTAGCGAAGCGCCAGGACCTCCCGCTCGCGATCGTCGAGCTTGGTCAAGACGGCCATGATCTGCTGCCGCTGCAACTCCTGTATGGCCACGTCCAGCGGCGCATCAGCTTGCGTGTCCTCGACAAAATCACCAAGCACGGTGTCTTCGTCCTCGCCCAGTGGTGTCTCCAGTGAAACGGGGTCTTGGGCGATGGTGTACAGCTCACGGATCCGTTCGCCGGACAGACCGAGCTCGAGGCCGAGCTCCTCCGATGTGGGCTCGCGACCGAGCAACTGCTCCAGCTGCCGCGCCGTGCGGAGTACCCGGTGCAGCAGCTCGCTAAGGTGCGATGGCAAATGTATCGTCCGCCCCTGGTCTTCCACCGCCCTCGAGATGGCCTGCCGGATCCACCAGGTCGCGTAGGTAGAGAAGCGGAAGCCGCGTTGATGGTCGAACTTCTCCACCGCGCGCATGAGCCCGACGTTTCCTTCCTGGATGAGGTCTTGCAGCGTGAGGCCGCGACCGATATAGCGGCGTGCGATGCTGACGACCAGGCGGAGGTTTGCCTCCGTGAGTGCGCGCCGTGCCTCTGTAGCTTGCCGGATCACTGCATCATCAAGTGGTGGCGTCTTGATCTCTTCCAACCGACCCCGAGCGATCCTACGGGCGAGCTGGACCTCGTCGCCCGCCGACAACAGGCTTACCTGCCCGATCTCCTGCAAATAAAGCCGCGTCGTGTCGTCCGACTGGACCGCGTCCGATCGAGATGGCGACTGGGCGCCAGCACGGCGAGCACGAGGGGTACCGACGAGAACCCGATCACCAGCGATAATTGCCGTCGCGTCCTCGTCCGCGGGACCTCCGAGTACCGTCGAGGTTTGCATGAATGCCACTGCACCGGACATCGGCGCCATTGACCCAAGGTACTCTACTGGCGCCTCCGCCAGCATTTCCAGCGCCGCTTCGCTCGGCGCCTGCTCAGCGACCTCGGGACTGGTCGGACGGCTCGCAGCTGCGAGCTCGCGCGGATCGCGCGCTACCAGATAGGGCGTTGGGGACATACGTAGCATGCTCGGCCTCACACCACGGACCACATTCTCGGCACGTAGAGCTCTTGAAAGACGCGAATGGCAAACGTGTCGGTCATCCCCGCGAGGTAATCTGTCAGCCGCCGATCAAAGCTCTCTCCTCGGCTGTTTTCCTGGTAGGGTGGCGGCAGCTCCTCCGGACGCTGCTGGAAGTGGGCGTACAAGACCGTGAGCATGCGCTCTGCCCGCAGATCCTCGCTCTTCGCCACCGAGTTCGTATACACGTGCTCGAACATCCACTCGCGCAACAGGTCGCTCGCAACCAACACCGGCTCGCTCATGGCGATCTGTTCCGCGTCCAGCGATGTCGCGACGACGTCACAGACCATCGTGTTGATGCGCTGCGAGTGCCGCTCACCCAGGCGGATCACGGCGTCACGAGGTAACTGGTCGAGGGTAATTACCTGAGCGCGGATGGCGTCGTCGATGTCGTGGTTGATGTAGGCGATTGAGTCGGCAAACTTGACAATTTGACCCTCCATGGTTGATGCATCGTAGCCATAGGAGGCGGTAATGCCCTCACGCGGTTTGGAATGGCCAAGGATGCCATCCTTGACTTCCCAGGTGAGGTTGAGTCCGCGCCCGTTCTTCTCGAGGAACTCCACGACGCGGAAGCTCTGCACCGTATGGCTGAAGCCTTCAGGGTTGAGCTTCTGCAGGATGCCTTCGCCCGCGTGGCCAAAGGGCGGATGGCCCAGGTCGTGAGCCAGGACGATCGCCTCGGCCAGATCCTCATTCAGTCGCAGCGCCCGAGCGATCGTCCGGGCAATCTGTGCCACCTGCAGCGTGTGGGTAAGCCGGGTCACGTAATGGTCGCCCACCGGACTCAAGAAGACCTGCGTCTTATGCTTGAGTCGCCGGAAGGCGCGACAGTGGATAACGCGATCGCGGTCACGCTGAAACTCGGTCCGCAGCGGTGACGGTTCCTCCGGCAGGGTGCGTCCACGGCTGCTCCCGCTGTGCGCTGCGCGCGGCGACAGTATCTCGTCCTCAATCTGAACGAGATGCTCGCGAATATTCGGGCAATCCATCACCGGTGAAGCAGCCTTACGTGTATCCGCGGCTCGACAGCGTTTCGTCCTGCGTCGGCGACCCATTGCGAGCCGCCCCCGCAGCCCTTTCGCATGGGGCAGCGCCGCAGGGAGTTACAGCCGTCGGTAACGCGATCGACCAATAGAGTAACAGATGCGAGCTCCTAACTGGGTGGCGCCCCGTCAATCGTGTGGGAAACCTGGGCTAAAGAGACGGCCAGTTCAAGCGGTGGGGCCGGGGCGGGGACTGCGGTCTGCCGCCAGAGTCCGGCACTGCGGTGCAGCGAGCGGCTCCAGGTGAGTTAACGTCTCCGGAACTGGCGGCGATCTATCATAAGGTCCCGACCGCAGTCGGGTACTCTGGCGCAGACCGCAGTCGCCGCCCCGGCCCCACCGCCGCTGGATTACTTGTCGCGCTCGACCGTCGCCAGCGCCGCCTGAGCGGCCGCCAGGCGCGCAACCGGCACGCGGAACGGCGAGCAGCTCACGTAGTCCAGGCCGGCCTCGTGGAAGAAGCGGATCGATTCCGGATCGCCGCCGTGCTCGCCGCAGATGCCGACTTCCAGCCTAGCGTTGGCTGCCCGACCTTCCTTGACGGCCATCGCGACCAGCCGTCCTACTCCGTCGGCATCGAGCACTTGGAACGGGTTGCGCGGCAGGATCTCGTCCTGCACGTATTTCAGGAGGAACTTGCCCTCGGCGTCGTCGCGGCTATAGCCAAACGTTGTCTGCGTGAGGTCGTTCGTCCCGAAGCTGAAGAAGTCCGCGTAGCCGGCGATCTGACCGGCCGTGAGCGCCGCGCGCGGCACCTCGATCATCGTGCCGAACTTGTAGTCGACGCCGACGCCTTGCTCCTTCGTCACCTGCTCCGCTACCGCTTCGAGCTGACCGCGCAGCAGCTTGAGCTCGTTGAAGTGCCCAACGAGCGGAATCATGATCTTCGGCTGCACGTCGATCCCCCGGCGCTTGCAGTCGACGGCCGCCTCGATAATGGCGCGGACCTGCATCCGCGTGATAGCTGGAAACATAATGCCGAGGCGGTCGCCGCGCAGACCCAGCATGGGGTTGGCCTCGCGCATGCCGGCCACTGCCTGCAGCAGGCGCTCCTTCTCAGCCAGTTGCGCCGCATCGGTCCCCGTGAGTCGCAGCGTCGTGACGTCGACCAAAAGCTCTTCGTAGCTGGGGAGGAACTCGTGCAGTGGCGGGTCGATCAAGCGGACGACCACCGGCAGTCCGTCCATAGCTTCGAAGATGCCGATGAAGTCGCCGCGCTGGAACACCAGCAGCTTGCCGAGGCTCTGATGATAGGTCTGGTGGGCCTCCGACCGATCAGCACGACTGCGCACTCCGGCCAGGTCCTGCTGCCGGCGGGCGCGCTCATTTCCCTCGCTGCCACTCAACGACTGCTCCGCGGTGCTGACGGCGTCGTCCAGCCGCGTTGCCTCTGCCGCCGCCAGGATCATGGCCTGGACGATGGGCAGCCGCTCGGTTTCCATAAACATGTGTTCGGTCCGGCAAAGACCGATGCCCTTGGCCCCGAAATCTCGGGCACGTCGAGCGTCGCGCGGATAGTCGCCGTTGGCCCAAACCCCGAGTCGCTTGGCCTCATCACACCAACCAAGTAGCGTTCGGAAGTCGTCGCTCAAGGCCGGCTCGAGCGTCTTGATGGCTCCCTGGAACACCTCCCCGGTGCTGCCGTCGATGGAGATTGGTTCCAGCTCGCGGATGATCTTGCCGTCGATGGTGACGAACTGCTTCTGATCGACGTCGACGCTGATGTCGCTGCAGCCGGCGACGCAGGGCAGGCCAAGCTGACGAGCGACGACAGCGGCATGGCTGGTCGCGCCTCCCCGCTGTGTCAGGATGCCCTTGGCGACCAGCATCCCGTGGACGTCGTCGGGGCTCGTCTCCTGGCGCACCAGGATGACTCGCTCGCCGGCCTTGCCGCGGCGCTCCGCCTCGTCGGCGTCGAACACGGCCACTCCGGTGGCGGCGCCCGGGCAGGCATTGAGTCCCCTGGCCAGCAGGCGGTCAGACTTCACCGCGATGGCCTTGTCGCCGTCGTCGAACTGAGGCAGCAACAACTGGTTGACGGCGGCCGGCTCGATCCGCTGGATGGCTTCTGGTCGGGTGATCAGCCCCTCGTGGACCATGTCGACCGCCGACTTGACCGCCGCGGCCGCCGTGCGCTTGGCGGACCGCGTCTGCAACATGTACAGCTTGCCGCGCTCGATCGTGAACTCCAGATCCTGCACGTCGCGATAGTGCTGCTCCATCTGATCGGCGATGCGAACGAACTCCTGATACACCGCCGGCGCGTCACGCTGCAGCGCGTCGATCTTGCTGGGGGTCCGGATGCCGGCGACGACATCCTCACCCTGAGCATTGAGGAGATACTCGCCGTACAGGCGCTTCTCTCCCGTCGACGGATCGCGAGTGAAAGCGACACCCGTACCGGAGTCGTTGCCAGCGTTACCGAACACCATGGCCTGAACGTTGACGGCGGTACCGAGGCTGTGCGGGATGCCCTGGTTGTTGCGATAGTCGATGGCACGCTTGTTATTCCAGCTCGCGAACACGGCTTCGATGGCGAGTCGGAGCTGCTCGACCGGATTTGTCGGAAACTGCCGGCCGGCTTCCCGCTGAACAATAGTCTTGTACTGCGCAACCAGCTCCTTCAGGGCGCCCGCGCTCAGCTCGGCGTCGGTCTGCACGCCTGCCACCTGCCGCTTTTTGGCCAGCGCGTGCTCGAAGTGATCGACGTCGATCTGCAGCACCACCTTGGAGAACATCTGTATGAAGCGTCGGTAGGAGTCGAAAGCGAAGCGCTCGTCGCCGGTGAGCCGGGCGAAGCCGACCACGGCCTCATCGTTCAGGCCGAGGTTAAGCACCGTGTCCATCATGCCTGGCATGGAAAATTTGGCGCCGGAACGCACCGACACGAGCAGCGGATTGTCCGTGTTGCCGAAGGGCTTGCCCGCCTGCTGCTCGACATCCTTCAATGCAGTGAGCGCCTGCTCCCACATACCATCGGGAAAACACCGGCCGGACGTGTAATACGCATTGCAAGCTTCCGTCGTGATGGTGAAGCCGGCGGGTACCGGCAGGCCGGCACGAGTCATTTCCGCACAGCCGGCGCCTTTACCGCCGAGCAAGTCCCGCATGGAGGCGTTTCCTTCGCGGAACAGGTAGACCCACTTGTGCGCCGTCTCGGCGGCCGTTCCCGGGCGTTCAACAGTCGATTGCGCCATCGATACCTTTGTCCTTACGCTTCTAGCGAGGTGTCCGATCTCTCCTTTTGACCCCTCAGTATACAAGCCGAGATGGCGCTGCCGCGGCTGGGGGAAGGCCCCCAGCCGCGGCGCGCTCTACCTGCCCGCTGCCGATGCCGTGGAGCTCGTCGACGACACCGTGGAGGTCGTCGTCTGTGTGCTGGAGGCCGAAGCCGTGGGCGATTGGTCGTCGTGGCGTACGATGCCGAAGGGGTTGTGCTTCGGGTGTACGCTGTCCTCACCGAGGAAGATGTTGCTGGGATCGATGCGACTGCCGTCGCGGTCCAGCCGGAAATGCACCCACGTGCCTTTGCCGCCTGACACCTCGAAGTTGAATCCGTCAATGCCCTGGAAGGTGACGAAGGAGAACTTTATGACCTTTCCGCCGTCCTGAACATCGACGTGGTCGTCCGCCTCATCGCGAACCTTAACAACGTTGATGAAGGCGCCGTTGGTGCGGAGCGTGCCCGAATAGCGGAACTTACCCGCTGAGTCGGTGGTGCGCAGGCGCAGCCCGCCCGCATCGTGCCACAGGTAGTAGCCGTCGGTTCCGCCCGCCTGAAACGACAAGGGCTGTCCTTGAGTGCGTTTACCCCAACCACCAGTGTCCTGATCGTTGGCGCCGGCAGCCAGGGCGGCGCCGCCAAGCAGGAAGAGGCTGGCGGCCGCCGCCACGAAGATAGCGGCGAGACCTCGAAACAACGCGCGCGACATGAGTGATTGCCTCCTATTGAGTAGTGACGTTCGGACGAATGGGAGGCTAATACCAATCCTGTCCGATCGTGCCGCAATTCCGCACGATATTCTCTCTGGGGAGTCCGACCATTTACGACACGATCCAGACGGTTTGGTATAACTGAGCCGAGCCGGGCGCTTCGTGGGGCCCATCACTCCTGCTTACGGACTTCGGCCCTTGTCAGTCTCTCCGCAAATGGAGTCGCCTATGTCACGCTCGATGTACGGGTTGCGCCGAACCGTGTGCTGTTGGAGCGGGCGTGGGAGTCGCACGCTGCAGCGGCGCCGTTCGAGACTGCACCCGCCGAGCGGGCGCGGCTCCGTTGGGCGGGAGATTCTCGCGGTGCCGGAGCGTCGTCGGCGCCATAGTCACGTGGGGTGTCGGACGACGTGGCGTCCGCCGGATCGGCGTGGCCGGTTGCGTGTTCAGCTCGTACTGCACGGCGCGTAGTTGCTGCTGAAGCGCCACGGTCGACGCCGCGAGAGCGGCGTTGGCGCTCAACCGCTGTCGCTGCAAGGCGACCTCCTCTTGCACCATCACCGGTCGCAGTTGGGCAAGTAACTCCTCGTGGCGCGGACCAGTAGTCTGGCCTAGCGCCTGGACCGCTCGCGCGGTGGCCGCGACCATGGCGTTCGACAGCGCGCCGAGCACGCGAGGTCCCTTGTGCACCGCTTCGGCGCGTCGCAACTGATCCAGACGAAAGGTAGCCAGGTGTATTTGATTCTCGGCGCGCTGGGCAGGTGTGCGGGCGAGCTGCTGAACGACGTGCTCGCGGACTTGCTGGAGACCGTAGAGGGGGCTATCGGGCAGCGCCTGCGCCGAGGCTTGCACAAGGCCGGCGCCGGAACCTAGCAGGGCCGCTGTCAGCGCGGCAGGTATCGCCAGGCGTCGCAGCCAGCGCATCGGCCCAATCGACGCTGCCCCCGATCGGCGTGCTGTCTCGCTGCTGCGTGCCGCCGTGACGCGATCTTGAAATCGCCGTCGCGCGGCCGCGGCGAAGGTGGCGTCAGGCTCTTGACGCAGCCGTTGAACCTGTTCGATGAGTGGGAGGAGCAAACTAAGCTCTTCGGCGTGCCCGGGGTACGCCGCACAACACTGCTCGACGGAGTCGCCGAGCAGCAAGCGCCGGCGACACGCCTCCAGCGCATCCGCAAGGGAGTCGGTCATCCTGACTTCACCTTCGCTGCGCCGATGATGCGGCGGAGCTGCGCCAGTGCTCGATGCTGGAGCTGGTTGACCGCGTTCGGCGTCTTGCCGAGCACGGCGCCAGTGCGCACGTTGTCGTACTCCAGGACGAACTTCATGATGATGACCTCTTGCTGTTCCGGAGTGAGCTCGCTCACCGCCGCTCGGAGAGCCAGATTGGTGTCGCGTTCAAGGGCTGCCTCCTCAGGGGTCGGGTCGGCGGCGGCTATGTCCATTGCCGGGTCAAGCGGCTCGATCGGCCGGCGATACTGGCGTCGGAGACGGTCGGCAAGCTTGTGCCGCGCAATTTGGTAGAGCCAGGCGAGGAATCCCGCCTCATCCGATGCGCGTAGGCTGGCGGCCGATTGCAGGGCGCCGACAAACACCTCTTCGACGAGATCCTCCGCCTCCTGGCGGTTGGATACCTTGGCGGCGACGTAGCGGAAGAGTTGGGGGAATGCCCTCTGGTAGAGGCAATCCCACGCCGCGGCATCGAATCGCCGCGCGCCGTCGATCCACTGCGCGACATCGTTCTGCGTCACGGGCGTCCCGGAAGCGGCGAGCAGCAGCGCACCTGTCTCAACTTCAGCGCTCACATGATATACGTCGTCGCAGGGAACGCGGATGTACGGGTCCAGCGGCAACCGGCATTAATGTGGGGCGAGCGCCTGGCGCCATCGACGACAGGAAGATCTGTCCGCGGGGTCATTCTTGGGCAGGCGATGCAGTCGTTCGCGTCGATTGTTCCGGCGGCTAGCTATGGCCCGTGCTCTGTTAGGTTTCCCGGGCGGAATCTCGCGCCTGCATCGCCTCGCGTATGATCGGAGGTGGCGGCGCCAAGAGCGGCGCCTGGAGCAGCTCCGACAAGTCGAAAGCATTGACGAT
>Ga0207416_1002709_pt1 | contig 18456 bp, 10 predicted proteins | sample PaiPotPPM11metaG_FD_184107 | JGI IMG/M metagenome (GOLD analysis project Ga0207416, IMG submission 184107) | Iron sulfur acid spring bacterial and archeal communities from Banff, Canada, to study Microbial Dark Matter (Phase II) - Paint Pots PPM... ...
TTTCGTCACTACCACAATACGGACAATACACTGTTATTGTTACCATATGATTTTTCACCTTTCAACAAATTTCTATGTCTCAGTCTACCAGAACCTTCCCACGTTTACCACTACCACGTAGCGATGGGGGCATTGCAGTGGCATGCTGCATCGCAATTTCTGTGAATGTCCCCTTGAAGGGCCGCTCTCCACAGAGCCATTCATAGGCGATAATGCCCAGAGCATACTGGTCACTGGCGGGACGAGGCTTGCCCTGGATTTGTTCTGGGGACATGTAGGTAATGGTGCCAGCGAAGTTCTCTATCCCCTGAGATCGCGTGCTGTGAGCTATGACAGCGATACCAAAGTCACTGAGCAGGATTTCGCCGCGCCGCCCGATCAGTATATTTTCTGGCTTGATATCGCGGTGAACGATTTTCTGTTCATGAGCATACTGGAGCCCTTCGGCGATTTGTTCCACATAGGTGACAATAGTGGCCAATGGGATCTTGCTCCCCTTGGGATAGCGCTGACGGAGAGTGCCCTGGGGAGCATAGTCCATCACCAGGAATGGTGTGCTATCTGTCACCCCAAAATCGAGCGTTCGCACAATATGAGGATGCTTCAACTGCGCTATCAGGCGGGCTTCTTGGTAGAAGTATGCCGTGGTGTCTTTGTCTCCTAATTGGGTATGCAGGATTTTGATGGCTGCCTGGGTGTCCAGATGAACATGCTCTCCAAGATAGACTTCGGCAAATCCTCCTTCGCCCAGCAAACGGATGAGGCGATAGTTGCCGAGTTGCTGTCCTACACGATCCACCATGTGTTAACTCCTGGAGAGTGTATAGTAGTGACGCCGAGCACTATTGTACGGACCCATGCAAAAATGGAGAAATTTCACTCTACCAGTATAACATATTGATGAAATATATTATACTGAGCAGCATATTCCCTCGCGTACAGGAGTGTGTCGGAGAAAACGAGAAAACCCCAGACCTATACATTTACATTCGCTTCTGCTAAAATAGAGTTACAGAAATAATTAAGGCAATTGACCAGAAATTCCCTGCTAATCCTGAAAATATTTCTTGGAAGTATGGTTCTACCTGTCTTCTAATAAAGAAGGAGAAACTTCTATGGCAAGGTTTGCTAAAAAACGCCCACTGCTTTTGATGGTACTCCTGCTCGTATGTACTGTGGCTCTGATCAATTGTGGTCAGGGGAGCCAGGGGAGCAGTAGGAGTGTACCGACACCAACACCGACACTCACCCCTACTCCAACGTCGAAACCAATTACCTGTGCTTCATGTATTACTGTGGGCGAACCCTCTTTGAAGACGCTCAGGCAGAGTACCAATAGTGGACAGGGCATTAACGGCTTACAGGGTATTAATGGTATTCAGAATACGAATGGTACACAGTATCAACTCTCATTCGTGATCACGAATAACGGAGAGGTTACCCTCAGCAATTTTGAAGTTGATCTTAAAACAGATGCTCAAACCGCAACCACGACAGACTCAAACTCCCAAACAATCACCAACTCCACCATTGCCGTTTCTGGGCATAGCCAGTTCACTTATCAGGTTGGCGATCCAGGTGTCGCAGGCTCTGGCATTTCGCTACCCAATCCGCCACCCTCAAGCGTGCATATGAAGATTACTATCGTGCAGAACGGCACCACCCTGGCAAGCTGGGATGGACAGGTCAATGTTCCAACTTAATTTGGACTCCCACACCTAAATAAGGAGGCAAGGATGGCAGATCGCCCCAGCCGTATCGGACAACAGCTCGGCAACTATCGCCTCATCCGTTTACTGGGACAAGGTGGCTTTGCCGAAGTCTACCTCGGTGAGCATATTCACCTGGGAACTAAGGCTGCCGTCAAGGTGCTCCGCACCCAATTGACCAATGAGGATGTCGATGCCTTTCGCACTGAGGCACGAACGATTGCTCATCTGATCCATCCCCATATCGTGCGTGTCCTTGACTATGGCATCCAAGAGAGAAGCCCTTTCCTGGTGATGGACTATGCTCCCAATGGCACTCTGCGCAACCTTCATCCCAAAGGTACCTCGCTTGCAGCAGCCACCATTGTCACCTATATCAAGCAGGTGGCTGATGCCCTTCAGTATGCCCACGACGAGAAATTGATCCATCGCGATATCAAACCTGAGAATATGTTGGTGGGTGAACGCAATGAAGTCTTCCTCAGCGACTTTGGCATCGCCTTGGTGGCACAGAGTTCGCGCCATCAGAGTACCCAGGAGGTCATCGGTACCGTCACCTACATGTCCCCTGAACAAATCCAGGGCAAGCCTCGTCCTGCCAGCGACCAGTACTCCTTGAGCATTGTGGTCTACGAATGGCTTTGTGGAGACCGTCCCTTTCATGGCTCCTTTACCGAGTTGTGTACTCAGCATATGTTTGCTCCTCCACCACCACTCCGTGAGAAGGTGCCAGCCATCTCGCCCGATATAGAATACGTTGTGATGACAGCCCTTGCCAAAGATCCCAAGCAGCGCTTTGCTAGTGTTCGCGCATTTGCCACGGCCTTGGAACAGGCAAATCGGCTAGGACCAAGCCAGCCACCCGTATCTCCAAGGCAAGCCACTCCGCCAAGCGAACCATTGCCATTAACCGTTCTCGCTACACCACCACATCTGACACCTGAACTTACGACTGAGGCTCCGCCTCTAAACCTTTCGGCTCAGCGAGTTGATGCTGTTGGTACCGAACGGCAAATTCAACCAATAAGACGCCTTTCTCGCAGAACGGTGATAGCAGGTCTGGCAGGACTAACTCTCGTAGGCGGGGGCATTATCTGGTTTGTAATCCCACATAGCCCCGTTTTGGGAACCACCCTCTATACCTATCATGGTCATTCCAATCAAGTATACTCGGTGACGTGGTCTCCTGATGATAAGCACATCGCTTCTGGCTCGTCGGATAGTACGGTACAGGTCTGGAATGCAGCTGATGGCAACAACGTCTACACCTATCCTGATGCAGCAGTGGCGGTAGCATGGTCTCCTGATGGCAAGCGCATCGCTTGTGGTGGTAATGATAAGGCAGTGCAGGTTTGGGATGCTTCTGATGGGAGCAACACCTTCATCTACAAAGGGCATTCTGATGCAGTCTACGGGGTGACATGGTCTCCCGATAGCAAGCGTATCGCCTCGGCCTCCATTGATAAGACCGTACAGGTTTGGGATGCTTCTGATGGGAGCAACGCCTTCATCTACAAAGGGCATTCTGATGCAGTCTACGCGGTGGCATGGTCTCCTGACGGCAAGCACATCGCCTCCGGCTCCAATGATAAGACTGTACAAGTCTGGAATGCAACAGATGGAAGCAACGTCTACACTCACCAAGGGCATTCTAGTGCAATAAACTCAGTGGCATGGTCGCCCGATGGCAAGCGCATCGCCTCTGCTTCCAGTGATAAGACTGTACAGATCTGGGATACCACTGGTGGCAACAACGCCTACACCTCTTACAAAGGGCATTCGGATATAGTAGAGTCGGTGGCATGGTCCCCTAATGGCCAGCACATCGCCTCTGGCTCCAATGATAAGACTGTACAAGTCTGGAATGCTGCCGATGGCCGCAATGTCTACACCTACAAGGGCCATTCGGATACAGTATGGTGGGTAGCATGGTCTCCTGATGGCAAGCGCATCGCCTCTGGCTCCAAGGATAAGACTGTACAGATCTGGGAGGCGTCGTGATTGCGCATGACCCAGAAATACCTGTATATAAATAAATAAATGAATAAATTGTAACTGGACTGAGCGAAGTTAGAGTGCTATAGTAGCAATACATAAGCATAATGCATAAGTGGGAGGGAACTAAAGTTGGCAAAACCTTGGGATGACTCGATGAAGATGTTAGTCAGGGCAAATCCACAATCATTGGTCTCGCTCTTGTTGCCAGATGCAAAGTTTCAAGGGGAACAAGATAAGGAACTGAAGGCGCGAACAGTCGAGGCCGATCTGTTGTACAATGTGATATGGAGAGGCCGCAAGATCATCTTGCATGTTGAGTTTCAAGTGGAAGCAGATAAGAACATGGCCCGGCGTGTCTGGGAATACAATGTGCTCACCGATTATCTGACAGGTCTTCCGGTCTATTCCGTGGTCATCTATTTAGTAAAGCGCGGCACAATTGTCGAGTCACGCTATCAGGATGAAATAGCAGATCAGCTTCGTCTGCTTACCTTTAGGAGTATCGAGTTGTGGGAAGTCCCAACCGAAATGCTCAAGCAGAAGGGATTAGAAGGGCTCTTGCCTCTGCTCCCATTAACACAAGGAGGCAAGAGCCGCGAGGTCGTCGAAGAAACGATTGCACGACTCCAAGCTACTGGACATCGGGATTTGTTACCATTGAGTTATGCTTTTGCGGCACTGATTTTTACCAAGAGTGCTGACAAGCTCTGGCTCAAAGAAAGGTTTGAGAAAATGCACGACATACTTGAAGGTTCTTGGGCTTACCAGGAAATGGTGCAGAAAGGTTTACTAAAGGGCATTGAGCAAGGCATTGAGCAAGGCATTGAGCAAGGCATTGAGCAAGGCATTGAGCAAGGCATTGGCAAAGGTATTCTAGCGATGCAGCAAACAGCTATCAATATAGTTATAAGATTCTTTGCTGATTTAGAGGAGTTAGCAAGAACCAAAATCACTGCTATTAACGACTTGGAGCGTTTGCAACAATTGATTCTTGACCTAACTATAGCCCATACACGAGAGCAAATGGAACAAGTGTTGCTCTCTCTGGATGCTTGAGAAAATGCTCAAGAAAAAGAGGCTTAAGACACCTGAGAAGTCTAAGCTGACCAGGAAATCGTGCAAAACGGCTGGCTACAGGACCATGAGAGGACACTTAGTAAATATAAGAGCGGAACATGTCAGAACAAGATCAGCGTCGAGATAGAGATGCTCCCCTACGCCAGGATGTTCGCACGCTAGGCAATGCCCTGGGTCAGGCTATCCAGCGCTATGGCGGGCATAGCGTTTTCGATACGGTGGAGCACTTACGCAGGAACTGCAAGCAGCTCCGCGATTGTACCGAGCGTCTCTCGCAGGCATCACAGGCCGAGAGCGAGCAACTTCAGAGTGAGATCATGGCCATCTCGCAGGAGATTACACAGATCGTCAATAGTTGTGATCTGGATACAGCTATTGATGTGATACGCGCCTTCACTGTCTACTTTCACCTTGTCAATACAGCTGAACAATACCACCGCATTCGCCGCCGCCGTGTCTACGAGCTAAACGCGAATCACCATCCGCAGCGAGGTTCGCTGGCTGCACTGATCGAGTTCTTTAAAAAGAATGCCCTGGACGCCTCCACATTGCAGAGCCTGCTCAATCAGCTTTCTATCGATCTCGTTTTCACCGCTCACCCCACTGAGGCAACACGCCGCAGTCTGATCACGAAATCTCGTCGCCTCGCCGAGTTGCTAGAGGTACATGACCATATGGAGTTGATGACTCCGTATGAGCAACAACATTGGCAACGCGAGCTGGCCGCAGTTATTGATCTGCTCTGGCGTACAGATACCGTCCGTCAGGTGCGGCTCGTACCGCTAGACGAGATCAAGATGGGTATTTATTATCTGGATGAAATTCTTTATGATGCCCTGGCCGATCTCTACAGTGAGTTTGAAGAGCTTCTGCACCAGGCTTATCCCGATCTTAGTGTGCCGCCATTTCTGCACATCGGTTCGTGGATTGGTGGCGATCAGGATGGCAATCCTTTTGTGAGTGCCGATACTCTGCTCTCCGCCCTGCAATTGCAACGTGGCTATGTGATCAGTCATTATCGTGCAGCTATCGAAGCTTTGGCAAAGGAGTATTCACAATCTGTCAATCACACGCACATTGCACCCGAACTCCAGCGTTCCATTGACTATGACGCGGCTTGCATGCCCAACTATGCGCGTGAATTAGGTGCCCAGACGCTACTAGAGCCCTATCGCGCCAAGCTCTCCTTTATATGGAAGCGCCTAGAGGCTATGCTTTCCCCATCCAACATATCCAGCATGCCAACATGGCTAGTGCTTGCAGCAGAGACTGCTACCCACGACGAGCAGGAAAAGTCCCCCACTTACCAGAATGCAGAGGAATTATTGGCTGATTTGCGACTTATACGCGATAGTTTACTTGCCGATGGTGAACTCGCGCTTGCCCGAGGATCATTGGCAAAACTCATCCGTCAGGTCGAGGTGTTCGGTTCCTATTTTGCTGCACTCGATGTACGTCAGCACAGTGAGCGGCATGCAACTGTACTCGCAGAACTGTTACTCGCTACTGGTCTGCGCCAGGATGACTATACGAAGCTTATGGAAGATGAGCGGGTACAAATCCTGGAGTATCTGCTACGCGATCCACGCATCCTGACCCGTTCGGGGTTACAGCTCAGTTCCGATACCTGTCACGTTTTGAATACGTTCCAGGCCATTCATCAGGCGCGGGAAACATTCGGCCACGAAGCTATCACCTGCTATATTATAAGTATGTCGCATACACTGAGTGATCTGCTGGAAGTGCAGTTTTTCTTTAAAGAGATTGGCATTAATGATCTGCCTATCGTGCCGCTCTTCGAGACGGTTGATGATTTGCATAACTGTACAACGATTCTCGAGCAGGCATTCACTCACCCAGATTATTGCCTGTATCTCGAAAACTGCCATCACGAGCAGCAAGTGATGCTCGGCTATTCCGATAGCAGTAAGGATGGTGGTATTCTGACATCTAGCTGGGAGCTGTATCAGACTCAGCGTCGACTTGCCGCTCTCGGACAAAAATATGGCATCAGCATCACGATCTTCCACGGTCGCGGTGGCGCTATCGGTCGTGGTGGCGGTCCGATTTATGAGGCTATTCTTGGACAGCCACCGGGGACGGTCAATGGACGCCTACGCATTACTGAACAGGGTGAGATGCTTTCCTTTAAATACGGTCTGCACGAGATTGCGATTCGCAACATGGAGTTGGTAGTGGCTGGTGCAGTACAATCCAGTATCCCTGACCAGCAGATTCTCGAAACCCAGGCTCACCCACAGCCAACCCCTGAGTGGGAGGCGACGATGGACTGCCTCTCGGCAAAGGCGCATGCTCGCTATCGCAAACTGATCTATGAAGATCCTGCATTCTTGAACTTTTTTGAGCAAGCCACTCCGATCCTGGAACTAGGCTGGCTCAACATCGGCTCTCGTCCCCCACGTCGGACAATCGGGCGTGCGATCGAAGAATTGCGTGCGATCCCCTGGGTCTTCTCATGGATGCAGAGTCGCTACGTGCTCCCCAGTTGGTACGGTGTAGGAGGTGCCCTCGAAGAATACATCGCTGAGGACTCCGCACGACTACCACAGCTGCAGCAGATGTACCGCCAATGGCCATTCCTACGCGCCTTCCTGGACAATTTGCAAATGACGCTTTCCAAGGCCGATATGCATATTGCTCACAACTACGCCACGCTAGTCGATGACGAGGCACTGCGGGAACGTATATCATGCGAAATTCAGCAGGAGTATCAGCGCACCCGAGACGTGGTGATTAACATTATCGGAGGAAAAGAGCTCCTTGACGATACACCAGTATTACAGGAATCGATCCGGCGGCGCAACCCCTATGTTGATCCGTTGAGTTATTTCCAGGTTGCCCTGCTCCGTCGCCTACGCACACTCGGAGGTCCATTAATGTTGGATAAAATGGCACCGCAGGATGCAACCACCGAAGAGCGGGAACGAGCACGTTTGACGTATGCAGTGTTGCTGACGATTAATGGCATTGCGGCAGGTGTTCGCAATACAGGCTAATTGGCTCATTGCCCGGCCTCCCCTCTCTGAGAGACTGCCTTTCTAATAGCAACACTGACTCCCTCAGCCATCGCACCAGCCGTTCCAAGAGCTTTGCCTAGAGTAGCATCGAGCAACCTCGGTGTCACCACTGTGACCCATAACGTCAGAATGGGCGGAAATGCCAGCAGGAAGGCTTGCCAAATCCCCGCACTATCAGGACCAACTTGCGGCAAAGTCGGCAGGAGCAAGGGCAGCGTCGTGAGAACAAAGTCTTGGGCTATCTGGACAAAGAGCACCGTAAGAAATCCTTTGCACCACAGACGCACTACCCTTTGTCCTACTCCCCCAGGCAATGCCCAACAGCCAAACGCCAGCGGAGCCATCAGAAGATAGAAATTGATCAAAACAATGCGCACGAACATTTGCACCCACAGCAGGAATGACAAGATTGTCAAGACCATCTCGCCAGAACGATGGATCAGGTCAGATATATTTGTTACAAGCCCTGCAAGATGCGCAAGGCCCCCAATAAAGGGGATAACTGATCCAAGCGTACTTGCCACAAACGACTGCGAAAAAATGCCCATAAAATCATTGATGGTGCATCCCCATCGGCTCATTGGTATAACTATTCCCCGATACGATGTGGCAGGTTCACCAGCAAGCCTATAGGGGATTGGGGTTCCATTGATAGTGATTCTCGGGAAAGGATGTCCACCATGCAGTGCAATTATTCCCGCAGCCGACCTATTTTCCAACTGGATCAGCAGATGGACCAATTGGAAACTGACACCCACAGCTACAATTCCTAGCGCGACGTTCGAGAGCCCTTCAAGTGCCCCTGCATAACGAAAGGTCGATGCCCCCACCATCAACTGATATCCCAGCAGCATAACTGATGGTACGATCAAGAGGAACGCGAGCCCTTCCATAACCCCAAAGAGGGCCCTGATTTGTGGCAAACCCTCTGTATCCTGGATATATGTGTAGAAGAGATGTCCTCTACCAGCTGGTCCATCTACATTAACAACAGCAACATCACCTGACAGCCAGTCTTGGCTGATAACCTGCTCCGAGGGTTGCAAGCTACCCGTGGGACCTGGAACGTCTGAGCAAGGGAAACTCCAGTCCGCTTGAGGTGGTGGTCCTGGCGGTGGTGATCCTGCCAATTGTCTAGCCATAATGCTAGGCGACATCTTTGCCGCAGAGGCGACACTTGCAGGCAAGAAGAGACTAACCAATGCAAAGGCACTGAGCCCAATAAAATACCATCTCTTGTGCTTCACTGTCTTCTCCAAACTTCTTACCTCATCTGAGAGGTTGCATTGCCAACTGCGACGACGACCCCTCCAGCCATCGAACCAGCTGTCCCGAAGGCTTCAGCTGCAGACGTTCCGAGCACTCTGGGTACAAGTATTGTGACCAACAACGTCAGGATGAGTGGGAATAGCAACAGCAGTGCTTGCATAATTCCAAGACCATCAACAACAGCTTGTGGCATAGGAGGCAAGAGCAAAGGCAGCGTCGTGAGCATGAAGAGCTGGACTGCTTGCAAAAAGAGCACCGTAAAAAATCCTTTGCACCACAGACGCACCACCCTTTGTCCTACTCCTCCCGGCAATGCCCAACAGGCAAACGCCAGAGGGCCCATTAGAAGATAGTAATTGAGTAAGACAATTCGAAAGAACACTTGCACCCACAACAGGAATGACAAAACTGCCACGACCATCTCGCCACAACGACGAATCAGGTCAAACATATTCGTTACATGCCCTGCAAAAGGTGCAATACCACCAATAACGGGAACAATTGATCCAAGCGTACTTGTTACAAACGGCCTCGAAAAAATGCCCATAAAATCATTGAGGGCGCATCCCCATCGGCTCATTGGCATAACTATCCCCCGATACGACATGGCAGGCTCGCCAGCAAGGCTATAGGGGATAGGGATTCTGTTGATGGTGATTCTCGGAAAAGAATATTCACCATGCAGTGCAACTATTCCCGCAGTCAAGTAATTTTCAAAAGCGACCAGCGTATGAACCAATTGAAAACTGACACCCACACCCAAAGCTCCTAGCGCGACGTGCGAGAGCCCCTCAAGGGCTCCTGCATAGCGAAAGGTCGATGCCCCCACCATCAACTGGTATCCCAGCAGTATAACTGATGGTGCGATCAAGAGGAATGCGAGCCCTTCCATAACCCCAAAGAGGGCCCTGACTTGGGGCAAACCCTCTGTATCATTGGTATATGTGTAGGCGAGACGTCCCTGGCCATTTATGTGTGCTTTTTCCGCCCTAACAACAGGAACATCACCTGACAGCCAGTCCTGGCTGATAGCCTTCTCTGAGGGTTGCAAGCGACCCGTGGGACCTGGGACATCTGAGCAGGGAAAAGCCCAGCTTGGTGGCGGTGGTCCTAATGCTGGTGGTGGTGGTCCTAATGCTGGTGGTGGTGGTCCTAATGCTGGTGGCGGTGGGCCAGCGAGGAATGCGTTGAAGGCCTTTGAGAAATCGTATTGTTGTTGTGTCTGAAAGCTGCAGTCACTCAACTCATTGAACTGACCACCACAGGATCTATCGCGCTGGAGTGCCCACATCGATAGCTCGACAACATTAGGGTCTTGTTGGGCAAAGGCCACTAGCTTGCGAGCATCATCAAGAGTGAAAACTTCGGCAGGATCATCGTTCCGACCAATCATAGGAATAACGCCGATTCTGGGCAATAAGCCAAGAGAAGAAAGTTGTTTTTCTGTAGCTTTAGCAGCGCTAATCGCATTATCTCCTTCTTCCTTTGATGTCGCACCTCCAAAATAATCCATGGTCATGATATTGACGAAATCTATCTTGACGCCATTTTTCACCGCATCTTTTAAGAGATTCATGCCATCAGAACTCAGGCCATTAGGTGAGACTGACAAAGTATAGGAAATGGCCAGACCAGGATTGGCCTTCTGCAAAGCTGCCAGAGCCTGATTTCGTTTGTCAACATTGGCATCTGCAATAGCAGCACCTTCTATGTCAAAATCAAGATGAGTAACGTGATAGGTATCAATAACGGTTTGATACTGTTTTTGAAGGCTAGCAGCATCTGGACAAACTAGTGCAAGTTCTGGAGGCTTTGCTCCTCCAAAGCTAATAGAAACATCACCGCCCATATTACGTATTTTGCTAATTTCTGTCATGATAGGGTCTGGAGATGGGCTCAGTACGGCACCGCCTCCCCATACCGCTTTGCAGCCCTGACCTAAGATAAAGGCAAGTATAAAGTATTTGACCCCTGCCTGCTGTTCAGCTTGTCCAATTTGATTCGCCTGATTGGCTTCTACGTAGGGTGCAAAGTATTTGCCAGGAAATCCGGCCTGTGCCGCTAGCTGTGTTGCGGCACCGTGAGATGACAGCTTTGCTGCTAAGGCAACACTTGCAGGCAAGAAGAGACTAATCAGCGTCAAGGAACTGAACCCGAGAATATACAATCTCTTGTGCTTCATTGTCTCCTCCAAAAATCTGTATTACCCTAGTTTCATCCTATCCGAGATACAACAGACCCGACTGCGACCATGACCCCTCCGGCCATTGAACTGGCCGTCCCCAAGGCTTTAGCTGCTGATGCCCCAAGCAATCTGGGTGCCATCAGCGCAATATATAACGTCAGGATAGGCGGGAATTCCAGCATGAAGCCTTGTATAAGACCCACACTATCAGCAGAAATTTGTGGCAGGGTTGGCAGCAGCAAAGGCAGTGTTGTCAGCAGAAAGACCTGGAGCACCTGGACAAAGAGGACTGAGAAAAATCCTTTGCACCACAGGCGCACCACCCTCTGTCCTACTCCTCCCGGCAACGCCCAACAGCCAAACGCCAGAGGACCTGTCAGAATATAGTAATTGAGTAAGACAATTCGAACGAACACTTGGATCCACAGTACGACTGATAGCACCATTTGCACCATTTGGCCAATGCGGTAGATCACATCACCCATGCCCGTTACAGTCCCAGCATAGTGCGTAGCATCCCTGAACAAGGGAATAATTGATGCAAGCGTGTTGGCCACAAACGGTACTGCAAAAATCCCGATGAAATCATTGACTGCACATCCCCATCGAGTCATTGGCATCACTATTCCTCGATACGACGCAGTAGGTTCCCCGGGTCCATTCGCGTTATAAAGCATATAAGGTACTGGATCCCCATTGACGGTGATATGAGGGAAGGGATGTTCTATATGCAGTATCAAGATCCCCGCCACCATGATAGTTTCAAGACTATTCAGCGTCGCGATCAATATATAACAGCCAGCCACAGCTAGACCTCCCAGCACAACGCGCGAGAGCCCATCAAGGGCACCAGCATAGCGGAAGGTCGATACTCCCAACATGATCTGGTATCCCAATAGGATGATTGATGGCGTTATCAAGAGAAATGCCAGCCCTTCCATATACCCAGAGAGCTTCCTGATTTCCGGGGATTCAAATGTCTCACCGACCCGCGTGTAGATAAGATGTCCTGCCGCTGAATAATAAGTATGACCGAAACCCGTAGCTATCGGAACATCACCTGACAACCAGTCTTGGTTGATAACTTTCTCAGAGGGCTGTATGCTACCATTTTGGGGATTTACGACGTCTGAACAAGTGAAAAACAAACCACCTTGGACACAAGCCTCTGTATATTGCGGATTAGGCTCATCCGGTCCATCATCCGGTTCACCAGGAGGAAGAACCAACTTAGCCTGCGGTACCAATGGCGGCGGACAGACCCATTGATTATTAACTAGGATAGGATTAGTGAGAGAGCTTTTATCAGTGGAAAGAGTCACGGAAGCCTTTGTCAGTGAAGAGGTGGAAGCAGAGTATTGAAGAGCTGCTGAAGATAGATGAGCAGCGTGGGCTTCTGCCGCCCATGCAACATCTCGCTCACCAAGAAAAAGAGAGCAGAGACCAATCAAGACCAACAAAAGAGCCAGACTAATACCTTTCAGTACAGCACCTCGGCCAAGAAAGTCCCTGTGATCGATCCAGGTGATGAACCCCCAAAGGGGGCACGGCTGGTCTACCTTATTTGGGACTTGGGCATGGGGACATCTTTGTTGTGCCAAAACAGCCTACTCCTTTCTTGCTATACTCATATTTGATATATTGACATGTGTGCTACGCTCTCTGTTGTAGTACACTGACAACGGAATAGTGTTTCAGAGGTTCTAAGCTAAATCGTGTGCTTAGGTAAAAGCACAAGCGTGTTTTATCATGTACTACATAGCTACGAGACGCAAAACTCGTAGGAGAGTATGCTCTCCAATCAAACGAACGCATTCAGTCGCAGGACTGGCCCTACTGGTAACAGGTAGGGTGCCATGGGAGCCCAAGTGCTCGACCCATGGAAGGCGGTCCCAGGCCGCCTGATCTGGAAAGCGATGATCCCGAAGGTGAAAGCAATTGAGGGGGAGCCGAACCGGAACCCCCGCGCATTTCTGCCGGGGAGATCTCAGTCCTTCTCCTCTAAGATTGCTTGAGTATCTTGCGCTTGAGAATGCTTCCACTGAAGGCGGGTTAATATTAGCATAAAAGACTAAAGGGGAGATAGCAAGAGGGATAGAGGGACTAAAAACTAGTCGTCAGGAGATTCCTTATTTTATAAAAGCATATATTCTGAGCGCATTTTTGCTAACTCTCTTGTAGAGGACACTGATGATCGATCTACTGCAAATGTGGGCCCTGGTCGAAGCACTAGGGCTAGTATGCCTGCCATTAACTATTACTGTTTGTCATAATCTGCCGGATCGCGGCTGGGCCTTTAGCAAGGCTCTCGGTATGGCGCTACTTACTTTTTGTATCTGGTCACCGCTGATGTATGGGCACACTCTACCTTTTAGTCAACTTTTTATCGTAGTGATAGCGCTGCTCATCTTGATTTGCAATTTGCTGGGTCTGCGGCGTACACACCAAGCCATAGTCAAAGTGGTCAGATCTCATAAAGCCTATATCATTGCCTGCGAACTGGTATTCCTGGGCATGGTCTTCCTATTGGGCTGGCTGCGCACCTTTAACCCCAATATTCAGTCGTATGAGATGTTCATGGACGAGGGCTTTATTGCAGCCATTATGCGCAGTCCCCATTTGCCGCCTAATGATATGTGGCTTGCAGGTTACAGTATTAACTATTACTACTATGCACATCTTGCAGTAGCTATCCTGGCAAAACTGCTGGGACAATCCCCCTCAATTGCTTTCAATACGGGCATTAGCCTCTACTTTGGCTTGACCGCTGTCAATCTCTTTGGTGTCACTAGTAATATCGTGGCCTGGGCACGCCACTTGCGTGCTGATAAAAATACACAGCCTGCTCTACCACCTAAGCTGCCAGACCAGATCCATCCTCCTCTTCTTGGCTCTATCCCCTACGGACTTCTGACGATGGTTATCGGGCTGATACTGGGGAATCTGGCGGCAACGCAGCAATGGTGGCAGAATCACGGTGAGGTTGCAGCAGGCCAATTCGATTGGTTTGCCCCCTCACGCGTCATTGACACCACCATCAATGAGTTCCCGGCCTTCAGTTTCCTACTGTCCTGTTTCCATGCACATGTGCTCACCCTGGCATTCACCATTCTGGCCATTGGCTTAGCCTTCAATCTTCTTCTAGAACCAGAGAGTGTAGGTCTCTCTGTCTTTGGCCATGGCTGGAGATTCCTGTTTACAGTCCTCATGACAGCACTCGTCCTAGGTGGACTCTTTACAATGAACGGCTGGGATTTCCCAACCTACATGGCATTAACACTGGCCTGCATCACCATACAGCACTGGCTAGCCTATCAGAAACGATTCCAGCTTGCGCTATTGGGTAACATCTGTCTAGCATCAATCATGCTGATCTGGCTGGCATTATTCCTCTTCATTCCCTTCTACGTCAATTTCAATTCGCCTTCGCAAGGCTTCGGCCTCGTAGCTCCACAGGACCGCTCATCGCTGGGTGGTGAATTTCTCATCTATGGACTCTTTCTGTTCCTCTTCATCTCCCTGCTAGTTACCAGTGCCTGGAAACGCCCCTTATTCGTACAGCAACAATCCAGCACCTCTGCAGAGATTACCCTGCTAGCAATCTTCGTTACTTTACTGCCAGTCGATATATTGATGATACTCCTGATACAAAACAGCACAACGTTAGTCATCATGGGAACGATTGCCATCACTGCAGGGATATTACTGTTTTATCATATCGAAGATCGTTCTCACGCCTTTACACTCCTGCTTGGTGGGTTCGCCTTTGCGCTGGTAGCTGGCTGCGAAATATTTTTCCTGAAAGACATCTTTGTTGGCAAATATCCACGCATGAACACCGTCTTTAAGTTCTACTTCCAGGCATGGGCACTACTCTCGATTGCCTCAGGATCTGGACTATTTTTTCTGCTGGAGCACTTCTGGCCTGTTAAAGCATCATCGCGCAGGCTACGCTGGCTAAAGCAAGGAGGCAAAGCACTCTGGGCAATCGCCCTACTGGCTTTTTTTTTAGCCAGCACAGTTTATCCAATCTATGCTCCTCCAGCACGTCTGGCGGAGTTTAATTCTCAGATAAAGCAGAGTTCGCTGATATCAGGCAATAGCCTAGATGGCTTAACCTACTTGAAATATTGTCGTCAGCTTCAATTTAACTGTACAATTGATCTAACGGGCGACTACGACGCGATCCGCTGGTTGAATACCCATGTGCAGAGTGATCCCGTGATTGTAGAGGCAGTTGGCGATGATTATTCACTTTACGGGCGAATTTCAGCATTTACAGGTTTACCTACGCTCCTAGGTTGGCAGGGTCACGAGGGCCAGTGGCGTATAAATCAGTTAAGTGATGCCGATCTTAATCAGCGGCGCACAGATGTCAGCACGATTTACAGCAGCTCAGACCCGCACCAAGTGCTGGCAACGCTGGCACGTTATCATGCACAGTATTTATACGTCGGTGCCCTGGAACGCTCGCAATATGCCAATTCCAACTGGCAGCACTTTGCTTTATTCATGAAGGCTGTGTATAACGCAGAGGGTGTAACCATCTACGAAGTCAGGAATGCATAGCAAGACAATCTGCTAGGTTTGCGGCGTTGGCATAGTGCTCAGGTCAATGCTTGTATCATCAAAGGATGTCAGATTGATGACTGTGCCGCCTGTAGCAGTATAAGTTCCTGTCACAGTGTCACCTGACTGCACCAGGGGCAGTTTAGATGAGAGTTGAAGGTTTGCTGTAAAGATCACATGTTGCCCCTGAATTTGCAGGTAGAAGATAGTATTGTTCCCCTGCTGAACCGATGAAACACGTAAGACTTTACCGGTTACCGTCTGTGCCTTACTTGAGGGTCCACCAGCCCCTGAGCCCTGTTGGGTCAGCCACTGCTGATAATCGTTCAGAGCCGCAGGCAAGTCCGGCTCAAACTGCACATTACCCCCATTCAGATCTTTGGCATCGACGAGACCGACATCCTGGTAGATGTCGCCACTAGACGTACTCTGGACATAAATGGCAACCCAGGTAGGAGTATTGGAGATCTGGTAGAGTTGCACTGAGGCAACATCATAGCTGCGAATGTTGGCACGTGTGGACTTGAAGGTACTAGTAACGTTATCGCCAATACCGAGGCCAGCTACCTGCGGATAGAACTTGGCAATGTTGGCATGCGTATCGAAGAGAAATACACCCGTACTTGAATTATCGTTTGCAGATGCAGATGTCATAGGTACCAGCCAGACAGGCTGATCAATGTTGTTGTAGAGCAACTGGGGATCACTGGCTGGCTGCTGCTGGCCCAAACCGGAGGGATTAAACCAGGGAGCTGTACGATACAATCCCCACCATTGCAAGTATTGCGTTACCGTACTTGCAGGCATAACACGATCCACCCACGATGGTACATCTTGTGGCCTGTACTTCTTGATTTCACCAGTATGAGCATCGACAAGCAATACTTCATGCAAGATATCTCCAGTATAACCACGTGAAGGCTGCATGAGCGAAATTGTCCAGTAGGGATGCAAGTTATCATCCAATTCCAGAGTAGGATCAACCAGATTTCCGTAGGTATAGCCGCTCAGGTAGACGTGACGAAGCAAATCCTGGTTTAAGAGCGCTCCAGGCAGGTAAGCAATCTTCGCCCAATCTTCCGTATGCAACAGTGCTGGCAGCTGGGGATTTTCAGCATCCACCATTACAAAACCTGGCGTCATAGGATTGGTCAGATTGACAAAGACGTTGTTATAGCTCAGAGGGGCAACATACCAGAGGTGATGTTTGATCGATTGCAAAGTATAGCTACTTTGATCGAGATTATATGCCGAGCCCAAGTTCTGCCCAGTCGAGCCAAGCACCTGTTGCCCTTTATAGGAGGCCACACTGCGACTGACCAGCACAATATTCGAGGCATCGGTAGGTGGCAACTGGGAAGATTGTTCAATCTTCACGTTAGGAATAGCAGCCAGAGCCTTGGCATTGCCATCGAACCAAGTCGTAAAGATCGATATAAGGAATGTAGCCACAATTCCTATCACGCCAACGAAGATTAAACCAAAAATGCCAGCAGCAGCCTTGCCGTGCGAAGAATTTACCCCGACAGATCGCCGACTGGATGTGGACGAACCCTTGCTACTTTCCAAAATACTCAGCGTAACACCTGAAAAGGTCAAGAGGTTCCCAAGGCTACTTATAAGCAGTGGCCAGAGTACCCATTGCCAGCCCCCGAACGGACCCGTCAAGGCAGGTAGAAAGAAATAGAGAATGAACAAACAGAACAGGTAGTTGAAAATAAGGTAACGCAGAAACCATCCCAAGAGCCTGCGCATATCCAATGTCTCACGTCGCCCGAACCATAGCCTGCCAACCGTGAGGACCGCCATGACGACCAGTGCTCCAATAAGCGCCAGCAGGAAAATAATCATAAAATTGCTCCTTACTGCCATAGCAGCTTTTTTCCATAAGCAACTCAAATAGGAAGATAGCTTTCAAGATCATGAAAACCTTTCTGAAGATCCATCCCGTAAATGGATGGGCACGTCGCGATCTGGCGAATTACGTCGTGATCTAGCGAACGGAAAGAAAAGTTATCTGCGGCAGTATCCGCTCCTCATTTTACCATATCTTAGTACATGTGGGCAGAAAAGTGATCCGAGTTTGCTATCATAAATGTTTGTCCCTGTTTCCCCCTTTTAAAGTGTGCAAACTTCTCCTACAATGTACTTACAGAACTCGACCCAGAAAGCCCCTCGGTTTTAACCAGGGGATGAACCCCCAAAGGGGGCACGGTGGGTCTGCCTCTTTTGGGGCTTGGGTAGAGGGGATACACGTTTGCTGAAAAAGTATTCATTCTGCACCACCACTTTTATGAATATTTATTGATTGACATGTATGCTAAACTACGTCTAGTACTTTGACAACGGAAGAGTGTTTGCGGGTTCCAAGCTCAATCGTTCGCTTGGGTAAAAGCACTAGCGTGTTCACCAAAGAGCAAAACAAGAGGAGAGATCGCGTAACATCTTGTCTTGGAGGACAAGAGCGCAATACATACCTCACGGTCTGTTTGCCTCTCTTCAACTTGAAAGACTGTACCGTGGGGCACACGGGAACAGGGACTCCTCCGGGAGGACGAACGCTTCTGGACATGCGGGCCTCTACTTTCTGAATAGTGATATTCATTAGGCA
>Ga0207416_1002710_pt1 | contig 18454 bp, 15 predicted proteins | sample PaiPotPPM11metaG_FD_184107 | JGI IMG/M metagenome (GOLD analysis project Ga0207416, IMG submission 184107) | Iron sulfur acid spring bacterial and archeal communities from Banff, Canada, to study Microbial Dark Matter (Phase II) - Paint Pots PPM... ...
CAGTTGGGGGATGGCAAAAGAGGGGATCATCCGACACGCGATTCGTTCCTATCTCGCCCGTCCGTGGTATTGCCTACCACCAACTGCGTAAGTCCTATCGGCATCGCGCCGAGTTGAAAGTAACGAGTAGCGAGTAACGAGTCGAAGGAACGCACTCGGACCCGTTCGACTCGCTACTCGTTACTCGTTACTGCTGACTGCCGACTGCCGACTTGCTCCGCATCCCAATGCATGTCCATGTCGGTGAAGGCATCGAGGGCGGCGCGGAAATGGACGGCGGCTTTGACGGTATCGCCCTGGGCTGCGGCGAGGTGGCCGAGGGCAGCGTCTATGCGGGCGAGTTCAGGGCGGGCATCGCATGCGGCGTAGCGGGTGCGGGCGGCATCGAGGAATTCGGCGGCCAGATCGTAATTGCCCGCTGCTGTTTCGATTTCGCCACGAACCCGGTCGCAGAGGGCGACTTCGGCTATGTAGCCATGGGCGAGGCTGATCTCACGCCCCCGCTCGGTGGCGGCGCGGGCGTCATCAAGCCGCCCCGCTGCCAGATAGATTTCGCCGAGCCAGCCGTAGACGCGCCCCATCACGATACGGATGCGCGCACTTGTGCCGAGCGTAACCGCCTGCTCCTGGATGACAATTGCTTCATCGAGGTTACCGAGGTGAGCGAGAGCGAGACCGAGGACGAAGTGCGCGTTGTATTCATAGATGCGGTTGCCGATCGCGCGCGCCTTTGGGAGAGCCTGCCGCCCAAAGGCGACGGCGCGCGCCCACTCACCCTGCATCTGCTCGTTCGTACCGCTGACGACGAGCGCCGCGACCTCCGCCACGGGATCGCGGATGGCAATGCCCCGCGCGAGGGTCTGCTCCATCAGCGCGCGAGCGCGGGCGAACTCGCCACGATAGGCGATGGCGGCGGCCATCAGGCCGGTGGAAATCAGCGCCTCGGCCTCGTTCACCGCCGCCACGACGGGAATCGCCTGTTCGAGGAACGCGATGCCGCGCGCATATTCCCCCCGTAGGACGAGCAGCCGCCCGAGAATCGTGCGGGCGCGGGCCAGGAGTACGGGATTGTCGGCTGCCTCCGCGAGCGGCAGGAGCCGTTCGAGGCGGGGGAGGGCTTCGACGAAATTACCCTGGATATAGATCGCGCTCGCCTGCGCCAGCCAGACTTCGGCGAGCAGGGCATCATCCGCGAGGGCGAGCGCCGCCTCTTCCGCCGGAGCGAGCCATTCCATCAGACGGCCCGGCTGGACATAGAAGGCGATCTGCGCCAGCCGCAGCCGCAGGCCGATGCCCCGGCGTTGCAACGCGTCGCTTTGCGGCAATGATGCCAGACATTCGAGCGCTTGTTGATAGAGTCGCATCGCTTCGGCATAGGCGTAGACCTTCATCGCCGCCGCCGCCGCCGCTTCGCTCCAATCGAGGGCGCGCTCCCAAATTTGCCCCCGGTAGGCGTGATAGGCGAGCCGTTCCGGCCCGACTGTGCCGCGCGCCGAGAGCACGTCAACGACGCGCCGGTGCAGGATGCGGCGCCGCGCGCCACTCGACCCTTCATAGACGACCAGCCGCAATTTGTCGTGGTCGAAGACATAGAGGAGGTTCGCACCCGTCGGACTGGTCCGCTCGACGGACTCGCGCAGGAGGCGGGCACGCAGGAGGGTTTCCAGCGCATCGAGTCCCTCATCCTCCGGTTGCCCGCTGACCGCGAGGACATCGTCGAAGTCGAAGCCACCATCGAAGATCGCCGCGGCAGTGAGGAACTGGCGGCTGGGCGCGTCGAGCCGTTCGAGGCGGGAGCGGATCACCGCCTGAATACTGTCCGGTAGGGCGAGATCGCGAATCTCGCGCGGGCTCGTCGCGCCCAGTTGCAATGCTCCTTGCTCCATCAGCGAGCGCACGATCTCAACAACGAAGAGTGGGTTGCCCTCCGTCTCCTCGTGCAGCCGTTCCGCGAGGCTTTCCGCACCCTCGCGCACCATCTCCTGCAGGAGGGCGACCGTCGCGCTCGCGGAGAGCCGCGCAAGGCGAATGGTGGCGACGCGCCCCTCGCGTTCGAGGTCGCGCACGAGGGAGGCAAGCGCTTCGTCCGTATCTTCGGGCCGCACGGTGACGAGGAACATGATGTGTCGCGTCAGTTCGTCGCGAACGAGATAGGCGAGCAGTTGCAGGGTGCCGCTGTCGGCGCGGTGGAGGTCCGCGAGGGTGATGAGCGTCGGTGTAGGCAGCGCGGTGAGGAAGTGGGCCAATCCCTCAAAAAGCCGCCGCTGCTCCTGATTCGGATCGAGACGGGGCGGGGTGGGCAGATCGGGCCGGAGTTCCGCGATGTCCGGCAGGAGGCGGTTGACTTCGGCGAGCCAGATGTCCGGGACGCCGAGGGTATCGAGATCAATGTACGGCATGATGCTACGGAACGCCTCGACGAACGGATAATACGGCAGACTCCGCTCAGCCTCGTAGCAGTGACCGGCGGGGATGGCAGGGCGCGCGGGAAGGGGCGGCTCGGTCATGTCGTGCTCGATCCGCCAGAAGAGTTCCTCGACGAGCCGCGTTTTGCCGATGCCCGCCTCGCCCTGCACGATGACGAGCCGCCCCTTCCCGCGCGCCGCGTTGCCGAGATGCCCTTCGAGCACCGCCAGTTCCTCCTGCCGCCCGATCATCGGGAGGGGCGGTTTCCATGACATGATCGGCTGCGTCGGGACAGCGGTGCGCGTCGGCGGCGATAATGAACCGGCAGTGGGAGCAGTGGCACGCGTCAGTCGCCCTTCGCGGATCGCCTCGTAAAGCGCGGTCGTTTCCGGGTCGGGTTCCGCACCGAGATCGTCCCGCAGGCGGTCGCGGCATGCGCGGTAGTGCATAAGAGCGGCGGCGCGGTCGCCGGAAAGGGCATGCGCGATCATCACGGCGCAGTGGAACCGCTCGTGGAGTGGGTCGGTTGCAAGCGCGGCCTGGGCGTGCCCGAGCATCCGTGCCCACTGGCCACTCTGCTGGTAGGCATCCACCAGCGTGCCGACGACCTGTAGCCAGCGCCCCTGCCACTGCTCGCGCTCATTCCTCAGCCAGATCTCATAGCCATCGCAGTCGCGCACGCCGAAACCATCGAGAAAGCCGCCCCGCCAGAGCGCGGCGGCGCGTTCGAGATCGGCGAGCGTCGGCTGGCCGGTCGGGGAGGCGGCGAGCGCGTGGAACATAGCGAGATCCACCGTGACATCCGGCGTCGCCTGCCAGGCGAGGGTATCGCCGGTAGTGGCGATCGGGAAGAGTGGCAGCGCCTGGCGGAGCCGGGTCAGGACGGTACTGAGGCTATTGCGCCCCTCGCGGTCGGGGCTTTCCTCCCAGAGGAGCGTGATGAGATGCGCGCGGGAGAAGGCGCGATCGGGATGCGCCGCGAGATAGTAGAGCAGCGCCTGCGCTTTTTGCGCGGCGAGATAGAGATCCGTTTCGCCATCGTGGATCGTCGGCGGCCCAAGGAGGGCCAGGCGGAGCGTTGGCATCGCGCATTCCCCCTGAGGACTGGAAGCAGCAGCGCCGCCGGATTCCCCGTATCCGTCTCCACCAGCCGCACCCGTGGAGTACGCCTGCCGCTGTTCATCCCTATGGGAAGTATAGCAGAATTGCACGCAGTACGACAAACGTTACCGTTTTGTTACTATGCCGTAATTGTCCGCGATGCAAAGCAATCTCAGCCGCGCGATGCCCGCATGATGGATGCCAGCCTACGGAATGCATGATGCGCGCGGAGGCAGGAGCGGATGCAGAGGGATCAAGCGAGGACGCCTGCCGCGTATTGCGTGCCGATCGGGTCGTTCTCCGCCCAGCGGGTGGCACGGAAGGGATGGAGGGCCGGGGCCGCCACTGGGCCGCCGGTGATCAACCGCGCCATCAGCGCGCCGAAGACGGGCGAGAGTTTGAAGCCGTGGCCGCTGAAACCAACCGCACAGTAGTACCCTTCGATCCCCGGTACGGCATCCAATACGGGGTGGTTGTCCGCGCTGCCGTCGTAGATGCCCGCCCAGCCACCCTGCGCGACCGACCGGGCGAGGGCGGGCATGCGGTACGCGCCCTCCGCGTGAAAGCGCTGAACCTCGGCGCGCGTAACGCCCTGATTGTAAGTCTCCGGGTCGGCATAGACCGTGTCGTCCTCCCCGGCAATCGAGCCACAGAGCGTCACGTCTCCGGCGTGTGGGAGGAGATAGGTGTCGCGGTGCATGTCGAGCACAACCGTGTGGGGCGTGCGGGCATCGTCCGGGCGGCGGAGCGCGGCCATCGGGTGGCGGCTCGGCGTGATCGGCAGATCGAGACCCCCCTGTCGTAGGAGCGCGACACCCCAGATATTTCCCGCGTTGACGACGACCGGCGCGGCGATCTCCCCGGCGCTCGTCCGCACGCCGCGCACGCGATCACCGTCTTGTAGCACTTCCCGCACCTCGATGCCCTCACGGATCGTCACTCCGGCGGCGCTGGCGGCACTCGCGTAGGCATGGACGGTCGCGACGGGATCGGCGTAGCCCGCCGTCGCTTCCCAGCAGCCGAGGGCGATGTCGTCCGCCCGCAGGCGCGGATCGAGGGCGCGTATCTCGTCCGGCGTGACGATCCGCGTGTCAATGCCAATGCGTTGTTGCATCGCGACATTCGCCCGCAGGCCGTCGGTATCTGCCGCTCCGACGGTGATGAGCACGCCGGACGCAATGAAACGTGGATCGCCCCCGCCGATCCGATCCGCCCATTCCCGGAAAATCTGGAGGCTGTCGCGCGCCATCGCGGCGGTGAAGTCGTTCGAGTAATGCTGGCGGACAATCGCGCCGCTCTGCCCCGTCGTTCCCGCGCAGAGATGCGCCCGTTCGAGGAGGAGCACATCGCGCGCGCCCTCCCGCGCGAGATGCAGCGCGATACTTGTCCCGATGCATCCGCCACCGATCACCACCACGCCCGCCGTCTCTGCCATCATTGCCTCCTCTTTCGGGTAGTATTGAACCGCCAGGACGACGAGAACGCAAAGGGGAGAGAAGAGTCTTCTCTTTCTCCCCCTTCCGGGTGTGGGCGCCTTTGGGCAGCGCGGGCAGTATCGGGAAGGGGGTCGGGGTTAGGCTGGCCGCTCGGCGACGAACCACCACGTCGTGGCAATCGTTTGTTGCAGCACACGGTCTGCCAATTGCTCGCTTATTGCTTCGCTGTACTTCGTCGGGGCGCCATCGAAGGCAGGGCCGAAGACAGGCCATTGCTCGATGATCCGCCAGCCGAGTGCGGTCAGGAGTTCCTCCAATTCCCAGGGCAGCAGGTGGGTACGGATGCGTGGCTCGTCATTGCCCGGCAGAAAGCGCTGCCACCACTCGTGCTTGATCGGTGAATATGCTCCCAGCGCACTGATCAGTAGTCGCGCTCCTGGCTTGAGTACGCGTCGGCACTCAGCCAGCGCGATGCCCGGACGCGGCGTGAAATCAATGACCGCCGAGCAGATGATCGCGTCGAACGTGCTATCCGGGAACGCGAGTCGCTCGATATCGCCCACGGTAAACTGTGCAATCTCATTGGAGAGGCGATGCGCGTGCGCGACCTCCCGCGCATTCGCGATCATCCGCTCTGATGCGTCAATGCCCCGTATCCGATACCCTTGCGCCGCGAGTGGCACGCTGATCGCGCCCGCCCCGCAGCCCGCATCGAGAATGATGCTTCCCAATCCGCAGCCGAGGAATTGTGCCAATCGCGCCGACCGCTCCGGGTGCGGCGTGCGCCACTGCCGCCACTCATCGGCGATGCCGTCCCAGAACTGTCCAGCGGTCTCGCTCATGCTGGCGCCTTTTCTCCTACCACCACTGATTCGCAGCCCTTGGACTTCGTCACGGCGTGGTCGGTGTCGCGCCGAAGAGTGTCGTGCCGGGGCGGAGGTAGGGGATGAGGGCATCGTCGTTGACGTCGAGGCCGATGCCCGGTCTGTCGCTCAGGGTAACATGGCCGTGCTGAATGACGGGCTGCGCTCCCGTCGCGAAGTCGTTCCAGCCCTCGTAGTCCACCCAGTGCCATTCCATGACGAGGAAATTGGGGATCGTCGCGCAGACGTGCGCCGAGGCCATTGTGCCCAGGGGGCCACAGACATTGTGCGGTGCGAACTGGATGTAGTAGACCTCCGCCATATTGGCGATCTTCCGGCATTCCGAGAGGCCGCCGCACTTCGGAATGTCCGGCATGATCGTATCCACCGCCTGCTGCTCGATCAGATCGCGGAACCCCCACCGCAAATACAAGTTCTCGCCCGCGCAGAGCGGCACGGGCGAATGCAATTTCACCTCGCGCATCGCCGCGACATTCTCCGGCGGCACCGGCTCCTCCAGCCAGAGTAGTTTGAACGGCTCCATCGCCTTCGCGACGCGGATGCCGCTCGCTGTGTCGTACCGGCCATGCATGTCAATCGCCAGATCAATCTTCGGCCCGACGGCCTCGCGCACTGCCGCGACGCGGTCGGTCATCCATTCCACTTCCGGGCCGGAGGCGTTCCAGTTCCACCGGTCGTTGCGGAAGCCGTGGCTTCGTTCATCCACATCGAATTTGATCGCGTCGAAGCCGAGCGCGACGACTTCCTTCGCCCGCTGCGCGTACGAGGCAGGGGAGAAGTCCTTGCCCGCATGGCTGTCGCAGTAGAGGCGGACGGTGTCGCGGAATTTGCCGCCGAGCAGTTGATAAACCGGCACGCCGAGAATCTTCCCCGCGAGGTCCCACAAGGCGATCTCGATGCCCGTCATCGCCGTGACGGTCGCGCCGGACATCGCGCCATCGAAGAGGCGGGAGCGACGCATCTTCTCGAACAGCATGTCCACATTGACCGGGTCCTCGCCGATCACATACTGCTTGAGCGCATGAATCATTGCCGGGCACCCCTCGCCGCCGTGGATGCACTCGCCGTTGCCGATCACACCCTCGTCCGTGTAGATGCGGACGTACGTCGAGTAGCCGTGCCCCTTGACCTCTGCCGTCCGAATGTCCGTGATTTTCATGTGGTCTGCTTACCCTCATTCAAAGGACTGAGCGGTCTCCGTCCCTCATGGTGCGTCAGGCATTCTACAGATCATGCTCGGAGCATGATGGGAGAGTATCCTTCCTCAGTCCTCAGTCCTGTTCTTCCGCCATTGCTGGAAGTCCGACTCGATATTTGCTGTCCATTCGGGCACGTCAATCTCGCCGGGGGTGTAGACGCCCGCCGTCAGTCGCTCGCGGCTGAAGGCGTCGCGCTGCATGATCGTTTCGGCGGTCTCGACGACCTCCTGTGCAAGGTGCGCCGGGATGAAGACGATGCCCGTCGGCGTGCCGAGGACAACATCGCCGGGGAGTACCGTCACATTCTCGATGCGCATCGGCAGGTTGATGCCGCCGAGCGTCACATCCATAATGAACGACGGGTGCAGACCACGGCAGAAAATGTTGATATCCGGCATTTCTGAGATGCCGCGATAATCGCGGACGGTGCCCTCGATCACCGCTCCCGTGCCGGTGCGATTGGCGACGGAGGTCGTGAGATTGTCACCGACGAACGGCCCGCCCTCGACCTTACCGAACATATCCACGACCATCACATCGCGTGGTTCGAGGGTATTGATCACCCAGGAGTTCTGGCCACCCCGGTTGCCGCGCCCCTCGGCCTCGCCTGTCTCCTGCACGAGGTCGTGGAAGTCGGGCCGGTGGGGGAGGAAGATTGCCGTGACCGCCCGCCCGACGAGGATGCGACCCGGATGCGTCTCGAACCAGCCGCCGACGAACTGCCGCGGGTAGCCGAGTTTGCGGAGCGTTCCCCACGCTTCCTCGGAGGAAACCGCACGCATGCGGTCAAGGAGGTCGTCCGGCACCTTCGGGCGCCCATCCGGGAACCGCTCGCCGCTATATTGGCGGGTCATTTCGATAATCGCTTCGCGGGGCCAGACGATATGCACGGCGCTTCCTCCCCCGAATTTCGTTGCGACGCCGGACGATGCCAATTATTCCGGCAATACGATCAGTGTACCTTCGCGCACGACGATGCCGAAGTGCCGAAGATCAAGCGTGAGGACTCGTCCACCGTGACGCTCCGCGCAGGCAATCACGGCGGCATCGGCAAAGCCAAGGGGAAGGTCCGCGTAGCGCCGTACGAGCGCGCGAATGCGCGGTAAGTCCTCCTCCCCGCAATCGAGGGTATAGGGGCCGTCCATGAGATCGGAAAGGAACGTTTCCAACGTGACAAGGGTGAGTTCGCGTTCGATAAGGTAGGTAATCTCCGCAAGGATACCTGCGGGTACGAGCCATGGCCGTGGCTCTCTTACGAGTACGACTCGTATCCGGTCAAAATCTCGATCCTTGCGATTCATCGAAGCGAAGAGCGCGGACGAATCGAGCGTGATCATTCGTGCCGGAAGTTCGCGCGATACCAGTCTTCGCTGTCCGCGCCATGGAGGTCCGATTCCGCGATGCCGATGGAACGAGGCATCGGTCGTTCTGCGTGCTCCTGCACAAATGTCTGCAACGCATCGCGCATCACTTCCGCTTGTGGACGGCCCATTCGTCGGGCGATCTCGCGGATCGCACGGTGCAATTCAGTCGGAAGGTACAACGTTGTTTTATCCATGCCATCATTTATACCATACGCCACATATGGCAACAATCATCACGGCATCGAACGGGGTCCGTGCGATTTCGCTTCTCGTCGCACGCCTGCGTGTCGTGTCAGCGCCTCCCGCGCGGCGCGGACGGTGCGCACGGCGTCATCGGCGCCGCCCGCCAATGCGGTGAGGTGGCCCATCTTGCGGCCGGGGCGGGGCGTCGCTTTGCCGTAGAGATGCAGTTTGACGTGTGGGAAGGCGCAGGCCGCCGCCCAGTCCGGCTCGCCGTGCTCCCAGAGATCGCCGAGCAGATTCGCCATCGCAGCGGGGCGCAGTTGCTCCGTCGCGCCGAGGGGGAGACCGCAGACCGCGCGTAGTTGCTGCTCGAACTGGCTCGTCGCGCAGGCATCCACGGTGACGTGGCCGGAGTTGTGCGGGCGGGGTGCGGTCTCATTGACGAGCAGTGCGCCCGCATCTGTCAGGAAGAACTCGACGCACGCCACACCGACAGCGCCGAGCGCCTCCAGAACGCCGCGCGTGATCTCGACGGCATCGCGCGCCGTTTCCGGCGGCACGGCGGCGGGCGCGATGGTCGTGTCGAGGATGTGGTTGGCGTGGGTGTTCTCGACGACACCGAAATGAGCAAACGATCCATCCAACCCCCGCGCCGCGACGACGGAAACCTCCCGCGCGAAATCCACGAATGCTTCGAGGATCGCCTCACGACCGGCGAAGACCGCGAACGCCACGTCCGCATCTTCCGGCGTGGTGATATTCACCTGCCCCTTGCCGTCGTAGCCGAAATCGGCGGTCTTCAGAATAGCCGGATAGCCGAATGTCGTCAGTCCTGCCCGCAGATCGGCCAGCGTCGTGACCGGACAAAAGGGCGTGACAGGGAAACCAGCATTGCGGAGAAACGTCTTCTCGCGGATACGATGTTGGGTCGTATGCAGAACCGCGCCACCCGGCCGCACCGGGACATACGCCGCGATTGCCTCAACGGTCGCGGCAGGGATATTCTCGAACTCCAGCGTCACGACATCCACATCTGCCGCGAACGCCCGAACCGCATCAAGGTCGTCGTACGACGCCATAACCTCACGATCCGCGATCTGCCCGGTCGGCGTCGCGCTCTCCGGCGAGAAGGTGTGGATGCGATAGCCCATACGGCGGGCGGCGAGGGCGAGCATCCGCCCCAACTGACCGCTGCCGAGGACGCCGACTGTCGCGCCGGGCAGAATGGGAGCGCTCACGGGAGCATCGCCTCCCGCACCCGCGCCGCCTGCGCCGCCCGGAACGCGCGGAGTTGTTCGCGCAACTCCGGCCGCGTCGTGGCGAGGATGGCGACGGCGAGTAGGGCAGCATTGATCGCACCAGCCTGCCCGATGGCCAGTGTCCCGACCGGTACGCCGCCCGGCATTTGCGCGATGGAGAGGAGCGAATCCATCCCCTTGAGGGCGTGGCTCTCGATTGGCACGCCGAGCACCGGCACGAGCGTCTGTGCCGCGACCATCCCCGGCAGATGCGCCGCGCCGCCCGCGCCCGCGATTATCACCGCGATGCCCCGCTCCTCCGCCGTCCTGGCGAACTCCGCCATCAAATCCGGCGTCCGATGTGCCGAGACGACGCGGCACTCATGCGCCACACCGAACTCGGTCAGCGTCTCGTCCGCGTGGCGCATCGTTTCCCAGTCCGATGTGCTGCCCATGATGACGGAGACGAGGACTGAGGACTCCGGGGGTCCTTTGGGCGGGATGAGGACTGAGTCGCTCATCGGTCTTCCTCCCCACGATAGGCGGCGCGGCGTAGGCGGTCTCGGATGGCGAGCCATTCGTCGCCTTCCGGCACCTCTTCGACAAGGATACAATCATATCCGCAGGCGTCCAATTCCCGCAGCGTCGCGTAGAGGGCGCGTGCATAGTCGGCGGCATCGGCGGAAGTGGGATGCCACGCGATGCCGGAGCGTACCAACGGCGCTTTTCGTCGTGCCAATACCGCAACGCGCGACCCTGCCGCGGCCAGTTGGTCGGCGCGTTCTTCAAGGTCATCAGGTGGGATCACTCCCAGTGGCGTACGTGGCGCATAGTGGCTCGGCAGCGTACCGGAAGCGCGGGGTGAGGCGGCGTGGGGCGCCTCGGGCGGCGTGCCGAGGATCGCCGCGAGTTGCGCGGGAGTGATCCCACCGGGCCGGAGCAATACGGGGCGGTCTCCGGAGAGGTCAACGATCGTGGACTCGACGCCAACGTCGGTCGGGCCGCCATCGAGAATGAGGCCTACCGCGTCACCGAGTTCGGCGTGGACGTGGTCGGCGCGCGTCGGGCTGAGGCGGCCAAAGCGGTTCGCGGACGGCGCGACGACCCCGTCACCGAATGCTTTCAGCAGTTGGTGCGCGATGGGGTGGCTCGGCACGCGGAGCGCGACCGTCTCCTGACCACCGGTGACGAGGTCGAGGACATGCGCGGCGCGCGGCAGCACGAGGGTCAGCGGGCCGGGCCAGAAGGCATCGGCCAGATGGACGGCGGCGGGTGGCACGCGACTGGTCCATTCTGGCATCGCGTCCGCGCCCGCGAGATGGACGATCACCGGATGATCGGCGGGCCGGCCCTTGACGGCAAAGAGGCGGCGGATCGCCGCGGAATTGCGCGCGGCCGCACCGAGGCCGTAGACCGTCTCGGTCGGGAAGGCGACCAACCCCCCGGCGTGGAGGATTGCGACTGCCTGGGCGATGTCATCGTGCGAAACCAGGTTTTCCTACCCCCTGCCCCCTCCCGACACGGGAAGGGGAACCGGGCGCACGGCGGTGCGCCCCTTCGTCCCTCATCTCCCCCTTCTCACGCCGCGTGACGGAAGGGGCCGGGGATTAGGTCCGCAGTATACAATGCGCTTCCTACGGGCGAGCGGCGAGCATGGAACGGAAGAAGGGTAAATCATGGGTCCTCAGTCCTCATCCCGCTCAAAGGGCGCCCGGAGTCCTCACTCCTTCGTCCTCGCGCTCGATCAGGGGACGACGAGTTCGCGCGCGATCCTCTTTGACCATGCCGGGCAGGTCGTCGCGGCGCGGCAGCGGGAGTTTCCACAGATTTTCCCGCAGCCCGGCTGGGTCGAGCACGACCCGGAAGCGATCTGGGAGACGCAGCGCGCTGTGGCACGGGAGGCGCTCGCGGCAAGCGGCGTGACGGCATCGGATATCGCAGCCATTGGCATCACGAACCAGCGCGAAACGACCGTTATCTGGGATCGCGCGACCGGAAAGCCGATCGCGAACGCCATCGTCTGGCAGGACCGGCGTACGGCGGGCTACTGCGACGAACTGAAGGCGGCGGGATGGGAAGGCCGCGTCCGCGCCAGGACCGGCCTCGTCATTGATGCCTACTTCTCCGGCACAAAAGTCCGCTGGCTGCTCGACAACGTCCCCGGCGCGCGGGACAAGGCGGCGCGCGGCGACCTCGCCTTCGGCACGATTGATACGTTCCTCATCTGGCGGCTGACGGGCGGCGCACGGCACGTCACGGATGTCACGAACGCCTCGCGCACGATGCTCTTCAACATCCACACCGGCGAGTGGGACGATGAACTGCTCGCGGCGCTGAACATCCCGCGTGCGATCCTCCCGGAGGCGCTGCCTTCCAGTGGCCTGTTCGGCGAGACGGACGCCGCTTTGTTCGGCCAGCCGATCCCAATTACCGGCGTCGCGGGTGACCAGCAGGCCGCGACCTTCGGCCAGGCATGCTCTATCCCCGGTATGGCGAAGAACACCTACGGTACCGGCTGCTTCATGCTCATGAACACCGGACCGGACGCGAAAGCATCCCAAAGCGGCCTGCTCACAACCATCGCATGGGGATTACGAAGGACTGAGGACTCAGGACTGAGGACTGAGCGACCCGTTCCCACCTCAGTCCTCAGTCCTCAGTCCTCAGTCCTGACGTATGCGTTGGAGGGCTCGATCTTCGTGACGGGCGCGGCGGTGCAGTGGCTGCGGGATGGCTTGCAAATCATCGAGAGCGCGGCGGAGACGGCGGCGCTGGCGGCGTCGGTGCCGGATACGGGCGGCGTCTACCTCGTGCCCGCCTTTGTGGGGCTGGGTGCGCCGTACTGGGACCCGTACGCGCGCGGCACGATTGTCGGCCTGACGCGGGGCAGTGGGCGGGCGGAGATCGTCCGGGCGACGCTCGAAGCGGTTGCCTATCAGACGCGAGACGTACTCGATCTGATGCAGACCGAGAGTGGTATCGCGGTGAGGCAACTACGGGTGGACGGCGGGATGGTGCGCAACGAATTCCTGATGCAGTTCCAGGCGGACATCCTCGGCGTGCCCGTGCAGCGCCCGCAAGTAACGGAGACGACGGCCCTCGGCGCGGCCTATCTCGCGGGGCTGGCCGTCGGCTACTGGCAGGATCAGGATGAAATTGCCGCGAACTGGGCCGTGGATCGCACCTACGAACCGCGAATGCGCGATGATGGGCGCGAGGGTTTGTATGAAGGCTGGCGAGCGGCGGTTCGGAAAGCCCGGGCATAGATGCGACCCGGCAGGGGCGCATGGCTATATGGCTGAAATCGAGTTACGTGAGTAAAGCGAGAAGTTCGCTGCCATACGTCTCGGCGGTCTTGTCTCCAATGCCCTTGACGCGGCGGAGCGCGGCCGATGATGTCGGGCGGGTGACGGCAAGCGCTTCGAGCGTTGCGTTGGGGAGAATGCAATAGGCGGGGAGCCCGGCCTCGCGCGCTTTGTCGGTGCGCCATGCCTTCAATTCGGCGAGCAGGCCCGGATCTGCCTCGTCCATGTCATCTGCATCGGGCATCTGGTGAGACCATTCCGGGAGGAGATCGGGCGTATCAATCGCTCGGCGGCCGTGCGGGGTGAGCGTGAGGACCGGGAAATCACCGACTGCCTCGCGCTCGATCAAGCCTTCCGCAATGAGTCGTTCGATCAGTTCTTCCAGGCTCTTGATCGTCAGGTGCTGGAGCGCGCCGAACTCGTCGCAACGCTCTGGCCCAATCGGGCTGCTCGTCGCGCCAGTCAGCACACGCGCCACCTTCCGCCGCCCCATCGGGAAGGGCAACGCTTCAATCCCCATCAGAATGCGCAGCGCGTCCGGGCGGTCATCATCGGCACGAATCGGTACGGGGCGGCGGGCGCGGGAGGGCGCGACCGCCCGTTGCCGCTCCTCCGGCACGCAGACATCGCAGGCGGTGCCGCAGCGGGCCATCCGCTGGCCGAAATGGGCGGCGAGCGCGCGGTGGCGGCAGATCGCCCCCTTCGCGTAGGCAGCCATCGCCTCGATACGCTGATCCTGTCGCAACTGGTAATCCGTGAGCAGTGTATCTAGCCGCTCGGAGACATTGGGGGAGACAGGGAGGAATTCGATCAGTGGGTCCCGCCCGGCGCCAGTGTAGCGGACGAGATCGGCATCCGCCCATGCGAGCAGGGACGATTCGAGGGCAGATGGCTCGATGTCGAGCATGCTCGCGAGGTCAATCAGGTTGAGATCGGCGGTCTGGTCGGGCCGCAAGCCGCTCGCGTGCGCGAACCGGCGAATCTCCGGGTCGCTGTCGCTCCGTAGCGTGACCGTCGCGCCGCGCGGCAGGTCGAAGTGGCGGCGGATCAAACCAACCCGTTCGAGCATGCTGACGCCGACGCGCACGAACGTCTCGTCGTCCCGATCGGCCATGCGCTGGAGCGTTTCGAGCGAGACGATTCCGTATCGCCCGGAGACCATCGTCCGCAGCGTGCGGTACAACCGTCGCAAGTCATCCTTGCCGATCGCCTCCTGCTTCAGCCAGGTACTCAGTTGCGCCTTGTCGGCGGCGGCGTAGAGGAGGATGCAGCGCGCGGGCTGGCCGTCGCGACCGGCGCGGCCCGCCTCCTGGTAGTACGCCTCGACGCTCTGCGGCAGGTTGTAGTGAATGATCGCGCGCACGTCCGCCTTATCAATGCCCATGCCGAAGGCGACGGTCGCGACGAGGACGCGCGTCTCGCCGCGCATGAACCGCTCCTGCACAGCGGCGCGGTCGGGCACTTGCGCGTGATAGTGCTCCGCCTTGACGCCGCCGCGCCGGAGCCGCCCGGCCAGTTCCTCGCAGGCGTCGCGGGCGCGGGCATAGACGATCACCGGCCCGGCGATCGCGCGGCAGAGCGCGACGACCGCCGCCAGTTTCTCCTCCCGGTTCCCGGCGCGATGCACCGAAAAATGGAGGTTCGGGCGGAAGACGGAGGCCGTCACCTGCGCCATCGGGCCGAGTCGTTCCTGAATTTCCGCCTGCGTCTCCACCGAGGCGGTCGCGGTGAGCGCGAGGACGGGCGGGCCGCCGAGGTCATCCAATGCGGCGCGGATGAAGAGGTAATCGGGCCGAAAACTGAGCCCCCACATACTGACGCAGTGCGCCTCGTCCACGACGAAGAGCGAAATCCCCGCGCGCTTCAGGGCGTGGAGGAAGGGGCGCTGCCGCAGCCGCTCGGGCGCGATGTAGACGAGTTTGTAGTCGCCCGCCGCGATGCCGCGCATCCGCTCGCGCACCTCGGTCATCGGCATGCTGCTGTTGATCGCCGTGGCGCGCGTCCGCAGCGCCTCCGGCAGGCCGTCAATCTGGTCCTTCATCAGCGCGATCAGCGGGCTGACGACGAGCGTTGCCTGCGGCAGCAGCATCGCGGGGAGTTGGTAGGTGAGCGATTTGCCCGCGCCCGTCGGCATGATGGCGAGCGTGCTCTGCCCGGCGAGGACATTGCCGATCACCTGCACCTGATTGGGGCGGAAATCGCGCAGGCCGAATTCCTGGTTCAGGAGGGTGTAGGCGTCGGGGGGGAGGGAAACCTCACCCCCCGGCCCCCTCTCCATCGCAAGCGATGAGAGAGGGGGAGCGAGAGGGGATGCGTCGGTGTCCGCATCCCTGTCGTCTTCTTTGTGGCCGAATTCGGCTTCGAGGGCGGTGCGCTCTTCGGCGTCGCGGCGGGAGATTTGGTCGTCGAGAGAGCGGACGGCGGCGTGGTCGTCCAGATCGCGGCAGGCGTCGCGCAGAAGACGCAGTTCCTCGACAGTCGGGCGGCGTTCGGCGTTGCGGACGAGCAGGGTCTCGATCTGACCGCGCGCGGCGGCGGCATCGCCGGTGGCGAGGGCGAGTTCGGCCAGTCGCCGTAGCGGCGCGGTGCTGTCGGGCGCGAGTTCGGCGACCCGCCCGTAGGCATCCGCTGCCTCTTCGAGTTTCCCGGCGGCGCGGCAGACATCGCCGTAGCGGAGCCAGGCGGAGACATCGAGTTCCGTCTCTTCATCCGGTTCGGGGCCGAGGGCGAGCAGCGCGGCGTGATCGCCTGCTGTTTTCAGCGCGTGCAGGCGGATCAGCCAGCGCGTCTGCGTCCGGGGCCGCGCAGCGTCTAATGCATCGAGCACGGTCAGCGCCTCGTCCGCTTGCCCAAGCGCGACAAGCGTCCGTGCTCGCACCTCGCGGAGCGTTACGCTCTCCGGCTGATCCTCCAACCACCGATCAACATATCCCAAAAGCACGACATGATGATCCCATCGGTCGAGGTAGGTGATGAGGCGCGTGCGACGGTCGCCCCGCAGGAGATCAAGGCTGGCGGTCGGCAGGTTGAGCAGGACAGAATCGGACAACGGTGGAAACCTGATCTTTCGGTGTGGCTTGAAAAGCAGGAGAAAGCGATACAGCAGGGTAGTGGGGGCTGGTTTCCAGTCTGTCTTACTCAGGCTGGAAGCCTGCCACCACCGGGAATCATCACTGCGGTATTGTACCATTTTTCTCTTCCGAGGCGCCTCGCGGGAGCGACCGGCGAGTCTGGCCGGACGCGCGCCCGATCATTGATACGTTGCACGTTGCCCCACCACGAAGGGCTATACTGCATGACAGGCGACAGTGGCGCCTCGTTCAAGACCGGCCCGGCGATCGGCAAGTGCCTGGCGAAGTGGATCACCGGGGGGCACGCGAAGATCGTTGACCTGAGGCCGTTCCGCTCGACGCGATTTGCCGAGAGCAAGCCGTGGGAGGACGACCACTACGACGGCATCGCCCACGCGACGATCTCGCGTTGACCGACGCCTGCTCACACATCCGCCAGGAGATTGGACGATGCTCGATTTTGACCGCTTCACCCACCTCACCTTCGATTGTTACGGCACCCTGATTGACTGGGAGTCGGGCATCCTCGCCGCCCTCCGGCCCGTGCTGGATCGCCATGGGATCGTGGTATCGAACGATGCAACCCTTGAGTTGTATGGTGAACTGGAATCGGCGGCGGAGCATGGGCCATACTGCCCCTATCGCGAACTACTCGCGACGGTGATGGACGGCTTCGGGGAGCGGCTGGGGTTCGCGCCTTCCGCCGATGAGCGGGCGGCGCTGGCGTCGTCAGTCGGCGACTGGTCGCCCTTCCCGGACACCGTCGAGGCGCTTCGGGCGCTGGCTCGCCGCTTTCGGTTGGTCATCCTTTCGAACATTGATGACGACCTCTTCGCGCTCTCGGCACGGCGTCTGGCGGTCGAGTTCGCCGCCGTCATCACGGCGCAGCAGGTAGGCTCCTACAAGCCCGACCCGCGCAACTTCCGCACCCTCCTCGCGCGGCTCGACGTACCACAGGAGCGCGTACTCCACGTCGCCCAGAGCCTCTTTCACGACATCGTGCCCGCGAACGCGCTCGGATTTACGACCGTCTGGGTCAACCGCCGCCATGACCGGCCGGGATCCGGCGCGACGCCCCCTGCGACGGCGCTCCCCGACTTGGAAGTACCCGATCTGCGAACACTGGCGCAATTGGCGGGCGGGGAACCGCCCCGCGCGGATCGGCGGTAGCGTGTATTAGCTCATCGCGGCCACGGATTTCCGTCCGAGACTTTTGCTCGTCTGCTCAGGTCGTTCGGCAGCGGTACAGCCCGACATGCTTTGGATCGCGCCAGGTGCCGCCCATCGCGGCGAGGTGGCGGGCCGCTTCCGCCATCAGCCAGTCGTGGATGTCCGCGAGCAGGTCGGGATGCTCCGCCGTTTGTTGCACGGCCATCATCGTCATCACGTAGCGGACGATCGGTTTCGGTTCCGTGAAGATGAAGGCGTTGGAGAGGATTGTCTCATCAACGTGTGGGTAGATCGTTTGGAGAATTGCTCTCGCGTTCGCGGTATTGAACGGCTCGTTGGTGCGCGACACGTCCGGTAAGCCGAAATGGATGGCCAATGCATGTTCCATCTCGGTAATATATGGCATGTCCATCGCGCCATTCGTCGTCGCGAAGACGGTGCCGCCGGGACCAACAACGCGGGCGAACTCTCGCAACGCGCCGGGGATGTCCGGGACGTGATAGAGCATATGCCGCGCCGAGATGATGGCGAATCCGTCATCCGGGAAGGGGAGTGCGTTCGCCTCGCCCGTAAACCATTCGATCGCCAGCCTTGGCGACGCCTCGGTGGCTGCCGCGATCATGGCGGCGGATTGGTCCAGCCCGGCGAGCCGCCCCGTGTGGCCGTGCGCGCGCAGGTAGCGCGGGAACGCACCGGGGCCGCAGCCGACATCGAGGAGCGATTCTTTCCCGGTCAGGCCGAGCGCCCGGACGCATGCCGCGTCGAGATCAATCTGCCGCTCGCTGTAGCGCGCGTGCGTCTCGACGCGAATGCGCAGCAAGTCCGTTGTCTGATACTGATGCTTCACGTCTCGGCTCATCACGCATGATCCTTTGCATATGTTCATTTCCTCTGCGTCCTCTGCGATTCGCCCCGGGTTCCGGTTTCGTCACGCGGCCCGTGTACACTGAGAGATGATGACGCGAGGTTGAGAACTGAGAGTCGAGAGCATAGATCGGTTGGATGAGGAGGGCAAGCAGGATGGGCACGAAGAGGCGGGTGCTAATTACGGGGGGCAGCCGGGGAGTCGGGCGGGCGACGGCGCTCCGCCTCGCGCG
>Ga0207416_1002711_pt1 | contig 18445 bp, 20 predicted proteins | sample PaiPotPPM11metaG_FD_184107 | JGI IMG/M metagenome (GOLD analysis project Ga0207416, IMG submission 184107) | Iron sulfur acid spring bacterial and archeal communities from Banff, Canada, to study Microbial Dark Matter (Phase II) - Paint Pots PPM... ...
GCGACCCGGCTGGCCGGTCACGACTCGCCCTTCTTCTTATAGTGTGGCTATTCGCCGCAGGGCATAGGAGAGTAGTCTAACACCACCCGCCGCCGAGCGTCAAGGATGCATCAGCGCATCGGCTTCCCGCATGAGGGCGTCGGCCTGTCCTTCCAGGACCTGGAGAACCTGGGTCTCCGCTTGGGTTGGCGCTGCATCCGCCGACGCTACCGACGAAGCGAGGAAGCTGAGCTGGCCGTAAACCTGCTCGGGGTACCGAAGGGCGTCCTCAGCCTGGGTAACCTCGGGGTTGTACAGGCGATGCAACAAGGCGTCTGCTTTGGCCGCCCTTGGCCCGCGTTTGGCCTTGACGGCAATCAAGCGGTCGATGGAAACGGTCATCCGGCTCAAGTCGGCGCGTACGCGCAGCAAGAAGGCCTGCTGTTCGCGTAGCGCTTGCATGCTCACGTGAACGCGCGGGTCCATGGCCACGCGAAGCGGGCCACTCGCCGAGGCCGGTCCGCTGGTAACGCGCACCGTGTAGGTACCGGGGAGGACGCGAGGGCCGTCGAAGCCGCCCTTCGCCCACGGCACGAAGCCTTTCACCGGCTTGATGTCGTCGTAGCGCAGATTCCACCACACGCGGTTGACACCCGCGCGCGGCTTTTTGACCGAGATCGTGCGAATTACGCGCGCGCCCTCGAGAACCTGAACTCGCACCGGAGCACCTTTAGCCGGCGCCGTTTTCAACGAAAAGTTGATGTCGGCACCGTACGGCGGATTGCTTCCGGTAAATTGCGAAACGGAGTAAGCCCCGTGGAGGTGATACCGGTAGGCGGTTCGCAGCGTGAAGAGGTGCAACGGCTGCGCAAGTACCGATGCGTTGAGCTCCTGCAGCGGGTGAAGATCGTCGAGAATCCAGATCCCGCGTCCGTGCGTGCCGACGACCAGGTCATCGAACCGCTTCTGAACCGTGAAGTCGTAAACGGGCACGACCGGGAGATGATTCGCGAACGCGCTCCAATGCGCGCCGTCGTCGAGCGAGTAGTAGAGGCCCGTTTCGGTACCGGCGTAGAGGAGGCCGGGACGAATCGGATCGGGACGGATCATGCGCGCGTATGCATCGGCCGGAAGATTGGAGACGATGCTGCTCCACGTGCGGCCGTCGTCGCGCGTTACGAACAAGTGCGGCGCTCGATCCCCCCACTTGTGGCCGTCCGCCACGAGATAAGCGGTGCCTGCTGCGAACGGCGAAGGCGCGACGTAGTCGACTCGCAACCACCGCGCACCCGGAGCCTCGTTGAGGGCGGCAGGGGTAACGTTTTTCCAGCTTCCGCCGCCGTCGCGCGTGAGCCAGACTCGGCCGTCGTCGGTCCCCGCCCAAATCGTTCCGTCGCGTAGCGGCGACGGCGCGATCGAGAACACGACGTCGTAGTATTCGACGCTGGTGTTATCCGGCGTGATCGGCGTCCCGGAGACGCCCTGGCGCGCGCGGTCGTTGCGCGTCAAATCCGGGCTGATGGCGTGCCACGTAGCGCCGCCGTCGTCGGTTTGGAAGATCCGGTCTGCGCCCATGTAGAGCCGATGCGGGTGCTGCGGCGACATCGCCAGCGGCGAGGTCCACTGGAAGCGGTATTTGAGCGGCGCAGCAGGCCAGCCCATGGCATCTTCGGGCCACACGTCGATCGCGCGCGACTGCGTGGTACGACGGTCGTATTGGGTTACCGATCCCTGGTATCCATCGCCGTAAATCAGATTCGAGTCGGCTCGATCGATGACGATCCATCCGCTCTCGCCGCCACCGGCACCGAAAAACGAATCGGGCGATATTCCGCCGCTTGTGAGGCTATTGCTCGGGCCGCACGCGCTCCCCGAATCCTGATCTTCGGAGCAGATCGTGTACGGGATGCGATCGTCGGTGTCGACGTGGTACGACTGTGCTACCGCGATCGAGGCGTTGAGCCACGTCGTACCCCCGTCGTAGCTCACTTCGGCGCCCTCGTCATCGGCCGCAATCATGCGAGAGGCGTTCGTGGGATCGATCCACAGTTGGTGGTAGTCACCGCCGCGGGTACGCTTGAGCTTACTCGCCTTGATGCCGCCGTCGGTGCTGCGCCACATCTGCACCGACATAAAATAGACGCGTTCTTTATTCTTTGGATCGATGGCGAGCGACGTGAAGTAAAACGGGCGCTGATCGATCCCGTGCGAAGCGTTGACCATCTTCCACGTCAAGCCGCGGTCGTCGCTGCGCCAGAGCGTTCCCTGCGACGATTCGATCAACGCATAGACGCGCTGCGGATCGCTGGGTGCAAAGGCTATCGCGATTCTCCCCGTCACCGACGACGGTAATCCGTGCCCTTGCAGGCGCGTCCAATGATCGCCGCCGTCGGTCGATTCGTAGATGCCGTCGCTCGGGCCGCCGCTATTCAGATGATACGGATTGCGCCAGCCTTCCCACATGCCTGCGAAAATGACGTTCGGATCGGTGGGATCGATCGCGATGCTCGACGCACCGGTGCGATCGTCGGTATAGAGTACCTTCGTCCAGGTCTTGCCGCCATCGAGGGTGCGATAGATACCGCGATCCTCGCTTGGCTTGTATACGTTACCGAGCGCGGCAACGAACGCGCGATTGGGATTATGCGGATCCACCGCAATCGCGCCGATGTGGCCGGTATTCGCTAGCCCCGCATGCGACCACGTCTTGCCCGCATCGCCGCTGCGCCAGACGCCGTCACCAAACGCCACGTCGTTGCGAAGATTCGACTCGCCGGTGCCGACGTACACGACGTTCGCGTCCGAAGGAGCGACGGTGACCGCGCCGATCGAACTGACCGGTTTGCCGTTGAAGACGGAGTTCCACGTGACGCCTCCGTCGGAGGATTTAAAGAGGCCCCCTAAACCGCCGGCATAGTACACCGTAGGATCGCCGGCGACGCCGCTAACGGCATCGATGCGTCCGGAGAGCGGACCGATGTTGCGAAAATGCAAAGACGAGAACGTCGCATCCGAAAGCGTCTGCGCGGAACTACCCGCTCTCGTAACGCCAAAGGCCAAAAGCAGCAGTGCGACCGCAAAAACTCGACGGCAACCGTTCACGTCGTCTCTTTCCACATAGCAATAGCAAGCGAACTATTGCATCGATATCGTGGAGATATCGGAAATACCTCGCGCCGGTGGGAAAGCGGCGCGCGTTGCGCCGCGGCGTCAGTCGCCCTGGGTGAGGAAGCGCGACCCGATTGCGCTCGCCGGGACGGCCGTACCGGCCTTGCGCGGCCGCTTGCGCCGGCGTGCTTCCCACCAAGCGCCGATCAGCAACGCAAAGGCGCTCCCCGGAATAAGCAGGGACGCAAAGAATGCGAAGGTTTGAATCGCGTAAGGGTGGGATGGATGATTGCCTAGGCCGCCCATGGTGTCCTCAGGGGTATTCGTCGAAAAATTGTGCCCGGATCATACCACAGCTAGCCGGCGGCGTCGCCGCCTTATGGCGCGAATAAAACCTTCCCGGGACGCCCCGGCTGCTCGGCCGCAAGCACTGCAGCCTTGCCGTCCGAGAGCGAAAAGACCCCGCTCACCGGCAACGGTAAATTGTTCGTAAGGGCGAGGCTAAAGATCTGCTGTACGGCCGCGGCGCGCTCTTCCTGCGAGGCGCCCGACATCCAGGCCGTCATCCAGAATCCGCGCACTACAGTTTCGTTGAAGATCATCAGGCCCGGATCCAATCGCATCGCGGCAGCGGCAAGGCCGCCGAATATGACATACTCGCCGCGCCGTCCAAGAATCCGCTGAAGCTCGATCGATTGCGGCCCCGTTACCGAATCGATCACGCGCGCGACCGGTTGGTCGCCGGCGATGGCGCGAACCTCGGCGGCCCAGTCATTCCCCTCGGTTACGACAACGTGCTCGGCACCGAAGGCCCGCAATTCATCGGCCGAGCTCTCCCGGCGCACGAGATTGATAACGTTGATACCGCGCGCCTGCGCCAACCGCATGAGGATGCGCCCGACGGCTCCGTTCGCCGCGTTCTGAGCGATCCACGCTCCCGGTTCGACGCGCAAATCGTCGAGCAGGATCAGCGCGGAGAGCGGCATGGCCATCAACTGCGATGCGACATCGTCGTCGAGCGCTTCGGGCATCGGCACGCACTGCGACGCCGGCGCGATCAGGTACTCCGCCCACGCTCCTTGGACCATGGCCGAGACTCGCGCGCCGATCGGCAACGTCACCCCGGCGCCCACCGCGTCGACGCGACCCAAAGCCTCGGTCCCGCCGGTCGCCGGGAGCGGCGGTTTCACGCCGTACGTTCCACGAATCGTCGAAAGATCGTGATTGTGGATCGGCGAGCGTACCACGCGCAGGCGCACTTCGCCCGCGCCCGGCTCGGGCTTGCGCACGTCGACTGCGGAGAGAACCTCGGCCGGCTCGCCGATGCGGTCGTATCGTAATGCTTGCATCTCGGCGGCGATTGCACGCCTCGAATGCACCAGCCTGCACTGCGGACAACTTCTGCGCATCGCCGGAGGGCAGGCATATGCGGGTGAAACCCTGTAGGTAGTTAGCAGGTTAACCAATCGAAAAGGCAGAATGCGGCAGCGTCCCGCTCGACGCGCGAGATGCTCATCACCATCACGGTGATGCTCGGCGTCATCATGGCGATCATCGACACGACTATCGTGAACGTTGCGCTCGGCACGATCGCCGGCAATCTCGGCGCATCGACCTACGAAGTCTCCTGGGTTGCAACCGGCTACATTCTTGCGAACGTCATCGTCATGCCGCTCAATGGGTGGCTCACTGCATACCTTAGCGCAAGCGTTTCTATGCTGCATCGCTGGCGATTTTCACGGTCGCTTCGTTGCTGTGCGGGACCGCACGCGAGCAGCCGCGATGATGGCCGAATGGCGTTACAGCGCCCGCTCCATCGCGACGTGCGCGATGCCCGCATCGAGAAACGGCTCGCCGTAGGCCGTGAATCCCGCGCGCTCGTAGAACGCAAGAGCGTGGGTTTGTGCGAAGAGCACGGCGCGCGCGATACCGCGCGCACGCGCCTCGGCCATGAGGGCGTCCAGGACCACCCGCCCCACGCCGCTCCCGCGGGCGTCGGGCATCACCGCCATTCGCCCGATCTGCGCGGCATCGTCCCGACGCAGAAAAAAGCGCCCGGTGGCCACCGGCAGCGTGCCGTCGTACGCCAACGCGTGCAGCGCGGCGGCATCCGTACGGTCGTGTGCGTCGATTTCCTCGTTCTCCGGCACGCCTTGTTCGTCCACGAAGACGGCAAAACGAATCGTCATCGCTTCGCGCATTCGGTCCGCGTCCCGAATGTCAAACAACTCAACCCGAACGCTCATCGGCCCAGCCTTCGCAGATGTCGGCGGATTTTCCGGTAAGCAAGCGAAGGCGATAACCGATGACGATGCAGCACATCCACCTGGCTCACGGCCTAGCGCTGCACGAAGATCGCGTGCTGCTGGTTGCCTCGCGCTATGTCGGATACCCGAACGGCCTGTGGAATCTTCCCGGCGGCCGGCAAGAACCAGGCGAACTCTTAGAAGAGACCGTTGCCCGCGAGATTTTCGAAGAGACGTCCATCCGCGCGCGTTGCGACGACCTCGCGTACGTCAACGAAAGCTACGACCGCGACCGCCATATCATCGCCGCGATCTTTCGCGTGAACGTTGAAGGCCGGGACGTCCGCATACCGGCGGCGGGCGACCACGTCGTGGCCGCCGCCTGGGTCGCGCTCGATCGCATCCGCGAGCTCGCGATGGCGGAGATCGTGCGCCGTCCGTTGCTCGCGTATCTACAAGGCGACGAAACCCGCTATTACGGTACGGCGCAGGCGGATATCAGCGTCGAGTGGGAGCCCGAAGACCCCTAGCGGCTCGGCTTGCGCCGTTCTTCCCAAGACTCGCGTTCGATGACGAAGGCGAGAACGTCAACCGCGCGGCCCTGAACCGTCGCTCCGTTCGGAAGAACGCCGTCGCGCTCGAAGCCGGTGCGAGCCAACACCGCTCGCGACGGCATGTTTTCGGGCACGCAATAGGCGCGCACCAGCCGCAGATGCCCGTGGCCGAAACTCTCATCGATGAGCGCGCCGACGGCCTCGACGGCGACCCCGCGACCCCGCTGCTCCCGCAGAACGCTGTATCCGACCTCGGCGACGGTCGTCGATCGATCGCCGATGCGCAGCGACACCCAACCGACCGGGTCGGGCTCGCCTCTGCGGTAAATCAACCATTCGAAGCGCCCGTGCGCGCCGGGTCGCAACGCCGCCGGCCGCGCCGCGACCATGCGCGAAAATTGCTCGGCATCGACGTCGGGGAGATCTTGATGCTCGCGCAGATCCGGCTGCTGCAGCACGTTCCAGAGAACGTTCGCATTCTTGACCGTGACCGGGACCAGGCGCAAGCGTTCCGTATCGATCTTCCGCATCGTGCCTAGCGCTCCCGGCCCGCGGAGGGAATGGAGCGAGGCCTGTAAGGAGCGGCACACCGATGACTCTCTCCAGCGCTTATACGTCGACGGCGCCCGCCGAGGTGCGTTTCGAAGCGACGGTCACTTCGGCGGCATCGTATTTCTACGGGACACACACCCACTGCACGCACGAGGAATTTACGGCCCAATCGTCCGCCGGGCCGATCGACATCATCGATAACGTCGCGCTCGCCCCGCGCGTACCGGTACGTTCCGGCGATCGCATCGAGGTGCAAGGCGAAATGGTGCACGATCCCGGGAAGATGCCGATCGTTCATTGGACGCACCGAGATCCAAGCGGCCGGCATGTCGACGGCTTCATTCGGCTGGGTGGGCGCCTGTACGCATAGCGATACGCCGCAGGGCAAGTAACTGCGGAATCGTCACGAAACGGAACCCCCGGCGTTTGAGCGCGTCGACGATCAGACGCGTAGCATCGATATCAGCACGTCGATCGCAGGTGCGCGGCGGAAGCTTTGAGCCGGCGCATACGATGCCCCGATTGCCGTCGTGTAAGACGATGATCGAGCCGTCGCTCACGTGCGGAAGAATGCGGGCAGCGATGACTCGAGCGGGGGGATACTCCCAGTCTTTCGCCAGCGGGACCGACCACATGACCGGGACGTAACCCAAGCGGCGAGCCTCCGAGAGGACGGCCCAATCGCGCGAACCGTACGGCGGACGCATCAGGTGAACGCGTGTTCCGGTCGCCGCAAAGATCGCGGCGCTCGTACGCGCCAGCGTCTTACGCACTTGTCCCCGATCCATCACGATCAAGTGGGCGTGGTTCCAGGTATGGTTTCCCAGGGCGTCCCCATCGCGAACCTCGCGTCGCACCACGCTCGGGTATGCCGCGACCGCTCGTCCTACGACGAAAAAGGTCGCATGGACGTGCTCGGATTCGAGGATGCTTAAAATAGCGTTGGTATAGGGCGGATTCGGTCCGTCGTCGTAGGTGAGCGCTACCACGCGTTGATCCCGAGGGCCGCTCACCAGCGTCCGCCCGAAGATCTGGTCGGAGGGACGCTCGCTAATTTCGTAGGTAAAAAATCCCACAAGCGCGATCGCAACCAGGGCGAGGGCGCCGCGCAGGAACACAGCCCGAGTCTTCGACGTCATTTTTTAGCGAAGTAGCTCGCTCGCGCGGCCGCGATTTTCGCGCGGAACGACGCCGGACCGAAGTTACGAAAATCGTTCACGACCATTTGATAGTGCGGGTCGGCCAGCGACGTTCCTTGGAGCTTCAAAAGATCGGTCGGCTGCTGCTTTGAGAGATCGATGGTATACTGCCGCCCGGCCGTCGTCGCCCAGAATTTCGGGTCCGTGAAGGTGATCGTTCTGTCGCCTTGTTTAAAATCCACAACCTGTTTAACGTAGAGGGTGTAGTGAATGTCGGTGTCGCCGCGCGGAGGCCGGTTTACTAGTTGCCAAATACCGTCCTGATCGATCCGTCCGTAAAAGAAGCTCACGTCGTACATCGCTGCCGGCGGGGCCGAGATCGTAATTTGCTTGCCGTTATATCCGCGAATGCGGTACTCGAAGGTTGAAATGCCCTCGACGTCTTGCATCCGGTATTCCTCTTCGTAAATCGGGGGCTTATCGTACCGGACGAGCAGATGGGTGTAGATTTCGCTACGGGCCTTGGTCAACTTCGTGACGCGCATAAGCCGCGCGTACTCTCCGGGAATATACAGATATCCCCCGATGACGATCATCACGAGCGAAAAGACGAAGATCGCAGCAGCGGTGGGAAAACGGCGCATCAACCGGCTCTCTTACGAAATCCGCGCGGCGGCTTCCTGGTCGAGTACCGCATTGACGACCGCATCGGCCAGGGCATTCTGCTTGCGCGGAACGTGCTTGATCTCGATCCGCTCGAAATTCCGAACCAGCGCGCGGGCACGGGAATAGAGCGGTTGCAGATCGATGTGTTTCACGCGGTACTCGCCGCTCATTTGCTTTACCACGAGCTCCGAATCCATCCGCACGGCTAAGCGCTTGATCCCGCGGCGCACCCCGGCTTCGAGCCCAATGCACAAGGCGGTCCACTCCGCGACGTTGTTGGTAGCCCGCCCCAAATAGCAGCCGATCTCCTCGATGAGCTCCCCGTCTGAGGTCACGAGAACCGCCCCGCTTGCCGCGGGCCCAGGGTTTCCACGCGAACCGCCATCGGCAAACATGATCGCTTCAAATAAGTGCATTTCCGCAGAGCTAGGCATATTAGGCGCATTTCACCACGACGCGGGCCCTTCCCGGCATATTTTGACGACAGAACGGGTAAGTACGGAGCCGGAGCGCCTCGGCGCAACCGCACTTTTTCGAGCCTTTGAGGATTACCATATGCTTCGAACCTTACTCTCTCGCCTTATCCCTGCTGCTTTTGCACTCGTCCTGATAGCCGCGCCGGCGACGGTCCTAGCCGCGTCGACGTTCTATGGAATTACGGTCCACGTGTCGACGAACAACATCAAAGTTCGCAATCCGCAGAGCAAGCAGACGCTCAGTTTTGAGATCCTGCCGAAATTCGATCGTGTCTTCTCTGCCAACGGCAAGACTACGTACCAGATGCGGAAAGTCAAACCTGGGCAATACGTAGGTATCGTATACGACCAAAAGGCCTTAGGAGTGCGTCACGCCGACAAAATCTATCTCCTCGATAACGCCAACGAGCGCATCGGCAAGCAGTAGACTGCGCGGCAGCGCTTTTTAAGCTATACCCGGCATCGGTAATGCCGTCTTTGTTACAAAGGCCTTCTCGAACCAAGCAGGCGACAACATCGGTCTACTGCGTTAGTGCTTCCCGGCGGCGCATAGCGCCCGCCGGGAGTGGGGGAAGCTTGAATGAGACGGTTTTTACCTATCCTCGTTACCGGTGTTCTTACCCTAGGATTTATGGTGATTCCCAATACCGCTCGAGCGACTGATGGATATTTCTCGGTCGGCTATGGCATGAAGGCGTCAGGCATGGGCGGTGCCGCGACGGCGACGGCTAAGGACACCTCCGGAGGTGCCAACAACCCTGCGAGCATGGTCTGGGTGAAAAATCGCGTCGACCTTGGGGTAACGCTCTTTATGCCGCGCCGGAGCGCCGACCGCTCGGGCCTTGGCCCTGGCCTCGATGGCACGTCGACCAGCGCCAGCAATCTCTTCGCGATTCCCGAGTTCGGCTACAACCGCATGGTGAATCCGAAGCTCGCGATCGGCGTCTCCGTATACGGCAACGGCGGACTCAATACGAATTATCCTTCGGGCGCCTTCAATTGCGGGCACGGCCCCGCGAATATGCTCTGCGGCAGCGGAACGCTCGGCGTCAACCTCATCCAACTCATCGTGGCGCCGACGATTTCCATGAAACTTGACGACAAACAATCGATCGGCATCGCACCGCTCTTCGGCTACCAACAATTTGCAGCTCAGGGACTGCAAGCGTTTGCGAATACACCGAACCTCTCCGCCGCGCCGTCGCAGGTGACGAATACGGGGCCGCAGGGGTCGACCGGCTTCGGGGTGCGCGTTGGGTACATGCGCAAGCTCTCGAGTGCACTAACGTTCGGCGCTGCGTATGCCACTAGAATGCACATGTCGCGTTTCACGCAATACAGCGGCCTCTTCGCTGGAGCCGGGTCCTTCGACATCCCGGAGAATTTCAGCTTGGGGATCGCCCTTTTAGCGATGCCCAAAGTCACGCTCGCAATGGATTACCAGCGAATCAATTACAGCGCCATCGCTTCCGTGGGGGATCCCAGCACGAATCAATCGCAACTCGGCGCCCCGAACGGCCCAGGCTTCGGCTGGCGCGATGTGAACGTTCTTAAACTCGGGGCGTCGTATGCGGCCTCGAGTCGACTGACGTTACGAGCAGGCTATAACCATGGCAGCAATCCGATCTCTTCTCGGGATGTTACGTTCAATATCTTGGCCCCGGGTGTAACGACGGACCACTTCACCCTTGGTGGAACCTATACCCAGAAGAACGGCGGCCAGTTGACGATTGCCTTCGTTCGCGCGTTCAATAATAGCGTCTCAGGGGCGTCGCTCCTGCCGGCATTTATGGGCGGGGCCCCGGCGGGAAACGAAACGATCCAGCTGCGAGCCGATTCCGTCGGCATTGCATATGGGAGACCGTTCTAGCCGTTTTTCTGCCGCGGCCTACCGCGCGCGTTTTTTGCGATCCATGATTTGCAGAATCATGGGCGTAAAGATCAGCTGCATCGCTAATTCCATCTTCCCGCCCGGGCAGACGATCGTGTTCGGGCGGGACATGAAAGAATCGTGCAACATCGATAAGAGGTACGGAAAATCGATGCCCTTGGCCGTTCGGAAGCGGATGACGAGCATGCTCTCGTCCAACGTTGGAATCGTTCTGGCGATAAACGGGTTGGACGTGTCCACGATCGGGACGCGCTGAAAATTCACATGCGTGCGCGAGAACTGCGGCACGATGTAGTTGACGTAATCGGGCATGCGGCGAAGGATCGTTTCAACGACGGCTTCCTGCGAATGCCCGCGGGCCGTTTTATCCCGGTGAAGCTTCTGAATCCATTCTAGATTGATCGAGGGGACGACGCCCACCAGCAGATCTGCGTGGCGCGCGACGTTGATCCCATCCGTGGCGATCGCGCCGTGCAGCCCCTCGTAAAAAAGGACATCCGATCCGGCCTCGATCGTTTCCCAGCGCGTAAACGTTCCGGGCGGTTGCGAGTACTGAGCGGCTTCGTTTTCATCGTGAAGGTACTTACGCGTTTGTCCTTCACCGCGCTCGCCGTATTCGCGAAAAAGCGCTTCCAACTCGGCAAAGAGGTTGCCCTCGGGCCCAAAGTGGCTGAAATGCGGGCGGCCCGAGGATTTGGCTTCGTCCAGCAACGCGCGCATTTCGAGCCGATCGTATCGGTGGAAAGCGTCACCTTCAACGATTGCCGGCGTGATGGCCTCGCGCCGAAAAATCTGCGAAAACGTTGTCTTGACGGTACTCGTTCCCGCCCCCGACGAGCCGGTGATCGCGATAATAGGGTGCTTTTGCGACATGAGTTACGGGTGCTCCATTCGTATGGTACGCCGATGCGATTTCAGCGAAACATCGTGCGCGCGTTGAACAGCGGCGCATCGAACGCGAGATCCTCGCCTCGATCGTACGCCTGATGGTATTCGATCAGTCGCTCCACCTCCGACCGCGATCCCAAAATAACCGGAACTCGTTGATGTAACGCGACGGGCGCGATATCGAGCAGGCGTTCGCGTCCCGTCGTAGCCGCGCCGCCGGCCTGTTCCACGATCATCGACATCGGGTTGGCCTCGTAGAGCAGGCGCAGGCGCCCCGGCTTGCCGAGGTCCTTCGTATCGCGCGGATACATGAACAGCCCGCCGCGGACCAAGATACGAAAAACCTCGGCAACCATCGAGGCCACCCATCGCATATTGAAGTCCTCGCCGCGCACGCCGTCTCTCCCCTGGATGCACTCGGCCACATAGTGTCGCACGGGCGGCTCCCAGAAGCGTTCGTTCGAGGCGTTGATGGCGAATTCGCGCGTCTGCTCCGGGATACGCATCGACGGGTGCGTAAGCGTATATGCGCCGATCTCACGATCGAGCGTGAAACCGTGCACGCCGGAGCCCAGCGTGATCACGATCATCGAACACGGCCCATATAGCGCGAACCCGGCTGCGATCTGTTGGGTCCCGGGCTGCAAGAAATGCTCGAGCGTGGGATCGCTCACGCCGTCGGGCGCCCGCAGGATCGAGAAAATCGTCCCGACGGTCACGTTGACGTCGAGATTTGAGGAACCGTCCAACGGGTCGAAGGCCAGCAGGTAGCGACCGCGGCGATGCTCGGCCTGGATCGGATACGGCTCGTCCATTTCCTCCGAGGCCATACCACACAGCGTCCCACCCTGCTCGCACTGCGCGAGCATGATATCGTTCGCGATGACGTCCAGTGCCTTTTGCTCCTCGCCCTGCACGTTGGTCGTGGTCGCGACCACCTCGCTAGAGTTCAGGGCGCCGCGCGCGACCGCGAGGGCGATAAACTTGCATGCCGTTTGGATATCGTTCAGTAACGCCGTCAGGTGCGGGTCCGGCTGACTCGCGCGCAGTTCTTCTTCGATAATGAATTTACTGAACGTCGTGCGCCCTTTAGGCATCGCAGGTCTCCCGTGAGCAACTTTCACCATCGACAATTGTCGTAGTCGCGCTCGTTCTGCGCCCACGGGCCGAACGCATCCTTACGCTATTCGCAATGTTCGCCGCGTATCAGCATGCCGTCGCGCATGACCGGCACGACGTCGAGGAAATCGAGTTCCGCCGCGAAGGCGACGTCGGCTTGCGCGCCTATCGCTCGCAGATCTTCAGCATGATTACCGATAGCCAATAGCGCTAAAAGTGAGAAGCGCTCTCGGTCGAACAGCGCTCGCGCCGCAATTCCGGCGTCGTCGATGCGAGCGTCCGCATCATCTTCGGCCAGCGCGTTGACGATGGCGCCGGCGCAGACGAAATCCTCGAGACTAAAGCACTCGTCCTGGCCGGCGCAAAGCAAGGCGACGCTACGGTAGCCTTGGCGCTTGAGGTACGCGGCGACCGCCGCAACGTTCACGAAGGCGGCACACAGGATGGCCGTACTCAGCCCGGCGAGGGCGGCAAAGGCTTGCGTCCCGTTGGTCGTTCGAAGCACGATGCGCTTGCCTTCGACGACGCTCGTCGCGTAGTCGAACGGCGAGTTACCACAATCGAAACCCTCGATCCGGCGATTCTCGAATTCACCCCCCAGAAGATATCCCGGCCCGCTCGCGGCCAGCTCTCTTGCCTGGTCGACGCTCCGCACGGGAATGACGCCTTGCGCGCCGTTCGCAAGGGCGACGGCCACGACCGTCGTAGCTCGCAAGACGTCGATCACGACGACCGCCTCCGCCTCCCGAACCCGATCCACACAGGTCAGCGCTACCGATATTTCGATGATCCCCTCCTCCACGATGGCGGCTTCCTTATAAAGATGGGCGCCATCGGCAAATCTGATAACGAGCGCTAGGGTCCGTCTTTACAGGCGTTCCGCGCCATTTCGGCAGCCTTGCCACCAAACGGCGCGTCTCCCCTTGTAGGACTTTCGTCGGAGCATCTCTCAACCTTAAGTGAGCTTAAACCTGTCTCGAAGGAGAGATAACGAGATGTGCGAGCCACGCCGAAGTATCGCGGCAGCTATTTTCGCGCTGTTATGCATGGGCATTGCCTCAGCGTCGACCACCGTCGTCCACGACACGACGTTGGTTCCGTATACCGTCGTCAACGGAACCATCCCGCGCTCGTTGACGGGCGTTCCCGGCAACCCCGCAACGGGGCTCGCGATCGTCAAAAATCGCAAATTGGGCAATTGCATCGCGTGCCATAGCATGCCGATCGCGAAGGAAGCCTTCCCAGGGAACGTCGGACCCAATCTCAAGGGCGTTGGAGGCTACCTTAGCGTAGCGCAACTGCGCTTGCGCATCGTCAACGCCAAGCTCATCAACCCGGATACGATTATGCCCGCGTACTATCGGGTCGCCGGCCTCACGGACGTCGCTAAGAAGTTCGTCGGCAAGCCGATCTTGACCGCGCAGCAGGTCGAAGACGTCGTCGCATACCTTTCCACCCTGAAATAAATAATGGAGCAATCGGAGATATCCATGCATATTCCCAACCAACTCACTCGCCGGCAAGCGCTCGCCGCCGGCGGCACCGCAATTCTCGCCGCCATCGCCGCGAGTGCGCTGCCGCTTCCCGCTTTCGCGACCCCGGCCGACGTCCAGAAGTGGCTCGCGCAGCAAGCGCCCGGCACGCCGACGCCCGGCAAGGTCACGATCGGTGCGCCGGACATTGCCGAGAACGGCAATACGGTGCCGATCACGATCACGGTCGATAGCCCGATGACCGCGCAAAACTACGTCAAAAAGATCGTCGTCGCGGCCGACGGCAACCCCTTACCGGGGGTCGCAACCTTCGACCTCTCACCGGTTAACGGGCAGGCGAACGTCCAGTTCCGCATGCGTTTGGCTCAAACCCAGACCGTGACGGCGATCGCCGTCATGAGCGACGGATCGCTGTGGAGCGCTTCGAAGCCGATCAAGGTCACCATCGGCGGGTGCGGCGGGTGATCGCTTCTCGCTCCTTCGCCGCGATTGCCGCCCTTCTCGCGCTGGTCGCGACGCCCGGCATCGCGCACGCGCAAGCCACCACACCGGCGAAATCCGCGAAGAAGTCCGCGCGTCGTCTCCACGTGGACGGCTACGTTCGACAGTACTATTTCACCAAGCAGCAAGCCAGCAACACGGCGGCGGCCGGGGTGAAATCGCTCCCGCAAAACCAAGCGGCCACGAATACCGGCATTCTGGTCCGCGCAACGTACGACCTTACCTCGCACTTTTCCGCAACGGCCGGATACTACGGCGTCGACGCGTTCAACGCGAACGGGCCTTGTTCGCACGCGCCGAACTACGCCATCGGCGGCGCCTGCACCCCGGCGATGCAGGCCCAAATCGACAACACCCTACCCGGTTTCGGCCTGAGTACTCTGGGTGAAGCGTATCTGCGCTATCACACCGACAAGGTCAACATCGCGGTCGGCAATCAAAAGCTCAATACGCCGTGGGCCCAACCAATCGACGGCCGAATGAAGCCGAATTTCTTCCAGGGACTCTCGAGTAACTTCGAATTCGCTCCGAATCTTTCGCTCACCGTCGATCGCATCGTTCGGTTCGAGAGCCGCACGAGCAGCTCGTTCTTGCCCACGACGTTCGTCACGAAGCCCACGCAATTCGTGCCGGGCGCGCTCTATACGGCGTTGGCGTACTCCGGCAAGCATCGCCCGGTAACGGGGATGATCGGGCTCTATAATTTCTACAACATTGCCAATCTCGTCGATGCCGAAGGACGCACCGCCCTCGGTTCGAAATCGCGCTTCGCCCCGTACCTCCAGGCCCAGTACATCCGCGAACGCAACGCCGGTCTTTCATACGCAGGCCTGGTCGATAATTCGACGCTAGGTTTCGCCATCGGCGCAACGGCGGCGAAGAACGTCACGTTCAGCTACGCCATCGACGACGCGCCTTGGCGCTCGACCACGGTGACGGCCGCGAGTCTGGCTGCGGCAACCGCGTCGCACGTCTTTCTTCCCACCGGCGGCTCTCCGGCAATCAAAGCCAACGGTAACGGCACCTACACGCTGTACTACGGCGGCATCGCATCTCCGTATACCGGCGCCTATGCGGGCGACGGGCTTTTTACGTCGATTCCGACTGCCAGCATGGCGCAGCGTCAAAGCGCCGGCGCATCGTCGAAAGCGACGATCAACTACCATAGCAACAATCGGCGTTTGCAGACGCAGCTCGCGTTCGCGCAATTCAACTTTACGAATGGCGCCGGTGTCGAGAAATCCCACGCATCGCTCTTGCAAGCGACCTACTATTTTGGGAAACCCAAGGGCAAAAGCTTCGACGGCTTCTCTATAGAGGACCGGTACATCGAGCGCACTCAAACCAACGTCGCGCAGTTCGGTGGCGTTCCGCTGCTCATCTACAACCGTTTACAGCTCCAATATTCATTCTAAAACGAGGTCGATTTCCATGGATCAAACCGTACAGAGCCGCCTACTCGTCCCAAGCACCGCCAAGAAGGGCGAGATTATCGAAATCAAGACGTTGATTTCGCACCCGATGCTCTCGGGATTTACCAAGGATTCGAGCGGAAAAACCATTCCGCGCGACATCATCAACACGTTCACATGCACGTTTAACGGGCAGCAGGTCTTCAAGATGGACCTGAATCCCGCGATTTCGGCAAACCCTTTCATCTCGTTTCCGGTGCGCGTCGATCAAAGCGGAACTTTCGAGTTCACCTGGATCGATGACAACGGAAAGACGTACAAGAACACGGCCCAGATCACCGTCTCGTAGCTGCACGGAGAGAATCGCTCATGCGCTTACGCCCATCACCGCTGGTCATCATCGCCACGCTCGCACTCGGCGTTCTGTTTCTCAAGCCCGTGCTGGTGACGTCTCAGACGACGACGCCGGCGCCGCTCTCGGCGTATCAGGTAGGCAAGGAGAAATCCGGCTTCATCTATCTCGATGCGCCGTTGCGGGCCATGCAAAACGATGACTTTAGCAACCCCGGATACCTCTGGGTTCAGAAGGGTCAGGCCCTATGGTCGACGGCCGACGGAACCAATGGCAAGTCGTGCCAAACCTGCCATAGCGCCGCCGAAACGTCGATGCGCGGTGTAGGTGCGCGCTACCCGGCGTACGATCCGAAATCAGGCAAGGTCATCGATTTGGAACAGCGCATCAACGAGATGCGTGTCGACATGATGGGCGCAAAGCCGTACAAGTGGGAGTCGCCCCAGCTATTGGCAATGACGACGTACGTGAAGCTCCAATCGCGCGGAATGCCGGTTGACGTCACGACGACGGGCCCCGCGCATGCGGCGTGGGCTGCCGGAAAGACGTTCTACGACACGCCGCGCGGGCAACTCGGCGTATCGTGCCAGATGTGTCACGTCCAGCATGCCGGCGATCAACTTCGTTCCGACACGCTAAGCCAAGGCCAGACCAACGGCTTTCCGACGTATCGCCTGAAATGGCAAGCAGTCGGCTCGGTACAACGCCGCTTCCGTGGATGCAACGCCAAAGTCCGCGCACAGCCACTTCCCTTCGGCAGCCAACAGTATGTCGATCTCGAACTCTACGTCGCCTCGCGCGGCCAGGGTCTGCCCATCGAAACCCCATCCGTCAGAAGGTAACCATGCTCACCAGACGTGACTTCGTTCAAGTAACTGCGGCCGCGGCCGCCGCGCTCGGCCCGGGGGTATCCCTGGCCAGTGCGGCAGCCACGCAGAAAATCACCCAGGCCGACCTGCTGCGTTTCGATCCGGTCGGCAAGATCACGCTCCTCCATTTCACCGACATCCACGCGCAGTTGATGCCGATCTATTTCCGCGAACCCGCGGTGAACATCGGTGTCGGAGCCGATGCGGGAGTGCCGCCGCACCTCGTCGGCGACGCATTTCTAAAATACTTCGGAATCGCCCCGGAGACGTCGTCGGCCTACGCGCTGACGATGGAGGACTACGTCGCGCTCGCGAAATCGTACGGGCGCCTTGGCGGCCTCGACCGCATGGCGACCCTGATCGATGCGATTCGTGCCGAGCGGCCCGGACAGACGTTGCTCCTAGACGGCGGCGACAGTTGGCAAGGCTCGTACACGTCGCTCAAGGAGCGCGGCGCGGACATGGTCCGCGCCATGAACCAACTCGGCGTCGAGGCGATGACCGGGCACTGGGAGTTCACCTACGGTACCGCGCGCGTCAAAGAACTCAAAGCGCAATTAAAGTTCCCGTTTCTGGCCGGCAACATTCAAGACTCCACCTGGGGCGACTGGGCGTTCGAAAGCACGAAGGTGTTCGAGCGCAGCGGCGTGCAGATCGCCGTTATCGGCCAAGCGTTCCCGTACACGCCGATCTCGAACCCGGCCTGGATGATTCCCGAGTGGACGTTCGGCATTCACGAGAAGCACGTTCAAGAGGAAGTCGCCAAAGCGCGCGCCGCAGGTGCGCAAGTCGTGGTGCTGCTGAGCCATAACGGTTTCGACGTCGATAAAAAGATGGCGGCGCGCGTAAAGGGCATCGACATCATCCTAAGCGGCCACACCCACGATGCGGTCCCGCGCCCGACGATGGTCGGCAAAACGATGATCATCGCATCCGGCTCGCACGGCAAGTTCCTCTCGCGTCTCGATTTGGACGTCCGTAACGGCGCCATCGTCGATTACCGGTATCGTCTGATCCCAATCTTCAGCGACGCGATCGCGCCGCAGCCGGCAATGGCCAAACTCATCGCGGACATCCGCGCGCCGTATCAAGCCGACCTTACCAAGACGCTCGGGCATACGGAGAGTTTGCTCTATCGCCGCGGTAACTTCAACGGCACGTTCGACGATCTGATCTGCGCGGCGTTGCTGCGCGAACGCG
>Ga0207416_1002715_pt1 | contig 18439 bp, 18 predicted proteins | sample PaiPotPPM11metaG_FD_184107 | JGI IMG/M metagenome (GOLD analysis project Ga0207416, IMG submission 184107) | Iron sulfur acid spring bacterial and archeal communities from Banff, Canada, to study Microbial Dark Matter (Phase II) - Paint Pots PPM... ...
AATGCTCGCCTAGCAAGTCTAACCATCCGGATGAAGTTTCTCGGGAATCAGATTCCCCTACGGACCGCCGCTCTCTATACGCTGGTCGCGACCTTATGGATCGTGTTCTGCGACGTCATTCTGCTGTCCGTAGCCAAACACAACGCTATCCTTCAAGGTCTCACGCCGCTGAACGCCATTTTGATCGTGGGCGCCGCCGCGCTCGCCATCTATCTCGCTTTTGCGATGCGCGATCTCACGGCGCGCAGCCGCTTCGGCATTCGACTCGCGCGCGAAGAACGCCGCGCCGCTCGGCGTCAAGATCGGCTCGACGCATTGTGGCGACTCGCCGTTCATCCCAGCCTCGACTATTCGCAGCAGGCCGAAGCCGTGCTCGCCGCGGGCGCCGCGGCGCTAGGCCTGGATCTGGGCGCCATCGGGCACGTGCAAGGCGACAATCGATACGTCTACGATTTCATCTATTCGACGACCGCGCAGTGGGAGCGGCCCGAAGACGTTGTGCTGAGCGACTCCATGGCATATTATCCGATCAAGAAAGAGCGCACCGTCGCCTGGCCGGATCTGGCTACCGCCGAAGAGACGGTCGGCAACGAGCAGGTCGCGGCCTTGGGCCTGCGCACGTATATCGGCACGCCATTCGAAGTCGAAGGTCAGCGCTATGTCCTCGGATTCGCTTCGAACAAACCGCGGCAAGAAGTCTACGCGGTGGAAGATATCGCGTACATGGAATTGCTGGCGGCCTTCTTCGCGCGGCTCGTGCGCCAGCAGCGTCAGGAAGCGCAGATCACCTATCTGGCGTTTCACGATTCGCTCAGCGGGCTTGCCAACCGCGCCCGCTTCCTCGACTGGCTCAACGAGCTCATCCCATCTGCTGCAAGACGCGAGCGACAATTCGCGTTGCTCTACGTCGATCTCGACCGGTTCAAGGAGGTCAACGACGCGCGCGGCCACGCCGCGGGCGACGCGGTTCTGGTGGAGGCGGGTCGGCGGCTGGCGGCGACCGTGCGCGCGGACGAGATCCTCGCACGGCTTGGCGGAGACGAGTTCGGCATCATCGTGCCGACGATCACCGGCCCGGACGAGGCCCAAGCGCTCGCGCGTCGCATCCGCAGCGCGCTCCGGCCGCCGTTTCCGATCGGGGACCGAAAATTCTATCTCTCCGCCAGCGTCGGCATCGCGATCTGCCCGACCGACGGCAACACCGCGGAAGCCCTGCTCGATCATGCAGACGCGGCCGCCTACCAAGCCAAGGACGAGGGCAGAGACCGCGAATGTTTCTACAGCAGCGAGATCGCGGCACAAGTCCTCTCGCGCCAGAACCTGGTCGCCGATCTGCGCCGCGCGCTTGAGAACGGCGACTTCACGCTGCATTACCAGCCGCAGATCGACCTCCGCAATGGCGCCGTCGTCGGCGCCGAGGCTCTGCTGCGCTGGAACTCGCCGGCCGGCATCATCATGCCGCGCAGCTTCCTTTCGACGGCCGAAGACAGCGGGCTGATGCTGTCGATCGGCAGCTGGGTGCTCGAGGAGGGTCTGCGGCAAGCCAAACGCTGGGCCGACGCTGGCCGAGACCTGCGCCTCGCGATCAACGTCTCTGCGCGGCAGCTCGAGGATCCGTCGTTCTTCCAAGATCTGCGAGAGCGGCTGGCGCGCATCGGCACCAGTCCGTCCAACGTCGCGATCGAGATCACCGAATCGGTGGCGATGAGCGATCCGGCGCTGGCGCAGAATGTCGTTCGGCAATGCAAGGGCCTCGGCATGCACGTCGCCCTGGACGACTTCGGCACGCACTACTCTTCCCTCGCTTATCTCAAGCGCTTTCTCACGGATGTCATCAAGATCGATCAGGTCTTCGTGCGCGGCTTGCCGGGCGATGACCACGACGCGGCGATCGTTCGCGCCATCATCACGCTCGGCGAAAACCTCAAACGCTCGATCATCGCGGAAGGAGTCGAATCGGAAGCGCAGGCGCGATGGCTTGAGGCCGCGGGCTGTTATGGCGCGCAAGGCATGTGGATCGCGCCGCCGATGCCGGCAGCCGACTTCGACCGCTGGCTGTCGGACGGAGCGCCGCGCTTCGCGCATTCCTCGTAGCAGGCCGGCCGTAGCCTGTCGAGAAACGCATCGCATGCTCGATTTCGCGGCCGCAGCCCGCAACATTCTCGATGACGTCGTCGCGCACGAGCCGGTCGCTGCCACGTTTCTCGGCGTCCATTCGTACGACGGCGAGTTCCCCGATATGTCCTCCGGCGGCTTCGCCGAACGCCGGCGGCGCGCCGAGTCTCACCTCAAAACGTTGCGCTCCTACGATCCCGCCGAGCTGAGCCCCGACGACCGCATCGATTGGGATCTGATGCGCGCCTCGTTCGCGGTCGGAGTTCGCGAACACGACGAGCTGCAAGCGTTTGCGCGGAATCCGTCGCTTTATTCGGACACTGCGATCAATGGCATCTACGGGCTCTTCATGCGCGATTTCGCGCCCCTGACCGAGCGCTTGCCATCCGTTCAGCGCCGTCTTGAAAAGGTGCCGGAGCTGCTGCGCGCCGGGCGCATGAACCTTACCCATCCTCCCGTCATCTGGCTGGACAACGCGGCCGAAGAGACCGAAGGCGCCATCGAGTTCCTGCGCGCCACGGTCGGGCCGCACGCCTCCGATCGGCCGCAGCTCAATCGGGCGCTCGACGGCGCCATGGAAGGCCTGCGAGAATACGGCGATTATCTGAAATGGAAACGCGGCACCGCCGACGGCATTACGTTCGCCGCCGGCGCGAGTCTGTTCGACTACAAACTGCGACACGAGCACTTTCTGCCATACGACAGCGAGTCGCTGCTGGCGTTCGGCGAAGCCGCCGTTCGATCGACTCGGCAGGCGCTCGATGAAGCCGCTCGCAGCATGGATCCGTCCAAAGCGTGGCCGGAGTTGATCGATGCGTTCCGGGAGGATCACCCCTCCGCGCCAGCGCTCCTTGACGAGTATCGGCGAAGCCTCGACGCCGCAAAACAGTTCGTCCTCGATCGCGGTCTGGTGACGATTCCGGCCGGCGAGCGCCTGCGGATCGTCGAGACGCCCGCATTCATGCGGCCGACGCTGCCGTATGCCGCCTACCAGTCGCCCGGCGCGTTCGATGAGGAGCAGGACGGCATTTACTACGTGACGCCGGTCGACGGAACGGCTTCCGAGGCGATCCGCGCGGAACAGCTGCGCGGCCATAATCGCTTCGGCATGTTGTTGACCAACGTCCACGAGGGATATCCAGGTCACCATCTGCAGCTCGTGCGCGCGAATCAGTCGGCGTCCGCGGTGCGCCGCATCTTTCGCGACAGCAGCGTGTTTTGCGAGGGGTGGGCGCTCTATTGCGAACAGCTGGTGCTCGATGAAGGCCTATCAGACGACCCCCGCATGCGGTTGTTTCAATTGAAAGATCAACTGTGGCGTGCGTGCCGCGTCGTCGTGGACGTGAAGCTCCACACGCTTGGCATGACGTTCGATGAGGCGGTCGACTACCTCGTCGACGTTGCGAGACTGGAACGATCGAACGCCATCGGCGAGGTGCGCCGCTACACGCTATCGCCGACCCAGCCGATGTCGTATCTCGTCGGCAAGCAGCAGATCGTCGAACTTCGCGGCCGCGAGCGGGTGCGGCTCGGTTCGAGATTCGATCTTCGCGCGTTCCACGATCGCCTGCTGTCGTTCGGCACGGTGCCCATCGCGCTCATCGAACCGAACCTTTAATGAGCGGCGCCACAGGGCCGACCGGCTATCTGACGGCGTGGCTGAAGTGGTCGATGTTGTTCACGCTGTTCGGCTTCGGCTTCGGAATCGGTCTCAGCGCGCTCGGCTGGCGCGATCCCGCGGGTCACCGCGTCTTCAGCCCTCTGCTGATCCTGGCGCTCGGCGGAGCTGTCGCGTTGCTGTTCGGAGCGATCGCGTCGCTGTCCGCAGCGCTCAGCAACGCGGCGTTGGCACTTGTCTTGCGCGGCCGGTCGCGTCCGCGCAACTTTATGGACGATCTGCGTATCGTGCCGCGCGTCGTCGCTGGCTGGATCGTCGCTGGCGCCGCATTCGGGCTCATGATGTGGGCGATCACGGTGAACCGATGACCCGCGTTCAGCTCTGCAGCGGTTTGCTGCTGCGCGGCGACAGCGTGCTGCTGGTCCGCGCTCGGTATCCCGGTCAGCCCGAACCGCTCTGGACTCTGCCGGGCGGCCGCCAAGAAACGGGCGAGACCATCGCGCAGACGGTGGTGCGCGAATTCCTTGAAGAAACTGGCTTGGACGTGCGCGCTACGGCGCTCGAATACGCAAGCGAATCCCGAGAACCCGAGCGCGGCATCCACGTGATCAATTGCACGTTTCGCGTGGCCGAGCGCGGATCGGAACGGGAGCCGAAACCGCGCGACCCCGCAATCGTCGACGTCCGCTTCGTGCCCTCCGCCGAAGCCCCCGATCTTCTGAGGGCCGACGTCCTGCGCATCCCCGTCGCGGCAGCGCTTGCCGGCGACCGACATCCGCGCTACTTCTACTTCAGCTCCGACAGCATCGTAATTCCATTCCTGGCGCCGCCGCTGGGGGCCACGGACGGATCCTAAAAGCGATGGGATACCTCATCGATCCGCCGCGGACGGTGGAAGGCGATTACGTGGCGATCTTCGCGCAGACCGGTCCCGCCGATGCGCTCGCGCTCGCCTTCTTGCAGGACCACGGCATCGATGCGCGGGCTCTTCCGCAGCTGGGAGATCTCGTCGGCAGTTTTGCGAACATCGCTAGCGCCGGTCTCTTCGGCGGGAACTCGCTCGTGTGCGTTCCGGCCGACCAGGCTGAGCGCGCGCTGGATCTGCTCGAGTTCGATTCAGGCTTATTGGACGAATGAGCGACGGCGACGAACTCAAGAACGAATTCGCCTGGTCGTGGTCGCGGCACCGGACCTTTTACGAGTGCCCGCGCAAACTCTACTGGCAATGCTACGGCTCGTGGATGGGCTGGGACCCCGCGGCGCCGCCAAACGCAGCCCTGGCGTATCGTCTCAAGAAGATCAGGAGCGTCGCAATGCTCGTGGGCGAAGTGTTTCACGAAGTGCTGGCCGAGGTTCTCGCGCGCCGGCCGCTCGCGCCGCAGCCGGTTCCCGCCGCTCAGCTGCGTATCGACATGGAGCGACGCCTGCTCAAGCGCATCGCCGAATCAAGAAACCGCGATTGGCAGCGTTACAAAAACCCGAAGAAGTACTCGATTCTCTTCGAAGATTACTACGGCCCGGGCGTGGACGATGCGCTGCGCGAACAAGCGTTGGCCGACGTCCGCTCGTGCGCCGACGGGTTTGCCAAAAGCGTCTACGGCAGACGCGCGTTTGCCGCTCCGGGTGAGCGGCTCACGTTCATCGACCGGCGCGAATTCGAAGGTATGCGTATCCTCGTCGATGGCTTGACGGTGTTCGCGTGTCCGGATCTCGTCGTCGCGGATGCCGGCGGCAAGACGCACATCGTCGATTGGAAGACGGGCCGATTCGAAAAAGCCGAGCCGGCTCAGCTTGGCGTCTACGCCCTGTTCGTGTCGGAAAAATTCGGCCTGCCGATCGCTGAGATGACCGCCCATCTCGTCTACGTTCGGACGGGCGGAGCGGAGCCCCACGCGGACCTGCGACCTGGAGTCGATCTCGCGCGGCGCATGATGGAAACGTATGTGAGCGACGTCCGCGGGCGGCTCACCGACGCCCCAGCAAACGTTGCCGGCGACGTGGAGCTCTTTCCGATGACGACCGATCTGCGCAAGTGCCGGCGCTGTAACTTTCGCGAGCTCTGCGGACGCGCCGACGCGCCGGCGCAAGCGCCCGAGACCGGCTTCGACGCCTAGACGCCTTGGCCTCGCCGCGGGATAGCTGCGTGCATGAACGCTATGGTTTCAATGGACGTGTTCGCTCGCTATTCCGACGGCCGTCTGTATGCTGCGCAGCGAGATCATCGGGTAACCGACGTCGAAGTGGCGGGTACCGTGGGCGCTGCACCCCGATTTTTCCTCGGCCGCCGCACGCACCACTGGCATGAGGAATTTCCGATCGTCACGCAGCACGGCGAGCGCGTCGAAGTCATCGACAACGTGGACTTGGCGCCGCGCATTCCCGTCGCGACCGGCGACGTCGTCGTCGTGAAAGGTCAGTTCGTACCGACGCATGGCGGCGGCATCATCCACGACACGCACCACAGCCCGGGTCCCGGCTGGCATCAAGGCGGATGGATCGAGTGGCGCGGCCAGCGCTACGAGTGAGCCGTTCGCAGATCTCGCTTATTCGTTGGGCCCCGCCGGAGCCTTGTGAACCTCGTACCCGAGCCGGACGAGCTGCGGCACGGTCACAAAGTGAAAGCCCCGTCTTCGTAGGGCCGTCACGATCAGTTTCGTCGCCTCGACGGTACTGTGGCGGTCGCCCGGCAGACCTTGGTTTCCGTCGTGCAAGACGATGATGCTGCCGTCGCCCGTATATTTGAGTACCCGGTCGGCGATGACTTGCGGCGGCGGGTTGGTCCAGTCACGAGGCAGCGGCACGGACCACATGACCACTTTGTAACCGAGACTTCGCGCGACGCTGATGACGGCAAAATCGCGCGCTCCGTAAGGCGGCCGGAAGAGCGTCGTGTGGACGCCCGTCGCTCGCCGGATCGCGTCGTCGGTTCGAACGAGCTGCAGCCGGATGTGCGCGCGGCTCTCGAGCACGAGGTGCGCATGCGTCCACGAATGGTTGCCGATCGCGTTGCCGTACGCCACCTCTTGCCGGACCACTTCCGGATAACGCTGCACCGCCCGGCCGACGACGAAGAAGGTGGCCCGCACGTGCTGCTGGTGGAGGTAGTCGACGATCTCGGTGGTGTACGGCGGATTCGGGCCATCGTCGAAGGTCAACGCGATGTACTTCTGGCGAAGTGGCACTCGCGTGATCGTCGGGCCGAAAAGCTGGCTCACGGGATTCTCGACCGTATACCAGAGCGCTGCGAGCAAAAGCGCGAGCAGCAGCAGCACGATGACACCCCGCCGCCAGTAGCGGCGCGCCGCGTTCGCGATCACCCGACCTTCGCCGCCCGTGCTTTCGGCTGCCTCGCGTTCAGCAGGTCGTAGCGGATCTGGTTCTCCGCCTGTCGCACGCTCGGCGGTCCGAACTGTTTGATCATCTGCACGATCTTCAAGTAGCGATCGTCGCGCAGCGGTCGCCCACCTGAAACGTCGAACGTCTTCGTACGCCGTCCGCCGATGGTCCCGGTTTTCGGGAGCCGCAACATGAGCTCGCGTGCATTCGTCGTCGCCCAATAGTGAGGATCCGAGAAGCCGAAAGCGCGGCTTCCTCCTTCGTCACCGAGCGTCTGCTCCACGACGATCACGTATTCGTCCTTCGGTCGCGGCCGGACCGGCTTGTCGTCCAGTTCCCAAATGCCTTCGGCGACCAGCGACTGGAACAGAAAGGTGCCTTCCGGTCCTTCGAGCGGCACGTTGAAGAATTTGAGCGTCCCGTTACGGTCCGTCGCCGAGTAGAACATCGTCGTCTTGCCGTTGTCGTTCACGAGACGATAGGTTTCGGCTGAGATGCGTCCGCTTAAGTCGTATTCCTGCATGGTGACCGTCCAGGTGCTCTTGGCGGTGAGGACTTTATCGACTTGGTTCTCCTCGCCGATGTACGGGCCCAAAAAAAAGACGTACGTCACCACGCCGACGGCGAGGGTGGCGACGATCACCAACAACCCCCGAGTGCTTTCTCTCACGCGGGCACCGCGGACCCCAGATAGATCATGGTCACGAGCGCGCGGTAAATGGCCGCCATATCATCGGCGATGTATCGAACGCTTCGCGCTGCGGCGCGGTGACATCCGGGAATCAGCTCGAAGAGATCCGCGTGGGCGGTTTTCAGCGTGTCGATCTCCATGCTGATCGGCGCGCGCAGCGCGTACAGTTTCGCGCGGCGTCGATCGGCCATCGCATTGCGCGCGGCATCCTGCAACTGCCCTCGAACCCGTTCGGGCGAGATGCACTCGGCGGCATGGTAACTGAGGCTGCGTTTGGTTTCGACGCACGCGGCCCAAGGCAGCGCGCGACGCGCTTCATCGAGCGTGGTGCGATCGCCGGAGACCAAAACGACGGGCACGCCGTAGTGGCCGGCCAGCGCGGCATTGATCGTGATTTCGCCGACCGGTTCGCCGTTCAGCCGGCATTCGTACACGATGCGCGGGCTATACGTGTGCCCCATGACCGCCTGTGCGTCGCCGATGGCACCGTGATACCCGACGAAGAACGCCGCGTCGAATTCGGGTCCGATGCCTTCGAGCATGAATTGCGGCTTGTAGCGCCCCGTGACGAGCTGCACGCGCGGATCGAGCCGATCTGCGACCAGATTCCGCATCGTCGCGTGCGCATCGTTGACGACCACGCGCTCGCCGCCGGCGCTGCGGATGCCGTCCACGACCGCGTTCGTTTCGGCGCTCATGGTCTCGCGCGAGCGGCGATATTCCGCGCGCTCGGACGGTCGAACCTCGTCCCAGTGAACCACGTCAGCACAGCCTTCAAGATCGACCGACACGTAGGCCGCGGCCGTTGGGGCGGCGGTGAACATGACGCGTCGTTTCGTTTTGCCGGCGAGCCCATCCTCGCCGCCCACAAAAGGCGCGTGCGCGGCCGCGGGGAATCTGGATCGCAGATGAATGCTATTCCGATTCTCGATCGCTTGCGGTCGGAGTTACTGCTGGCGGATGGCGCGATGGGCACCTGGCTGTTCGCGCAATCCACTTCGACGACTGCGTGCGTGGAGTCGCTGAACGTCGAAGACCCTGCGATCGTAGAGCGCGCGCACCGGCTCTACGTCGAGGCGGGTGCCCAACTCGTCGAATCGAATACGTTCGCAGCCAATCGGATCAAGCTCAGAAATCACGAGCTAGCGGCACGGCTTGTGGAGTTCAATCGGCGCGGCGTCGAAATCGCGCGCGCGGCGGCCGGCGATGCGAGCTACGTCGGAGGTTCAGTGGGGCCGCTCGGCGCGCTGATGCGGCCGGTCGGATTTCTCGACCAGTCGGAAGCTCGAGACATTTTCGCGCAACATATCGACGCAGTGGCGTCGGGCCGGCCCGATCTCATCGTGCTCGAAACGTTCGGCACTGTCGCCGAAGCGCTCGTCGCCTTGGCGGCCGCCAAGGAGGTCGCGGCCGGCATTCCTACGCTCGTTTCGATTTCCGTGCTCGAGGATGGACGCACCGCCGGCGGCGACGATCTCATGGATGCGTTTCGGCATGTGCGCGCCGCGGGCGCGGACGCGCTCGGCGTGAATTGCGCGACTGGACCGCAGGCCGTGTACGACGCTTTGGCGCCGATCATCGGAGCCTTCGATTGCCCGATCTCCGTCATGCCCAACGCCGGATACCCCGAGCGGCTCGACGACCGCGCCGTCTACCGGACGACGCCTGCGTATTTCGCGAAGTTCGCGCGCGAGTTCGCCAAAATCGGAGCCAACATCGTCGGGGGCTGCTGCGGCACCACTCCCCATCACATCGCGGCGATGGCACCGGAGGTCGTCCGTCAAAAGCCGCGCGTTCGCCGGCCTCCTCGTTCGCCCGTCTCTCACGCCACCGCCGTCGACGCTCGGCAGCCGGCCCAGCCTCAGCCCACAGCCTTTGAACGAAAGCTGGGCCGCGAATTCGTGATCACCGTGGAACTCTCGCCGCCGCGCGGCGTCGAAGTCGCGGCCGCCGTCGCCCATGCGCGCAGATTGCAAGATGCCGGCGCCGATGCCGTCAACATCCCGGACAACCCCACCGCCCGATTGCGATTGTCGGGCATCGCCGTGGCTCACGCGGTGAACAGTCAAACGCGGCTCGCGACCATACTGCACTACTCGTGCCGAGACCGCAACCTGCTGGCGTTGCAGAGCGACTTGCTCGGCGCCGCGGCCCTCGGCGTGACCGGCATCGTGGCCCTCACGGGCGATCCAACCGCGTTCGGCGATTTTCCGAAGGCCACGTCCGTATTCGACGTCACCGCGCTGGGGCTCACCGCAATCGTCAACAGCCTCAACCACGGCACGGACCAAAGCGGGAACGGTTTGGGTTCGGCGACGCGACTGCGCATCGGCGCGGCGGCTAATCCTATGTCGAAGGACATCGACGGCGAGCTGCTGCGGCTCGAGCGCAAGGTCGCAGCGGGCGCAGACTTCATCGTTACCCAACCGGTGTTCGCGCTCGACGCGCTCGAGGCGTTCTTGTCGCGCACCGCAGCGCTGCGCGTTCCCATCGTCGCGGGGATCTTGATCCTTCGAGACGCCCGCAACGCCGAATTCTTGCACAACGAAGTGCCCGGAATGATGATCCCCAAGGCGGTCCGGCGGCGCTTGAACGAAGCGACCGACGCCGAACGCGAAGGAGCGCTGATCGCGCGCGAGCTGCTGGAAGTCTTTCGGCGGACGCCGGGCATCGCTGGAGCCTACGTCGTGCCTCAGGAGCGCTACGATACAGCGGCCGCCGTCATCGAGGAGGCTTGCCGAACAAGTCTTCGTCGGTGAGCGGTTTATATGGCCGCTGGATCGGCGGCTCGGTCGTCAACTTGTCCATCTGATCCAGCACTTCATCCATCAGCGGCGCTGATGCTTCGGATGGAGCGTCCGGCAGGAGCCGCTCGTAGCGCGCGACGATCGCGAGCAGCGCCGCCGCATCGGCAGGGTCCTCGACGTACCCGCGCAGGGTGCCGTTTTGGTCGACGACTCTGCCGTTGACGTCCACGGCGCCGAGCGTCTCGTGCTCGGCGCCGATGACGCGACCGTTCGCATCCACGTGTGCGATGCGCTGCGCGCCAGCGGTGTCCGCGAAGCACTCCTTCGCTTGAACGAGACCGATCGGAGGGCCCGGTTCGGTGCCGAGTGTCAGCAGCCCAGTCGCATCGACGGACGCGACCACCCGATCGTCTGGACCGCGCAATTGCCTCACGGCGTGTCGGCTTGAGCGTCCAGCGCGGCGTTCACAAGCTTATCCGCGTGTTTGTTCTGCTCGCGGCCGACGTGACTGATCGTCGCCGCTTGGAAATGCGACAAAAGGCTGCGAACCCGCTGGTGGAGCGGTATCATCTTCACGTCTTTGACGCGGTACTCGCCCCTGAGTTGTTTCACGATCAGCTCGCTGTCGATGCAGATGTCGACTTCGCGAAACCCCGCGCCGATGGCGCGCTGCAGGGCCATGATGAGGGCGCGGTATTCGGCGACGTTATTGGTGGTGATGCCGAGGTATTCGCTCATCTCGGCGACGATCGAGCCGTCGTCGGCGATGATGACGCCGCCGGCGGCCGCGGGCCCCGGATTGCCGCGAGCCCCGCCGTCGGTGTAAATGGCGCAATGACGGCGAGTCGCGGTCGACATGAGTACCGCTACATTTCCCACGCTCGGTCGCGATACCCTCGCACGAGCACGCTCGTCTCGCCAGGCTATTCCTGCCGAAACGCGTAACCTACGCTCGATGCGAAGATTTTGGCCGGCGTGCGGCGCCCTTGCGATTTTGGCAGCGTTGGTGGCCGGCGCGGTCGGCGGATCACAGATGCCCGCGAGTGCCCGGCGTCATGCGGCCGCATCTCCTTTGCCGTCGCCTGCGGTGTCGGGCTCGCCGTTCGCCCAGGGAACGCCGACGCCCAAACCCCTGCCCTCGCCCTCCTTGTCGCCGGGCGCGGTGCCGCCGACGCCGTACATGCCCCTGGATCAAATCCCGAACGGCGACTGGCTCATCATCCAGCAGGGGCCCGACAATCCGAGCTACTCGCGGATGACGTTGAAGGATGTCGGCACAGCGGTCACCGGCACGTGGCAGCTCGACAAGAAAACCATCTACTTCGTGAGCGGCAGTCGGCAAGGCGCACGCATGCTGTTGGATCTGCGCGTCGCCAACGATCCGAAGGTCAGCGCGGTCGGAAAAATCGATGCGACCCTCGATGGCATCGCCGACATGTACGGGCTGATCACGCTCAACGGCAAGGACACGCCGTTCCAGGGGGCGCAGCACTCGCGCGTGCCGCCGCCGGTTGAAGCGACCGGCGAGCCCACGCCGACGCCCGGTCCGTTCGACCAACCGTAACGACCGCCGAAGGAGGGTCGAACCATGTCGGGTTTTCGTCACCATTGGTGTTCGCATTTGCAGATAATTACTCGCACGTCGGCCGAGCCTTGGGCGGAGCCGCATTTGCCGGGTTTATGGCGATTTGGGTCATCATCGCGATCGCGATCTTCATCTTCTCCATCTACATCTATTGGAGGATCGCGAGCAAAGCAGGGTACAACGGCGCGCTGAGTCTGCTGATGCTGGTGCCGGTCGTCAACCTGCTCGTGCTTCTCTTGTTCGCCTTTTCAGAATGGCCACTCGAACAGGAGGTCCGGCGGCTGCGCGGCGGGTCTGCCCCGATGCGCGGCCCCATCGTTACAACGCCGTAGCGTTTCGGACCGACCGAGTCCCCAGCAGGTTCGGACGGCCCCTCGGCGGCGTTCCCGGTCGTCGAGGTTTTCGATGCGGCCGACGCCAGCAATATTGCCGAACTTCGCCAAGCGCTGAACGACGACACCTGTACGTCGAGCCCGCGCGTCATCTTGTCGCGCACTCGCGCGTAAGCGGATGTAGCCACGATGACAACTAGGGCCGACCTGAAGAGGCCGGCCTAGGGTTTTAGTGGCCGATGACGTTAGATCGTCGCAGCGACCCACCTCGCTCGCTCAGCCATAGGACAATGGCGGCTCGCCCAAAACCTGTGCGCCAAGGATGGGAGGGTAACATCATGTCGCAAGAGACCTTAAGCACCGCTGCCGCCATCGGCACGTTCGTCGTGATCGCGGCCACCGCTATCGCGGCGGTCGTTCAACTGCATCACCTTCGCGCGAGCAATCAATTGCATGGACTTCTCACGGTGCTCGCTCGCGTGGAGGATGCGAACTTCAATGAGTGGATCGACGGCACGCGCGCCGTGCTCAATACGCGTATCAGCGATCCGGCCTTTCGGCAAAGCGTCGTCGATGCGACATTCGAGCGGCATGACAACCCATGGCTCAATCTCGCAAATTCATACGAGTGGGTAGGCATCCTCGTGAAGAATCGTTTGATCGACGAGGCCGCCTTCATGGACCTTCAATTCGGGCGCGTGCAGCTCGCCTGGGATCTGTTGAAGGACATCATTGCGATCACCCGCCAGCGGTCAAACGCAGTTTGGGAGAATTTCGAATTTTTGGCCGTGCGCGCCGACGCGTGGGAAGCCGCCCACCCGAACGGAAACTATCCGCCCGGCCTAGCGCGCAAGGATCTCCCGTTCCGTTAAAGGGGCAACATCATGAAACCGTCGCACGCTCAATGCGGCGCAGTGCTAACAGCGTCGCATGCCTCGGTTGGTCTTTCATCGACCGGTTTCATATGGGAGATCAAAATGGGAGATCAAAATTCATGGGCCTAGATCGTGCAGAGTGTGGAAAACTCACCGAATCTGTCGGCGCAGTGCTTCCGGCGCTCAGCGCCTTCTTAAGGTTCGATACTCCGGACTTGGCAGGCAAAAATTGTGCCGAGTGGCGTGCCAAGCTTGACGAAGCGTTGCCTACGCACGGATCTGGTCTCGAAGCCGTCCTCGATTCGTTTAGCCGGACGTTGATTCCACACGGCTTGAGGACCGGGGCACCGGGTTTCGCCGGATGGGTCACAACATCGCCGACGACAGTTGGCGCGGTCGCCGCGCTAGCCGGCGCCATATCTGGCGCGCAACGATACTGGGTGACGCCGTACAACTATCTGGAAACCGTCGGCCTTCGTTGGCTCGCCGAATTGCTGGGCATCAAATCGACGTATCAGGGCCTGTTCGTCAGCGGCGGGTCGGTTGCGAATCTCGTCGGCCTCGGCGCGGCGCGTCAGTTCGCTTTCGAGCGTATCGGAGTGGATGCCGGACGCGACGGACTTCCCGCAGGAACGGCGGCGTGCATCTACGCGAGTTCTGAGGTGCACCACACGGTTTTTCGGGCTGCCGGTGTGCTGGGTTTGGGGAGACGAAGCGTCGCGCTGGTACCTGTGGACGGCGATTTTCGAATGGACGTCAAGGCCTTGGAACGCGTTCTCGACCGCGACGCCTGCGATGAGATCATTCCCGTGGCGATAGTCGCGAATGCCGGTACGGTGAATACCGGAGCGGTCGACCCCATCCCGGAGATCGCCAGAATCGCCGTCGAGCGGCGGATTTGGTTCCACGTCGACGGCGCTTACGGTCTTTTTGGCAAACTGGATCCGCGAGTGGCTTCACGATTCGACGGGTTGGAACGCGCCGATTCCTTGGTCTGCGATCCGCACAAATGGCTGGCGGCGCCGCCCGGATCAGGCGCAGTTTTCGTTCGCGAACGCGCGTTGCTCGAGCGCGCGTTCACTATGGAGCCCGCAGACTATGCCGAGGGGTCCATCGTTCAAGGCAAGATCAGTTCGACTTTCGATTCTCCCGGCGAGAACTTTCTGCAACTTGGGCCAGAGATGTCTGCACAATCTCGCGGAGTGGCAGTGTGGGCGATATTGAAAGAGATCGGCGCCGAGGGTGTTCGTGAGCGGATCATTCGTCACAACGATCATGCGCGGCTCGTGTACCGACTCGCGATGGAAGACGCAAGGCTCGAGGCTCTACACGAGCCGATCCTGTCGATATGCTGTTTCCGCTATCAAGCACGCGGCCTATCGGACGAAGAGCTTGACACACTCAATATGGAAATCGCTCAACGGCTGCGCGTCGAGGGAATCGTGCCGTCTACGACTCGAGTGCGCGGCAGGTACGCTATTCGGCCGTGCTTCATCAACCCGCGGACGGGCGACGGCGATGTCCGTCGCATGGTCGCGCGCGTGCGCGAGATCGGCGATGCGCTTACCTGTATGAGCACCAGCTAGGCCGCGACAAGCAGGAACGGCTTAACGATCCTCTCGGGGACCATGAAGGCGGTATAGAGTCCAAGTGGGACGCGTCGAAAGAACAGCGTGCTCGATGCAGAGATGCACAACGCGTATGAACGCGTCTGGGCCAATATGTTTCGATTTTAACATACTCGGCCGCTTGTGGAGCCCGAACCGCAAGGGGCCTAACGGCGCTGGGAAGAAGGAAGCCGCCCTCTTTATCTGTCAAAAGGGGAAGTGCTGTGCGAATTCTGGCCCTCAGTTGTGTGATAACATCGCTGTGCTTTTCATCGGCGCTGGCCGCGGGTCAAATGCACAATGCGCCAATGACCGTGACCAGCACTCAAACCATCATTTATAATGTCACCCCGCACTACAAGCTGCTCGTCGCAGCCAGCGGCAAAGCTCAGCTTCCCACACCGTCGCAATGCGTCGCGCTCTTCGGGCTAACCTGTTATACGCCGGCGCTCATTCGCGCGGGCTATAACGTCCCATCGAGTCTTACCGGATCGGGTCAGACCATCGTCATCGTTGATGCGTACGGCAGCCCGACGATCCGCAATGATCTGCACATCTTCGATTTGGAGTTCGGCCTCCCCGATCCCACATTCAATATTGTTTATCCGGGTGGACATCCCGTCTACAACCCCCTGCAGAGTCACGCCGAGGCCAGCTGGGCATTCGAAACCAGCCTCGATGTCGAGTGGTCACACGCTATCGCTCCGGGGGCGACGATCGATCTCGTCGTCGCTGCGAACAATTTCGGCAACGTGCTCAACAATGCAGAAGCGTTCGCAGTGCAAAACCACCTTGGCAACGTAATGTCCATGAGCTTCGGCGCGCCCGAAGGAGCCATTGCCGGCGCGGGCAACAATTTGCAACTGCGGCAGGCCGATGCCATTTATCATGCCGCGCGGATGGCCGGCATCACGGTCTTAGCTTCGGCCGGCGACGGCGGCGCGACAAACGGCCTCAGTTTCGTGAACGCGCTCTTTCCAGCATCCGATCCGCTGGTGACAGCGGTTGGTGGAACAAATCTGTTTCTCTCCAACAGCGGAGCCTATCAAAACGAATGGGTATGGAATGACTCCGTCCCATCGCTGTGCCCGTTCGGCTGCCACTATGGAGCGTTTGGCGCAACCGGTGGAGCGCCGAGCGTAATCTTTCCGGCCCCATCATATCAGAGCGCACTATCGGGTATGAGTGCGCGCACGACGGCCGACGTGGGCTACAATGCCTCCGTCTATACGGGCATTCTCACGTACGTTGGATTCTTTCCGCCGGGGCAAAACGGATTCTATTTCACGGGCGGAACCAGCGAGGGCGCACCGCAATGGGCGGCGATTGTCGCGCTTGCCGACCAAGGTGCCGGCCATTCATTGGGATTCGTCAACCCGGCCCTGTATGCAATTGGCGCCGGCGCCAACTACAACTCTGCCTTTCACGATATCACGGTCGGCAACAACGGATTCTTTGGCCCAGGCTACCCTGCGAAGACCGGATATGATCTCCCGACTGGGCTTGGAACGCCCAACGTTACGAACGTCATCACTGACCTCGGCGGTTAGCAGCAAAGAAACTAGGCGATAAGACGGACGAGGCGGCTTCCTTAGCCGCCCGTTCGACATCAGGGCCTCTTAACGTTCGCCCGCTTTGTTACCAATGAACCGCACCCCGGCGAGAGGCGGATAGCCTAACCGCGCAATCGCTGCGTCGCCTCCCGCAGAACCCCGCTCAGCATATCAACTGCTTGCCGCTGCATTGTCGGCGTAACGTAGCTATAGAAGTCCAACGTCGTTTCGATGCTCGCATGGCCGAGTATCTCCTCAGCAACCTTTGGAATCGCGCTACGGCCGCGCGACCTGGGACGGTGCGGGGCCCATCTAATCATGGCGGTGGGACCGGCTGCGCCAGGTCCCACCACATGCGTCGGCTAGAAAGACCCGGTTCCGTGCGGGGTGCCGAGGCCGGTTGGGCCGTCCCAGCCGGTCGTTGCGTTGCAGAGATCAGTCCCACAGCTGCCGTTGCTGCCGGTTGTCACGTCGTTGAGCGACGATGTGTGGCTGTACGGAAACGACGGGCCGGATGTGCCTGCATTCCCGGCCAGTGCATACACCGACGCGATGATCGGCGACGCCACGCTGGTGCCGCCGAACTCGAGCCACCCGCTGGCCCCATCTGTGTCGTAGACGGCCACGCCGGTGTTCGGGTCGGCGACTGCCGACACGTCGGCGTATGCGCGCCTCGAGCACACGCTCGTAATGTTGGCCAACGCCGTTTGCCAGCTCGGTTGTGCTGTAAGCGCATTCGACACGCCGCTGCATCCGCTGCCCGCGCCGCTCCAAGCGCTCTCGACTGGCCCGCTCGTGCTCGTCAGGCTCGTGCCGCCGACGCCGACGACCGAGTTGAGATCGGCCGGGAACTGTGCGGTGCTGCTGAATCCGTTATCGCCGCTGCTGGCGGTGATCGTCACGCCGCTGTGGTTGTAGTCCGGTCCGTATGTGCTCACGGTCGTCGAGGACTCGTTGCCGCCGTAGCTGTTGCTCACCACGTTGGCGCCGAGAGATACCGCGGTATTCTCGGACGCGGCGAGGTCAGCGAAGCTATTGCTGCTGCCTTCGACGAGCAGGATATGGCAATTCGGACAGATGGCCGATGCCATGTCAAGGTCCAGTGAAATCTCTTGCGCCCATCCCGTGTTGTTGCGCGGATAACTGCCCTGTACGCCACTTTGATTGACTTTTCTGAAGCAGCCGTTCGCCGTCGTGCAAGCCGGCAACCCAAACGTCGAGCGATACACGCTCATGTCAGACTCGGCGTTTGGGTCGTCGTATGCATCAACGATGCCGACCGTCTGCCCCGAACCGGTCGTGCTTGACGGCAGCTGATACGCTGTCTGAAGGTCGCACGGCTGATAGCCGCTGATCGACGGATTCGGGCAGTTGCCCGGCGTCGGTGTTGGCGAAGGCGTCGGGGTCGGTGTTGGACTTGAAGACGGCGTCGGGGTCGGCGACGGTCTGGGTGTGTGACGATTCATCGGCTGAACGAAATCACCGACATTGCCGATATCGGTGCGCCGCCATGCGTGGCATCTTGCGAAGCGGTCGGCTACCGCGCCGCAAACCGCCACGGCGGGGCCGGGATGATCGCGGCCGGTAGACATGGCGGTTATCGCCGCTTGCGTGCCGCTCGGCTGCGTCGAAAGATTGGGTCCGCCGGGGATGGCGCTGGACCCGCCGCTGCACGCGCCAACTGCGCCCGCGGTCACGAGGGCCGCTATGGCCAACCAATATTTGAGAACGCGTTGCATCAACGTACCTTTCTGCAAATCGTGCATGTGCGAAAGCATAGCTCTATCGTGGATTCGCGCCACAAGGTGAGAATACACCAACAGCCTGCCCGGACCTCTACCATAAATGCCGCTCGGCGATCTCATATGAATCGCGCGCACATGCTATCCGCCCGATCCCGCACGCGCCGCCGAAGGGCTCGACGCGCTCGGACTGGCGCGGCTCGATGTCGCCGAATGCGGCAACGGGGGCCGCGCCTAC
>Ga0207416_1002716_pt1 | contig 18436 bp, 17 predicted proteins | sample PaiPotPPM11metaG_FD_184107 | JGI IMG/M metagenome (GOLD analysis project Ga0207416, IMG submission 184107) | Iron sulfur acid spring bacterial and archeal communities from Banff, Canada, to study Microbial Dark Matter (Phase II) - Paint Pots PPM... ...
CTGCCACGTAGTCCCCGAGTCACGAGAAACGCTGACGACCAGGTCATGGACTGTCACGCCTCCCCCGGTGGGCCGCGTCATCAGTGATGAGACATAGACGAAACCATCGGGCCCGACCGAAACCCAGGGATCGGTGGCAGAGGCGTAGCTACCGCCGCTGCATGATGTCAGGCCCGGAAGAAGCATCCGCGCCCAGCTGCCCCCGCCGTCGTGGCTGACCGCCACCGCGTTGCCCAGCCCAACCGGTGAGCCGAGCTCTTGCCAGCTCGCGACCAGCAGTCGCGGGTTTCCAGGCTCGACCGCCAGTGAGGGCTCGCCAGGATGAAAGGGTGGCTTCGCGCTCCGGCAACCGTCTGCCAGCGGGATCGGGCCGCTGATAATCACCGGGGCCGGCAGATCTTGCATCGATGGCGTCGTCGCCGGCGTGCTCGTGCAGCTCGCCAGTAGCAGTACGAAGGGCGCGGCCAGTCGAAAGGCGCGCATGCGCCAATCTACCAAGCCCGCTCAGGCGGTCAGCTTCCAGGCTGGCGGCAGCTGGCGGCCGCTGCCCGACTCGATGCAGCCGGCCAGCAGGGCCTCCATGGCGTCGAGCGGCAAGGGGCGCGACAGGTGAAAGCCCTGGCCGGCGTGACATCCCATCGCGTTGAGCGCGGCCAGCTGTTCCGGACGCTCGATGCCCTCACCGATGGTCAGCAGACCGAGCGTGTTGCCCAGGCCGATAATGGCCCGCAGGATGGCGCCGTCGGCCAGCCCGCTTCCGATGCGGCTCACAAAGCTGCGATCGAGCTTGATGATGTCAACCGCAAAATCGCGCAGGTGCCCCAGCGACGAGTAGCCGGTGCCGAAATCATCGAGGGCCAGCCTGACGCCGTTGGAACGAAGCTCCTGCAAGGTCCTGGCGATGCTGGTGGTCTCCTCCATCAAAACGCTCTCGGTCAGCTCCAGGATCAACGAGCGCGGGTCAAGGCCCGCGCCGTCCACCGCCGCCGCAACGTCGGCGACGAGACCGTCTCCCTGCAGCTGGTGGCCGGAGACGTTGACACTGACCATCATCGGCGGGTTCGACGGATAGCGGACCTGCCAGCGGCGCACGTCGCGCGCGGCCTGCTGCAAGACCCAGCGGCCCAGTTCGACGATCAGGCCGGTCTGCTCGGCGAGCGAGATGAAGTCGGCCGGGTAGAGCAAACCTCGCCGCGGATGGTCCCAGCGGACCAGCGCCTCGACGCTGTGAATGGCCCCCGTCTCGAGCACGACTACCGGCTGGTAGTGGAGCACGAACTCCTGGTGGGCGAGAGCTTCCTGCAACTCGCGCTCGAGCTCCATCCGGTCCATCGCGGCACGATGGAGGGATTCCTCGTATTCGATGTAACGTCCCTTGCCACGGGCTTTGGCGATGTACATTGCGACGTCGGCGTTCTTGAGCAGGTCCTCGGCCTCTTCTTCGCCGGACACGAGGGCTGCAATGCCGATGCTGGCATGGACGAACAGCTCGCGACCTTCGATCGCGAAGGGTGTCGACAGCTGGCGGGTGATCCGGTCGGCGACGCGGCGAGCAATCGACTCGCCCTCCATGTTCTGGAGCAGCACCGCGAACTCGTCGCCGCCGAGGCGAGCGACTGAGTCGCCTGGTCGCAGGGTGGCCTCGATACGCTTGGCGACCGCGGCCAAGAGCTGGTCGCCGGCCTCATGGCCGAGGGTGTCGTTGACGACTTTGAAGTCGTCCAGGTCGAGGAAGAGTACGGCGATCCGGCGCTGGTCCGGGCCATGCACGGCATGGTCGAGGACGACGCGGAAGGCGGCCCGGTTCGGCAGGTTGGTCAGGGAATCGTGAAAAGCCTGGTGGGTAAGTTTCTCCTCGAGTGCCTTACGCTCGCTGACGTCACGAGTGTTGAGCACGAGCCCTCGTACCGTCGGAACCTGGAGCAGGTTGGTAACCGTCACCTCGGAGACGCAGAAAGAACCGTCCTCGCGCTGCAGCCTGCACTCGACCGAGATCGGCGGACCCTCAATGTTGATTGCCTCCTGGATGCGGCGCAGCATCTGGGTTCGGTCGTCGACGTGGACCAGCTCCCCGAAGGGAGTGCCTATCAGCTGACCGATTGAATAACCGAAGATACGCTCGACCGAGGAACTCTGGTACCGGATCCGGCCGTCGAGATCGATCAGGGTGATGACGTCTGAAGAGTTCTGCACCAGCGAGCGGAAATGCTCTTCGCGCTGGCGCAGTGCGGCTGCATTCGACTCGAGCTGCCGGTTCAACGCCTGGTTATCGACCAGCATCAGGAACTGCCGCACGATCACGAGAACGACCACGAACATCATGCCCCAGAAGATGACGCGGTCAAGGTCACCGGGCATGAGCTCCTCTATCCCGGCGGTGACGACGGCCGCGGCGACCGGGACGTAGGGCAAAAGCCCCCACACTCTTCCGGAGTTGGATTCGCCCGCCGCAGTTACCGCCGGCATCGAGGCGACCCGCAGGGCCGCGATCGCTATCAGCAGATAACCGGCAATCCAGCCCGTGTCGACCGGGTTCCCTGGTCCGTAGCTATTGGTCGTCGTCAGGTAGGCGAAACCGCTGTCCGCAACTAGGTTCGCCATCAAACCACCGCCCAGGAGGAGCAGTGGCAGCCGGTTGGATCTTGGCGCCCGTGAAGCCAGAACCAGCAGCATGGTTCCGATCACGATGTCCCCCGCGGGATAGGCAAGGCTGATGAGTTGCGAAATAGTACTGCCCGTGCCGAGGCGATAGACCGTGCCCAGCACCGTGGCCCAGCTGACGATCAGGAGCGAGCCGGCGATGACCAGCCCGTCCAGGACGGTGCGGACCCTTGAGCTAGCCCGCGAGGCCGCCAGCGGAAAGCAGAGTACGCCGGCGATCGCAAGGGGTACGGCCGAGAGGTATCCGAGGTCGGCAAACGAGGGGAAAGGTACCTGCTCGCCGCGCAGCAGCACGTAGTAAGACCAGACGACCTCGCCGGCACCCCAGCAAAAGGCCGAGGCTCCGATCAGCGCCCAGGCCACCCGGCCCCGCCCCCGCTGTTTGAAGGCCGCAAACAGGCAGGCTGCTGCCCCTAGGAAGGCGCTCACGAACTGGCCGATGTCGTCCACCTGCTCGGTGCGCCGGGCGCCGCCCCAGCTGAAGACGATCCATGCGGCGGCCGCCAGGGTGATGACGGCCCCGCCGCCGAGCGCGATCAGGAGCCGGCGCCTGCTGGTGAGCACTGTAAGGTTAACCGGCGCTTTGATCTTTTCTGAGGGCTTGGAGAAGGCCGTTGTCCGGACTGCGACGGAAACGTTGCCCGGACAACGGCATCAGTCGCTACTCGCTGGTCTGGTCGCCTCCGGCCTGGCGCTGGTCGCCGCCGCCGCCTGGCTGAGAGCCCGGCTGGGCCTGACGCTGGCCGCCGCCTCCTCCGCCGCCCGGGGAGCCGCCGCCCTGCTTGCCGGGTTGCTGCTGGCCGCCGCCCTGCTTACCCGGCTGCTGCTGGCCGCCGCCCTGCTTGCCTGGCTGGCCGCCTGGCTGGCCGCCTTGCTGACCGCCATGTTCGCCCGTGTGATGACTCATAGGTCCTCCTTGACCTCCGGAAGTCCGCCGATGGCCGAACCCTACCCGGTGAGACTCATAAAAACAACTCATTCCGGTATCAGTAACGGCGCGTGAACACACCGAATCGCCAGGACCGATCCACGGTCACGCGGGGTCCATTTCCCGGCTATTCTTTCTCCGCCGCCTGTTGAGCCAGCGGCGTGAACCTGAACGGGAGCGCCCGGTCGGAGCTCCAGGGGGCGGCGGGCGCCATGGTCAGGGTGGAGAGGGCGCGGATCACCTGGTCGTAGTTGACCCGCCAGCCGGCGTAGTCACGCCAGGCCTGCTCCCGGTCTTTCTTGAGCCGGACCTTCTCTTTTTTCAGCTCCTCCCAGAGCCGATCGAATTCCTCACGGCGGATCGATATCGGCGCATCGGGACGCGGATCCGGGTCATAGCTGATCCGAAAGAAATCGGCGATCCGGCGCAGCGCCACGAAACCGGCCCGGATGCAGAGTTGCGCCTCCGGTGAGGGAGGCGAGTCGAGGCATGCCAGGTCGATGGCCGCCGTGTCGAGGACACAGCCGGCTGCGGTGACCCACGACCGGTTGGGATGGGGCGAGCGGAAGAAAACCAGCGCGGCGATCGAGGTATGACTCTCCTCCACATCGGCGAACCATTCCTGCCAGCGGGTCCAGACGCGGTCCAGTCGGTCGAGTCCCAGGATGTAGTGATGCTGAAGCAGCATCACGCTGGGCGAAGGTGGCGTACCGGCCAATGGCTCCAGCTGCCCGACGACGGTTTCGCGGCGGGAATAGGCGGCGTAGATGGTAGGCAGGTAGCTGATCAAGAGCGCCACGAGCCCGAGGCCGAGCGCAGCCTCAATGAAGCTCAGGATGATGGCGGGAAAGAGTCGCGGCCGATCGAAGCCGACCGTCGATACCGAGGCGCCGCTGGTGGCAATCGCTTCGGTCAGCGGCCGGACGCCGAGCGCCCAGAACATGGCGGCGAAGCCGATTCCAACCAGCGTCAGCCAGACGACGGGCAGCGATACCAGGACGATCGGGGTGTACATCGCCATCAGCCGGTCTCGCGTTTCGTAGGGCCTGGAGGCCGGAGTCACCTGGTTGAAGACCCACCGAATGGTCGTGAAGACGATCCGGCTGATTGCCACCGGCGCCCCGCGCGGTAGCACGAAGGTTTTGACCGCGGAGAGCACGGTGGCAACCACAATCGCTGCTCCGAGCAGGAAAATGGCCGCGTTCAACGCGAACACGGCCATCACCTTAATCGAACCGACTTAATTTTCCTGCGTGCCGGCCTCCCCCACCGTCAGCGTCAGCTCCTTGGCTTCGCCGCCTCGAACGATTTTGACCCTGGTCGTCCCACCGACTTTGAGCGTCTGCACCTTCCGGTAGAGATCCTCCAGCGTTGCCGTGGCGGCCCCGTCGATGGTAACCAGCGTATCGCCTTGCATGATGCCTGCCCGCTCGGCCGCACTCTTCGGATCCACCGAGATGACGAGCAACCCGCTCTCCTGCGAGACCTTTGACCGAACTGACTCCGGCAGCTGCACCTGCTGGGTGCCGACGCCGAGATAGGCGCGCTTGATGCGACCGTCCGCGCGCAGGCCCTGGACCACCCGCTCGGCGACGTCCATGGCGATCGCGCGTCCGTCACCGCGGCCGAAGACCCAGCTGTTCATGCCGACCGCGCGGCCCTCGACATCGACCAGCGGGCCGCCGGAGAATCCGGGATAGAGCGGTGCGTTGGTCTGGATCAGGTGCTCGATCTCGCTGCCGCGCCAGCCGCGCCACGAGGAGGAGACGGCGCTGATGGTGCCGAAGGTTGCCTTCAGGCCCCCCGGGCGCCCGATGGCGAGAACGATCTGGCCGGGCTTCAGCTCGGCGACCCTGGCTCGCGACATCGCTGGAGCATTCAGGCCCTCGACTTTGAGCAGGGCAACGTCGGTGGCCGGGTCGCGACCGGCAAGCGTCGCCTTGAGGGTCCGCTCGCCCACGCCGACTTCGATTTCCTCCTCCTGCTCGACCACGTGGTTCGCGGTCAGGACCAGGTCGGTATCCCAGGCGATGCCAGTACCCGCCCTGCCGCGGCGGGCGTCAACGCGGACGACGCTGCCACTCGCCTTCTCGACGAGGCCGACGATGTCGTTTGACAGCTCGGATAGAGAACTCATGGTGTTTGTTGCTCCTTTGAGAGGCCTGTTTGGAATTACCTCCACGGTAGAGCCCACCGGTCACTCGCGACTTCAGCCGAATGGTCAGGTCGGTACCTGGATCTTCAGCTAGGTAACCAGCCGCTCGGCCAGGTACTTGATGCCGATCGGGTAGCGGTACTCGATGGCGTCGTGGGTGGCGTCGAAGAGCTCGAAGAAGACATCCGTTACCCCGATGTCGGCCAGCGCCCGACGGAACGCCTCGGCCCCGAGATCGAGATAGAACTGATCCCGGCGGCCGGCGTCGATGTAGATCGCCTTCATCCCGCGCAGTGCCTGCGCATGTTCGGGAACCATCCGAACCGGGTCCCAGCGCAGCCAGCGCTCCCAGACCTCCGGGATCAGCATCCCGGTGGCCGGATCGTAGGGAAGCCGGACGGTTCCGTCTTCATCGGCGGAATAGCAGGCCGCCATGCACCAGTCGTTGAGCAGTTCCGAGTCGCCCTCACGTGTGAAGGCCGGCCGGCTGCGAAAGTCTTTCCAGAACTGATCGAACGACCCGTGATAGTGCTCGCGGAGCGTACGTACCGACTTCGGGAAGGCGTTCTGGTAGGACATTTCGAAGAGCGCATCGCCGGCGTGTGTGGCAAAGCCGCCGAACAGATCCGGCCGCAACATCGGCGTCACCATGGCGCCGTAGCCCCCGCTGGACTTTCCGGCAATCCCACGGTGAGCAGCTGCCGGCCGGGTGCGATAAAGGCCGTCGACATAGGGAACGACCTCATTGCAGAGATAGGTGTGATAGCGGCCCGTACCGGGCGAGTCGATGAACTGGCTGCCACCGATCGAGGTCCAACAGTCGACATATATTAGGACGCAGGGAGGGATTTCGCCGGACGCCATCTGGGCATCCGCCAGCTCGGGAAAGTTACGTCGAAAGGCGCTGCGATTCCACCACATGTCGAGCTGGCCGGTGAGACCCTGGATTACATAAATGCTCGGGTATCGCCGGCTGCTTTCGGCGTCGTAGCCCGGCGGCAGATAGACGCGGAGCGGCCGGACATGGGGATCACCCAACGGGTTGCCCTTGAGCGCCCGGCTTTCAAAGTGGTGCTCGTCGAAGCGGCCCGCCGGTGGACGCGCCCAGGGCGGCGTGACCGTCACAGGTGGTCTAGCGGCCTTCGCTCGCCTGCGGCGCCAGGCCGATGTGGCAGCTGGCTTCGCCGCGCTTCTCCAGGTACTGCTGGTGATAATCCTCGGCCCGATAGAAGCTCGACGCCGGCGTTATCTCCGTCACGATCTTTTTGCGCGTGTGCTGCTGGCGCGCTTCTCGCGACGCGCTGGCCGCCGCCTGCTGCTCGGCATCCTGCGGAAAGATCGCCGACCGATACTGGCTGCCGACATCCCAGCCCTGCCGGTTCATCGTCGTCGGATCATGGTTCTCCCAGAAGACATTGAGCAGTTCGTCATATGACACGCGTGCCGGATCGAACTCGACCTGGACTGCCTCGGCGTGGCCAGTCCGCCCGGTGCAGACCTGCTTGTAAGTCGGGTCAACAGCAGTCCCGCCGGTGTACCCCACCGTGGTGCCGGGAACTCGACCTGGACTGCCTCGGCGTGGCCAGTCCGCCCGGTGCAGACCTGCTTGTAAGTCGGGTCAACAGCAGTCCCGCCGGTGTAACCCACCGTGGTGCCGGTAACTCCAGGAACCTGGCGAAACGCGGCCTCTACTCCCCAAAAACATCCTGCTGCGAAAGTTGCCTTGCTCATGCCATCAACAACTCTATCGGCTCTCGGGATGTTCCATCAACCGTCACTGCGCCCTTCGTCGCGCAGTCCCGGCTCAATCTCTGCTGTTAGGGGATGAATTGAATTCTTAGAGGGCGTTCATGATATGCAAATAAGTGACACTTTCGTTATCATGTAGTAATGGAAGGGAAAACACCCATCGTTTACGCGCCGGCGCCCGCCTGTGCCTAGGCGCAGGCGCTCGCGTTCGGCCGTGTACCGGCACATACGCCTGAATCGGCGCCTCCACCGGCGCTCGAAGGCCCGCCGGATCCTCTTGCTCGGGCTGCTGCTGGTTTTCGGGCTCCCCTTGATGGCCGTCCCGGCGCTCGCCGCAGGGACCGTGGGCAGCCTACCCGCGGTCAACGGCCTGTCGGCGAGCGGGTTCAACCAGGACACCCTCATCTTCGACCGGCATGGCACCCTCCTCGATGACATCGGGCTGAATGGCGACCACCGGATCGTGGTGCCGTTGAAGTACATCTCGCCCTTCGTCAAGCAGGCGACGATCGCGATCGAAGACCGGACCTTCTACAGCAACAACGGCATCGACGTGGGAGGAATCGCCCGGGCCGCGGTCGCCGACTACACCAATCACCACATCAGCCAGGGCGGCAGCACGATCAGCCAGCAACTCGTCAAGCAGGTCTTCATCGGGCCCAACCCGCCGCCCACGATCCAGCGAAAGCTGCGCGAGGCAATGCTCGCGGTCGACCTCAACAGCAGCTACTCCAAGGACCAGATCCTCGAGATGTACCTGAACACGATCTACTACGGCAGCCAGAGCTACGGCATCGAATCATCGGCGAGGACTTTCTTTCACACCAACGCGCATGACCTGACGCTCGGCCAGGCGGCGATGCTCGCCGGTTTGCCGCAGGCGCCCACCCAGAACAGCCCGTTGCTCAACGCCAGGCAGGCGAAGCTGCGCCAGCTGGAGGTGCTCAATGCCATGGTGGCGCAGAAGATGATCACCCCGGAGCAGGCGCTCGCCGCCGGCAACGAGCAGTTACAGGTCTTCCCACCCTCGAACCAGGTGCTGGCACCGCATTTCGTCGACTACGTGCTCCAGGTCCTCGACAAACAGTTTCACATCCGGCCCAGCGACCGCAAGGGTTACCGCATCTACACCAGCCTGGACCTGACCCTCCAGAACCTTGGCGACCAGGTCGTCCGCGATCAGATCGCCAGGGCCGGTAATTTCTACAACTTCCACGATGCCGCGCTGGTCTCCATGGACCCGAAGACCGGGGAAGTCCTGGCGATGGTCGGCGGCGCCGATTACAACCGGCCCGGCGGTCAGATCAACATGGCGACGTCACCGACGCGCCAGCCCGGTTCGTCCTTCAAGATGTTCACCTACACGGCGGCGATCGAGAGCGGCCGGCTGAACATGATCAGCCCCATCCTTGACCAGCCGATGAAGTTCCCCCTGGGCGGAGGCACCGACGGCTACAAGCCCTACGAGCCGCAGAACTACGACCAGAAATTCCACGGCACAGTGCCGCTCAAGATCGCCATGGGTAACTCGCTGAACATCCCGGCGATCAAGACCGAGTTGACGGTCGGCATCCCGGCCGTACTCGACGCGGCTCGCCGCATGGGAGTTACGACCCTGACCGCCAAGGACGGTAGCTACGGCATCAGCCTGACCCTGGGCGGCTACGCTGTGCCCCCCCTCGATATGGCAACCGGCGCCTCCACCCTGGCGACCCTGGGGGTCCGGCACCAGCCGGCGCCGATCCTGCACATCGTGGACGGGCTCGGCAAGCAAATCTTTGCCTACGACGCCAAAAAGAACGAGTTCCGGGCCGTGACGCCGCAGGCGTCCTTCATCGTCGATTCCATCATGTCTGACGACCGAAACCGCTGTCTCGAGTTCGGCTGCGGCGGTGACCTGACGCTACCCGGGCGGCATGTGGCCGCCAAGACCGGGACAACCCAGGACTTCCGCGACAACTGGACGGTTGGCTTCACTCCCAGCCTGGCGACCGCGGTCTGGGTCGGCAACCCCGACTACCAGCCCCTGGCTCACAACTCGACCGGGATCGTAGGCGCGGCGCCCATCTGGCATCAATTCATGCTCCAGGCGCTGGCGCAGAAACCCGACGAGTGGTACCCGGTCCCGAGCGGGGTTGACCAGGTCGGCGAGAACTATTTCCTGCCGGGCACGGAGTCGCTGCCTTCGACCCTGGCGCAACCCTGGCCGACCTGCAGGTTCGGCAGCTTCAATCCGTACACCATCACAGATGCCCAGCTGACGGTGAATGGGTTACCCTGCGTGCTCGCCAGCGGTCCCTCAGGCAGGACCGCGCGCCGCACGCAGGGCTGAGTCTGCTTGGCTAGACGCCGCGACGGCCGCCGTAAAAGCCAAAGCCGCCCGAGACGAGCGCCAGAATGATCAGGATGATCCCGATCAGGGTGTAACCGAGCACGAGCGCGATGATGCCGAGGACGAGGAGCAATCCGCCTCCGCCGTAAAACATCCAGCCACCTCCTTTCCCCAGAGTCCGGTGACGAACTGGCCGGATTATATGCGCAGCGGCGGCGGTTGCTCAAGCGACTGAATACAAAACACGACCCGGAGGGAGGCCAACCAATTCGGCCACTGGCCACGGAGGGCACACCCTGCGAGAATTGAACCGCGGGGGGATTTTCATGGCGCTCTCATGTGCCTGTGCTTTTATGGGTTCGGGGAGAAGCGATTGACTTTTGGGCATTTCGGTAAAGCTAGCTCGGCGATGGCCGCCGGCTGCCTGGCCGCCCTGATGGTGAACGTCACCCCCGCAGCCGCCCCCGCTGTTTCCGCTCCTCCGCCCGGCCCTCCGCTGGTCGGCTTCTCCTTCAGCCCCTTCTCGGTACCCCGGCTGCTCAACGAGACGCCCACCGCGGCCCTGCAGACGCTGGTAGACAAGCTGCAACCAGACCTGGTCCGGCTACCGATCTACTGGAGCCAGGTCCAACCCTGGCCCGATGCGTTTGACTTCTCCTCGACCGATGCGCTTCTCGCGATCATCCGCAGGCACAACCGGCACCTGCGTAGGCCGACCCGAGTCGTACTCACCATTGGCGCCCGGAATCTCGGCTACCCGGAGGTCTACCTGCCGGGCTGGCTGGCAAAGGCAGAGGGAAGCAACCTGAGGAAGATCGTGGCCACGCCGGCATATGCCACCTACCTGCGCACCGTCGTCGACCACTATGCCCAGCTGCCCGAGCTCTATTCCTGGCAGGTTGAGAACGAGCCCCTCGACAGCGTAACGACCAACATCGATCACGCCCCAGCGCTCACCACGACCAGCGTCGACAACGAGATCGATGTCGTCCGGGCTAGCGACAGCTCACATCCGATCGTGGTGACGACCTTCAACTCCTCGCACATCAAGCTCGACAAGGAGGGCCGCAGCCCGCTGGCGTGGCTGTACCGGCTTCTACCGGGACCGAAGGCGGTGGGCCATCCTAGCGAGACGCTTCAACTGGGCGACGTGCTCGGTCTGGACGTCTATGTCGTCACGCCATCGACGCCGCTGGCGGAGGACCCAGCCGAGGAGCGGATCGCGTGGAAGAGCGACACCATCATCTACTGGTCGACGCAGGCGCGGCTGGCCGACAAGCAGCTCTGGATAACGGAGATGCAGGGCATTCCGTGGCTCGGCGCCCCGGGTTTCACCTCGCAGGACCTGATCGACAGCGCCTCCGCCTACCGCGGCCGTGGTGCCAGCGTGGTCCTGGTCTGGGGCGTCGAGTCCTGGATCTTTAACAGCGAATGGATGAACGCGGGCCTCCAGGCGATCAACACCCTGCGAAGTCCCTAGCCGTTCAGGCTGATCGGATTCGCCTGGGCCGACTCTCCCGGCCGGGTGACGCCCAGGTCATCGGAGATCGTAGCGAGCAAGGAATAGTGATCGTAAGTCTGGGTCAGCTGCTGGCCATTCAGCTGCGGTGCGGCGATTACCAAGGGCACCCGGTCGCCGCCGCTATCCGACTCGTCTGCAGTGATGAACAAAACGCCGTTGTCCTGCCAGGCAGCCGAGGCGAGGATCTGCGGCACAATGGCCGCCAGCCACTGGTCCGCCACCTGGCGGGAGCAGTCGTGACCGTCATGGCAGAGTCCGGGGGTGATCCAGGAGAGCTGCGCTGTATCACCACCCAGGTCGGTTGCCAGCTGGGTCATCGGTACGATGTTGGAGGGACACTGGCCGCCGAAATAGGCGAACGGATTGTGCTTCAGCGCATACGGATAGGGGCTGTTGAAACAGTCCCCGGAGAAGCCCTCCATGTAGGCCTTCCAGGGAATGCCGGAGTCGGTGAGCTCGACGCCCAGGCCAGTCGACGGCAGGCGGTGATAGTTGTCATCGCGGATGCCCCAGGTGGACCCCGACGTCATCGCCAGGTAATTGGGCAGGCTCGGCGTTGTGATCGGGTGATAGTCGGTCGCCACAGCGTATTGAGAAGCCAGCTGAGACAGGTAGGGCTGCGCCATCGCGCTCTCGTACGAACTGTTCTCCATCACGATCACGAATACGTGCGAAGGCTTTAGCGGAGACGGAGACGGTGATGGCGAGTCGGCAAGGATGGAAGGCGCGGGCGTGGCGCTTTTCTTCGGCGCACCTGCCTGCGGCGGGGCACAGGAGGTGGCAAGCAGCAGGAGCACCAGCATGACGGTCAGGCTTCTCAGTGTCTTCACTGCGGCTCCGCCGGGTCCAGCGTCAGCGCCAGCCTGGGGCAGTTCTGGACCGCTCGCTGGGCGTGCGGGAGAAGTCCGTCATCGAAGGGCGTGGGGTCGATGATCGGGTAACCCCAGTCATCGAGCCGCACCCGCTCGGGAAAGAGCTCGGCACAGATCCCGGTGCCGTCGCAGGCGATCGGATCCACGCGCAACCGCCTCGTCAGCGCCACCCTTCACCCACCGCCACCGGCGGCAGCACCGAGGGCCTCTGGCTGCCGGCACAGCGGCCACGAAGCAGATGCCAGCCAAGGTCATTCTCGAAGGTCTTGAGCGCGCTGATCAGCAGCCCGACGGCTCCGTTTGGATGATGACAGGCTCCCCGCTGGCCCGAAAGCTGCCCCGCCCAGCGACGCAGCTTTACGATATCCGCCTGCTGCGGCCGGCCGAGCGCCACCCGTGTCATGACGTCGGCAATCGCCGGCAGCCCGTTGAAGCAGGGCCCGCACTGATGGGCGCTTTCGCGCGCCAGGATGTCCAGCATGCGTGCCGTCTCCACCAGGCCACAGCTCGAGGTCGGGAGAGCGAGCACCATACCGCCACCGACGGCGACCGTCCGAGGATCGTCGGGCTGAACCCAGGTGCCAAAGAAGCCGCCGACCAGCAGGGCCTGAACGGCCCCGGCTGTTCCGCCTGCCGCGCTTATCGCCTCGGCGACCGGGGCACTCGCCGGAAGCTCGATCACGCCGGGGTGGTTGACCGATCCCGTCACTGTGACAAGGACTGAGCCGGGGGCGAGAGGGCTTCCCAGCGACCGAAACCAGGCCTCTCCACGCCGTGCGATCAACGCTGCCCACGCGAGCGTCTCGACGTTCTGGACCAGGGTCGGACGTCCGAAGGCGCCGCGCTCAAATGGTCGGGGGTGTGTCCCGGTCGGCAATGCCAGGCCGCGGTTGATGTAATGCACCACGGCCGTCTCCTCGCCCGCCACGTAGCGGGAGGGCACGTCGACGATAGAGATCTTGATTGGTTCCTTGCGCTGCTGGACTGCGGCGGCGAGCACCGCCCTCGGGCCGCTGAAGCCGCGGTTCACAGCCACGACGATCCGGTCGGCCCCGACCGCCTCGGCCGCGATCAGGGCGCCGTCGAGGACCAGGTCGGGATAGTCCGTCATCAATAGACGGTCCTTGCTACTGAGCGGATCAGCCTCGACCCCGTTGGCTACCAGCACCGCCCGGCCACCGGCTCGCTCCGCAACCGCGCGCCATTTGACGCCGGTGGGAAAACCGGCGCCGCCGCGCCCGCGCAGTCCGCTGCGCTGAATGAGATCGAGTATCGCCGCGGAGCCATGTGGTCGCGCGCCGCTCTCGCGCAGGCCCAGAGTCTGAGGCTCGATCGGTTCGATCATGAGGCCGAGGTCACGAGCAGGCCCTGGACCTGGGAGCCACTCTGCTGCTGCAGAGACTGCAGGGTCAAGCGCGTCGTCCCGCAGGTCGCGCTCAACTGCTGCGTGATGGGGACGGAGGAATTACAGATCATCTGGCCGTTGCGAAGAACCTGGACCGTCGCCATGCTGGCCTGCGAGTCCGCGACGCTGACCAGCACGCGCAGCGACGCATCAGGCACATCCTGCAGGTCCAGGCGCAAACCGCCGCCGCTATCCTGGGTGAGGCTGCCCTGAAGCTGGTCGTGCAGCCCCGCCGGCAGGCCGGCGACTGTCGATCCCCTGCTCGAGCTACGGACAAGCAGATCAGCCGGTGTTCCAGCCGCCTGCGCCCAACCGGGCTTGAGCGGTCCATTGATCATCCACACGAGCAGGGCGAGCGCCGCCAGCGAGGTGGCTGCCAGGCTGACCAGGCGAACCATTTCCGACTGGGGTGTTCCGATCGCGAGCCGCCACCCAAGCGTCAGCAAGACCGCGCCCACGCAGGCTGCGTTCAGGAGCAATGCCCAGGCCGTCTTCGTGTCGCTGCCGGTACCGAGTCCGTGCACAAGTGCCAGGGGCCAGCTGGCGTAGGCAAGCCAGTGCGTCAGTCGCCAGGCCCGGTATCCGAGCCGGTCCCGGAGCAGGCTGGTGATGACCAACGCGATGAACAGCTCGGCACCGAGGACGCCGACACCCATCCAGATCGGCCGGTAGTCGGAGGCAAACGGAATCAGCGCGTCCTTCAGGCCGAGGTGCGCGAAGGTATCGAAGATCGCAGTCAGGATATGGAGAACCAGGAAGACGATCGTCAGCAGGGAGATATTCCTGTGCAGCGCGCCGCTGACGAAACGGGGAATCCGCGCCGTGCCCCAACGGTTGGTTGTCAGGATGCCGAGGACGACGACGGCCGTAAGCAGAATCAGCAGCACCATCCCGGCGCCGCGAGTTGCGTACCAGAAGGGACTGGGCGCGCTCATACCGCCACGGCCGCCGGCCAGCCGCTCAGCCGGACGACCTCGCCGTTGGCTTTTACCAGCCGGGCAGCCAGGTGGTGCCCTGCGAGCCAGGGGACCGCGTCGGGACCCCAGACGATCGAGGCTGTCGCCGCTGCATTGGCGTCGACACAGCTGGCCGCAACCACGCTGACGGTCCGCCAGTAGACACTCGCCTGAGCGCCGGTCCTGGGATCGACGATGTGATGCCGCTCGATGCCCTGCTGGCGCCAGCGCCGGACGGTCGTGCTCGAAGTCGCCAGGCCGCCGGCTTTGATCGAGACGACCTCGCCGGGCGAGTCGAGGGCGGCGGCCGAATCCTCGGCGATCAACACCGGCCAGCCGGAGTCCTGTGGTTCGCCCGCGACCGCGATGTCGCCACCGAGGCTGACCAGCACCGGGGCGCCTGCGGATTCCGCTGCCACCCGGGCGCTGAGATCGGCTGCCAGTGCCTTCGCGCTGGCGCCAAGGTCGAGCTCGACATCAGGCTGCAAAGTCACGGTGCGCCTCGAGTGGTCGATCCGGACTCGCTCGTAGCCCGGCACGGGCCGGACCGCAAGCGTGAATTTTCCGTCCGCCGGCAACTGTGCAAAGTCCCGGTCATAGCCGATGATCCGCATTGCCGTGCCCACGGTCGGGTCAACGGCGCCACCGGTCATCCGGCTCACCCGCAGCGCCGTCTCGATCGCGAGGAAGAGCAGGGGGCTGACCCTGACGGCCTGGCCGGCGGCCCGGTTCAGTTGCGAGATCTCAGAGTCGTCTCGAAAGCGGCTGCATGCCTCGTCGGTATCGACCAGCAGCTTATGGACCGCGGCGAGGGCAGCCTCCAGGGCCGAAGCCTCCGCGGTGACGACGCGGACGCCAGTCCCGAGCGCGCGAAAATCTGCCGCGGCGAGCACGGGCGTCAGGACCCGCCCGAAACCGCAGCCGGTGGCTGGTTCGAGCCGCCGAACGAATCCTGGGGGGCGGGCTGGGGCTGGATGGTTGCCGTGCTGTCCAGGTTAGAAGGGTCGGCGGTTGCCGCCGGGGGAGCCGCAGCGGCCGGCTGGTGGCCCGCAAAGCTGCCGGCGGCCAGCACGGCGATCGCCCCGGTCAGGCCGATCCCACCCAGGCCGGCCGCCCAGGTCCACGAAGTCACCGCCCGGAGCCCTCGATCTCGATCGGCAGCCCGGGCATTCTCCTGCGGAGTTGCCATGGGACCCAATATTGCACGCCGAACCTGACGAAACCGTGAATGTCGGATTAGAAGGGATTAAGAAGTTGGTTCGATCTCGGCTGTCTCCTGCGGGCCGCGGGCGTGGTAGCGCCACATTTCGGGGAAGGCGAGGCGAAGCGCGAGGCACCCGACCAGGCACATGATGCCGCCGGCGACGACTGCCGCCGGTGCCGAGAAGGCGCTGGCGACGGCCCCGGCACGGGTGTCCCCCAGGTAAGGCCCACCCACTACGACCATCGAATACAGCGCCGAGAGGCGGCCGCGGAGGCGGTCCGGCGCCAGGGTCTGCTGGATCGTGTTCCGGGCGATGGCGCTGATGGCGTCCGCCGCACCGGCCAACGCGAGCAGCAGGACGGCGAGCCAGATGGAGAAGGTTGACAGCCCGAAGAGAGTGATCGCCAGCGCCCACCCGGCGATGGCATAGACGATCGTCCGGCCCGGGTGCCGGACATGAGCGATGAAACCGGAGAGCGCCGACCCGGCCAGCGCGCCCAGCCCCGGGGCCGAATAGAGCAGGCCGAGCCCGCTGGGGCCGACATGGTAGACGCTCAAGGCGAATGCGGGGAATAGCGCCCGGGGAGCGCTCAGCAGCATCGCCATCAGGTCCGCCGCGTAGCCGCCGGTGATGATCGGCGTACGACCGAGGAAGGCGAAACCCGCCAGCACGGCGCTGAGCGGCGACTCGGGACGGCGGCCGATCGGTAGCTGCGGCGACAGCAGGAACACAGCGGCAATCGCGGCCCCGAAGGTGGCGACGTCGATCCCATAGGCAATCGGCAGGCCGACCCGCGCGATCACCAGTCCGCCGATGGCAGGACCAGCGATGGTGCCGAGCTGGAAGAGCGCGAAGTTGAGGGACACGGCGCTGGCCAGCTGCCTTCGCGAGACCAGGTTCGGGACCGTCGCCGAGCGCGTCGGCTGGTCGATGGCGGAGATCCCCGCCGCCGCACCGGCCACGGCATACAGGTACAGCAAGGGTGGATGGCCCCAGATGGCGCCGAGCACGAACAGGCTGGACGTTATCGCGAGCAGGACCTGCGTCAGCAACAACAGTCGCCGCCGATCGACCTGGTCGGCAACAGTGCCGGCGACGAGTGAAAACACGATAAAGGGGACCAGCTGCACGAGTCCGAGCAGCCCGACCCGCAATGACGAGTGCGTCAGGACGTAAACCTGGTAGGGCACGGCGACGACGGTGATCTGGCGGCCGATCAAGGAGATCAGCTGGCCGATGAAAAGAAACCGAAACTGGCGTGAGTCGCGGAGCGGACTGATGTCCAGCGCCAGGTGACGCAGCCGCCTGATCAATGATTGTCCAGGTCGAGTTGTCTGCTATCGGGCACTAAGCGCCGACGTCGCGTCGCCGGAAGATCAACGCAGCCAGAATCGTGAATAGCAATAGATAGATCACGAGTGTGACTGTGCCGCGCGTGGAGCTGACAAGTGGCGCGGCCGCGTTCGGATTGCGAAACGAGTAGGGAAAGGTCGCATTGATGCCGTTGGCATTGAACCCGGGCAGGAATTTGAGGAATTCCTTGAGAATCACCGTGTCCCTAAAGAGCCGGCCTACCAGCGTCTCGATAACGAACACATAGGTAAGACCCCCACCGATCGCTGCAGCGCTGCTCCTGAAGGCGAGCCCGAGGAACATGCCAAACATGGTCCAGACAAGCAGCTGCAGCCAGAGGGCGCCGAAGCCGCGCACAAGCACGTCGGTGGACGGCCAGGCGCTGTTCGCGCCATCGACCATAGCCAGTATGTAGCTCGTGAGCGCCGCAATGCCCAGCACGACAATAGAAATCAGCAGCGAAACCAGGGCGAGAGCGAGTAGCTTGCCGAACAAGACTGCGAGCCGTCCCGGCTTCTGGATAAGGATGGTCTGCACGGTCACCCAGCTGTACTCGCTGGCTGTATTGAGACCGCCCAGGATGATCATGATCGCCGCCCCGATCGTTCCCATACCAGCCAGGACATTAGGGATGAGGTTCTCGGGAAAGATCTCTTTTCTGAGGATATTCGCAGGGACTTCGCTTCGAAATCCTTTGGGTGGGTTCTTAAGCACCAGGTAACTGATTACATAGCCGAGCAGCACCAGGATGATTAGAAGGACCAGCAGCAGGATCCAGTTCGCCGAGCGCTTGCGCATTTTTAGAATCTCGGCGCGGAAGCTCGGAATCAACCCTGGTGCCCCTCCGTTTCGGTTAACTGAAGGAAGACGTCTTCCAGGGACTGCTCCGAGGCACGAAGTTCTGAGACGTCCAGACCGTCGGCAACAAGCCGGCGATTCAATGATGCAGCCTGCGACGGGTCGACCGTCAGATGGAACTGACCGCCAGTGAGCCGGATCTTGTCCGCTCCGACCAGTTCCCCGAGCAATTGCTGAGCCCGGTCGACCGGCGTGGCGCGGATCAGCAAGGTGCTGCCACCGCTACGTGCCCGCAGTTCGTCAACCGTACCTTCGGCGACCAGCCGGCCTTTCGCGATCACGCCGACGCGGTCGCAGGTCAACTCGACCTCATTCAGTAAGTGACTCGAGAGCATGACCGTGCGGCCCTCTTTCTTGATATCAGCGATCAGGGCTCGCATCTCGACGGTTCCCTGGGGGTCGAGGCCGCTGGTCGGCTCATCCAGGATCAGCAGCTGGGG
>Ga0207416_1002719_pt1 | contig 18419 bp, 14 predicted proteins | sample PaiPotPPM11metaG_FD_184107 | JGI IMG/M metagenome (GOLD analysis project Ga0207416, IMG submission 184107) | Iron sulfur acid spring bacterial and archeal communities from Banff, Canada, to study Microbial Dark Matter (Phase II) - Paint Pots PPM... ...
TCTACGCGCAGGCTTCTCTGCTCGATATGTATGACCCCGACCGCTCGCAGGTGGTGCTGCGCGAAGGGCACGTCGGCAGTTATAGCGACTTTCTCGACCTCTTAAAGGAGTTGAGGGGCCAATATCTGGCCAAGAAGGGAGCGGGGCTCCGTTTTTTGACGGAAGCGGTGACCTCTCCGGCTTTGGCCGATCAATTTCACGATATCCTGACGCAGTTTCCCCAGGCAAAATGGCATCAGTACGAACCGCTGGCACGAGACAACGTGCGTGCCGGAGCCAAGATGGCTTTCGGTGAGTATGTTGAAACGGTCTATCACTTTGACCAGGCGGACGTGGTGGTGGCGCTGGATTCGGATTTCATGTCAAGCGGCCCCGGGTCTGTGCGGTACGCGCGCGAATTTTCAAACAAGCGCCGGGTGACCGGACCCGACTCCTCGATGAGCCGTTTTTACGCAGTTGAATGCACACCGACGGTGACGGGTGTGCAGGCGGACCACCGGCTGCGATTGAAGTCGAGCGATGTGGATGCGGTGGCGGGGTCCTTAGCTGCACAGCTCGGTGTGAAGGTGAATTCGGTGGTGACCGCTCCCGCAGGGGTTCCGGCCGGCTGGATCGAGGCGGTGGTCCGAGACCTCCAGAATCACAAGGGCGCTTGCGTCGTGGTGGCCGGGGAACAACAGCCGCCTGTGGTCCATGCTCTAGCCCATGCGATGAATGACGTTTTGGGCGCAGTGGGAAAGAGTGTGACTTATACGGAACCGGTTGAGGCGAATCCTACGGGCCAATTTCAGTCTCTGCGGGAGTTAGCTTCCGATCTGGATAATGGAGTGGTGGAAACGCTGGTGCTGTTCGGCGGGAACCCCGTCTACGACGCACCGGCGGACATTCCTTTTTTAGACAAGCTGCAAAAGGCCAAGTTGCGCATTCACTTGAGCCTTTACGACAACGAGACCGCGGAATACTGCCACTGGCATATTCCGGAGGCGCATTACCTGGAATCGTGGGGTGATGCTCGCGCTTACGACGGCACGGCGGGAATTATCCAGCCTTTGATTGCTCCGCTTTATAACGGCGTGTCAGCGCATGAGATCCTGACGGTCCTGCAAGGACAGGAGGGCAGGACGGGCCATGAGATCGTTCGCGAATATTGGATGAAGCAGAAGCCCGGCGCGAATTTCGATGAGCAGTGGGAGGTGTGGCTAGAAAAGGGTGTTATTCCGGACACAGCGTTTCCGCCTAAGAAGGTTGCTCTGAAGGCGGGCGTCGATTCCCCGGTCGCGGGAAGCAGCCGTGAGGGCGGCCTGGAGGTGGTTTTCCGTCCTGACCCTACAGTTTGGGATGGCCGGTATACCAATAACGGCTGGCTTCAAGAGTTGCCAAAACCGGTTAGCAAGCTGACTTGGGATAATGTGGCCTCAGTGAGTCCCACGACGGCCCAACGGCTTGGCATCAGCAATGGCGACGTTTTGAAGGTCTCCATGGGTGGGCGGAGCGTCACGGCGCCCGCATGGATTTCCGTGGGGCAGGCGGATGATTGTTTTGTGGTCTACCTCGGCTATGGCCGCCGCAGGGCGGGTCGGATCGGCACGGGGATTGGCTACGACGCCTACGTCATTCGTTCGTCGCAATCGCCCTGGTTCGCCTCCGGTCTTCAAATCCAGAAGACGAGTGATACTTATAAGCTGGTCACGACCCAGCACCACCGCATCATGAAGGAAAACGGCGTCGAGACCGAAATCGAAAGCCAGACGGCATTCCAGCGCGGCCTGTTGAGGGTTGGTACGCTTGAAAATTTCAAGCAAAACCCGGACTTTGCCAAGAATCCGCCGGAAGAAACGACGCAAGCTCAGTCTCTGTATCCCCCTTATAACTATAAGGAAGGCTACCAATGGGGGATGTCCATTGATTTGAATGCTTGCATTGGATGCAATGCCTGCGTGATCGCGTGCCAAGCCGAGAATAACATCGCCGTGGTGGGCAAGGACCAGGTTTCGCGGGGCCGCGAAATGCATTGGCTCCGGATCGATTCCTACTTCCAGGGCGATCTGGACCAGCCAAAGATTTACAACGAGCCTGTGCCCTGTATGCAATGCGAGAACGCCCCCTGCGAATACGTTTGTCCGGTGGGCGCCACGGTTCATAGCCCCGAGGGTTTGAACGAAATGATCTATAACCGGTGCGTGGGCACGCGGTACTGCTCGAATAACTGTACGTACAAGGTCCGGCATTTCAATTTCTTTCTCTATTCGGATTGGAACACGCCCAGCCTGTTTGGTTTGCGGAATCCTGACGTCACAGTACGAAGCCGTGGCGTGATGGAGAAGTGTACCTACTGCGTGCAGCGCATCAACGAGGTCAAGATCAAAGCTGAAGAAGCAAACCGCACCATCCAGGATGGCGAGGTTCAGACGGCCTGCCAGCAGGTGTGTCCGACCAAGGCGATTGTGTTCGGGGACATCATTGATTCGAACAGCCGAGTAGCCAAGTTGAAGGGGCAATCCCGGAATTATACACTTCTGGCTGATCTTAATACCCGGCCGCGCACCACGTATTTGGCGAAATTGCGAAATTCGAATCCGGAAATCAAGGAGTAGCATGATGGACCCTGTGATCGAGGAAAAGCCGTCACTCGTCACGCCTGAGAGCCCTTGGATTGGCGCTGGGCAGAGTTATGCCTCGGTGACCGACAAAATCGGCGGCATCGTGCTGACCGAGAAAACTCCCAAGGGTTGGTTCCTGGGTTTTGGGATTGCCATCATCTTTGTACTGATCCTGAATATGGCGATCAGTTATCTGTTCGCCGTTGGCGTCGGGATTTGGGGAATCAATGTCCCCATCGCCTGGGGATTTGCCATCGTCAACTTCGTTTGGTGGATTGGAATTGGACATGCCGGCACCCTGATCTCGGCGTTCCTCCTGCTGATGCGGCAGAAGTGGCGCACCTCCATCAACCGTTTTGCGGAAGCGATGACTATTTTTGCAGTGATGTGCGCGGGTATGTTTCCTCTGCTGCACATGGGCCGTCCCTGGCTGTTTTACTGGATGTTCCCCTACCCGGACACGATGGGGGTGTGGCCCCAATTTCGCAGTCCGCTGGTTTGGGACGTCTTTGCAGTGTCCACTTATTTTACGGTCTCGTTGCTCTTTTGGTACACCGGGCTGATTCCGGATTTCGGGACGTTTCGAGATAAAGCCAAGAACCTGTTTGTTAAAAAGATTTACGGAATGTTATCGATGGGGTGGAGAGGATCGGCCGTCCATTGGAAGCGGCATGAAACGGCATCCTTACTGCTCGCGGGTATTGCAACCCCGCTGGTGGTTTCTGTACACACGGTGGTGAGCTTCGACTTTACGATCGCTCTGGTTCCGGGCTGGCACAGCACGATCTTTCCGCCTTACTTCGTAGCAGGGGCCATTTACTCAGGTTTCGCAATGGTGGTCATGTTGGGCATCCCTCTTCGAAAGTTCTACCACCTCGAAGCGTTCATCACTGAGCGCCATTTGAACAACATGGCGAAGCTGCTCTTGGCCACTGGTTTCATTGTTACCTATAGCTACGTGATGGAAACGTTTATGGCTTTCTATAGCGGCGACCAGTATGAGCGGTACATGATGATGAACCGGATGACGGGCCCGTATGCTCCTTGGTACTGGCTGCTGGTGGCTTGCAATATCGTTATTCCCATGACTTTCCTCTGGTCTCACAAGATCCGCACCAATACCGTTTCCCTGTTCTTAATCGCGACCACGGTGCAGATTGGAATGTGGCTCGAGCGGTTTATTATTGTAGTAACCAGCTTGCACCGGGATTTCATGCCTTCTGCGTGGGGCATGTATTATCCCACCAAGTGGGACTGGGCCGTCCTGACCGGTTCCATGGGTTTGTTCCTGACGCTATTTTATTTATTCATCCGGGTGATGCCTGCTATCTCCATTTTTGAGGTGAGGGAGTTGGTCCATAAGACGGTAGAGGAGAGTGCGCACTGAGCCTGCTGTCCGTCCCTTCGAGTGAGGGGGCGGCGAGCCCGCCATCAGGATTGGGTTTTTATGAGCGAATCGACCAGGCAAAATACGATGTATGGGCTCATGGCAGAGTTTGACAGTGCCGAGGAGCTCGTGAAGAGCGCCCGCACTGCTTCTGAGGCGGGCTACCGGGAACTCGATGCCTACGCCCCGTTTCCGGTGGAAGGCCTCGCTGAGGCGGTGGGTTTTCCAAAGACTCGATTGCCCATGATTACCTTGATTGGAGGATTCATCGGCTGCTTTGGCGGGTTCTTTCTGCAGGTTTATCCCAATGTGTTCGGCTACCCCCTCAATATCGGCGGAAAGCCTTACTACAGTTGGCCCTCATTCATTCCGATCACATTTGAGTTGACAGTCCTTTGCGCGGCGGTCTCCTGTGTTTTTGGAATGCTGATTCTTGACGGCCTTCCGACGCCCTATCATCCGGTCTTTAACGTGTCCCGGTTTGAGCTCGCCAGCCGCACCAAGTTCTTTCTGTGTATCAAGGCGCGGGACAAGAAGTTTGACCGGGAAAGGACCAAAGAGTTCTTGCAATCCTTGAGCCCCAAGGGCGTCAGCGAAGTGCCAGTATAAGTGCAGCAAGGTTCAGAGTTAAGGACCTGCTGGATGGAGTTGGGACACTTGAAATTGTGGAAACTCATTCGTAATTCTCATGGGGCGGAATTCGTTCCGTCATGCAATCATCCTACTTCTGCTCTCCTCAAGGGGTGCGGCGGCTTGTGGCGGCGCCGCCTCATTTCGAAAGCGGGTTTGCCTTGCACCTTCTTGGCCGTTGTTGCTCTTTCGGCCTGCCGGAACGATATGCACGTCCAGCCGCGCTATGATCCTCTGGCTCCCACCAATTTTTTTGCGGATGGACGCTCGGAGCGGCCCGCCGTGCCGGGGACGGTGGCTCGCGGCGAGCTTCGCACCGATGAGTTGCTCTATACGGGAAAGATCAATGGCCAGTTGGCGGACGTTTTCCCGTTTCCAATCACTCAGAAGGATCTCGAGAGGGGCCGGGAGCGGTACAATATTTACTGTACGCCTTGCCACGATTACACCGGTAGTGGCAGAGGAACAGTGGTGCGGCGAGGGTTTCCGCCACCGCCTTCGTTCCATGTCCAACGGTTGGTGCAGGCGCCGGTTGGACATTTCTTTGATGTAATGACCAACGGATACGGCACCATGTACAGTTACGCCGAGCGCGTCCCGGTGAAAGACCGCTGGCGTATCGCGGCCTATATTCGCGCTCTGCAGTTGAGTCAGGCTTCTACGATTGATAATGTGCCGGCCACTGAGCGCCCACAGCTCCTTTCGGAAAAGGGAAAATGACCTCCAGCGAATCGCTCCAACCCGAACTTTCCCGCCCCCGGCAGATTGCTTTGGCGTTGGGCCTGATTGGCCTCGCCTTGTGCGCGGTGGAATATTTCATTCAGCCCACGCAATTCTTCAGGTCTTATCTTCTGGGCTTCGTTTTCTGGATTGGAATCGGGCTGGCCTCGATGGGGATCCTGATGCTCCACCACCTGGTAGCCGGACGATGGGGCTTTGTATTGCGGCGGCCACTGGAATCTGGGGCCAAGACCATCGGATGGATGGCCATTTTTTTTATTCCCGTCCTCCTTGGCCTGCGCCATCTCTATCTTTGGGCGCAACCTGCAGCCGTTGCGGCGGACCCCATTCTGAAATACAAGGAACCGTACCTCAACGTTCCATTCTTTGTGATCCGCACGATCATTTACTTCGCGCTTTGGATTGTAATTGGCTATTTTCTGGTCAAGTGGTCCACAGAGCAGGACCAGACCGGAGAGCCGGAACTGATCAAGAAAATGCGGAACCTCAGTGGACCTGGCCTGGTGATCTATGGATTTACGGTGAGCTGGGCGGGGATCGACTGGATTATGTCGCTCGAGCCTCACTGGTTTTCGACGATCTATGGAATGATGTTTGTGATCACCGAGGCCGTGGGGGCAATGTCCTTGATGACGATTGTGGCGATGTTGCTTTCCGACCGCGAGCCCTTGTCCAAGGTCTTGGTGCCTGACCGCTTTCATGATTTCGGGAACCTTCTTCTGGTGTTTACCATTCTGTGGGCGTACCTTTCCTTTGCGCAGTTCCTGATCATTTGGGCCGGCAACTTACAGAATGAAATTCCCTGGTATGTGGTCCGCGCCAACGGCGGGTGGGCGTGGGTTGCCCTGTTTCTGATCGTATTCCATTTTGCAGTGCCGTTCCTGCTCCTCTTGCAACGTGTGGTCACCTACCAAAAGCGTCTGCTGTCAATCGCAGCCGCGCTGCTGTTTGTGGTCAGCATTGTGGATTTGTTCTGGCTGATGGTGCCCGCCTATGACAAGACCGGACCGCACTTCCACTGGACGGACTGGGTGGCGATCATGGGGGTCGGAGGCATCTGGGTCGCCCTATTTCTTTCCCAATTGAAGTCGAGACCCTTGTTGCCGCTGAATGATCCACGCTTCCAAGGAGTGCTGCAACATGAGTGAAGTTCATCTTTCCGCTGGCGCCGCAGCCGTAGGCCATGAGACGAAGGACGCCGACGTCAATAAGTTGGCCATCTTTGGTCTTGTCTTGGCGGCTATGGTTTTGTTCGGTTTTGTGGTGACGGAGGCTTTGTTCCGTTATTCGATTCATGCGGGGAATGCGCACCGGCGCGCAAGCCCTTTCGAAAATGCCAACCAGATTCCTCCCAAGCCCCATCTTCTGGTCTCAGACCCTGCTGACTACGAACATTATATGGAGCAGCAGACCAAGATGCTGAATTCTTATGGCTGGGTTGATCCGAAGCAAGGGACGGTCCGGATTCCCATCGACCGCGCCATGGCCCTGGTGCTTCAAAAGGGATTACCCGCCCGGCCGGAAGGCCAAGTGACTCCTGGGGTTTCAACACCCATTGAGACGCCGCGTGGCGACTTTGGGCCGCCCCCGGTGGGTGTTAAAGGACCGCAACAGCAATGAGATCGAAAGAAAGAATGGTATTGAATGGCTCCTCTCATCAACCCACGATGCGGAGTTTGCAGACTTGGGGCTTTGCCAAAAGTTTTTCCTGGGTTCTCGCCTTGATTACTACTCTAGTTTCGCTGGGCTTGAGTGCTATTGCGGTGGCCGCCCCGCCCTTTACTTCTGGGGCTTTCCAATCTGCCCCGCAAATGGTGGGAGGTGAAGCCGGTCCCGGACCGGGCTCGGGCAAGGCGCTGAGGAATTCCAAGCAGGTGCCGGCCCTGTTGCGGGGTGTCGGTATTGACCAGAAGCTCAACGCCCAAGTACCGCTTGGTCTTGTCTTCCAGGACGCTAGCGGCAAGGCGGTGCGCCTTGGAGATTTCTTCGGTTCGAAACCGGTGATCCTCTCCTTAGTATATTTTAGTTGTCCGATGCTGTGCACCATGGAGGAGAACAGCCTGCTTCAGACGATGAGGTTGTTGCAATTTACGGTCGGCAAGGAATTCAACGTAATGACGGTCAGTTTCGATCCTCACGACACGCCAGAGATCGCTGCCAATAAGCGGAGGCTCTACCTGGGCTTATATGGCCGGTCCGCAGCCGTCAAAGGATGGCACTTCTTAACAGGTGATGAGACCTCCATCAAGGCTCTGACCGATGCGGTGGGATTTCACTATAACTATGATCCCAACACCCACCAATTCGCACATGCCGTGGGAATTATCGTGTTGACGCCGGGAGGAAGAGTTTCAAAATACCTTTACGGCCTCAATTATCCGGAGCGGGATTTACGTCTGGCTTTGATACAAGCGTCCGACGAGAAGATCGGGTCCCCTGTGGATGCATTGATTCTATATTGCTGCCAATATGATCCGGCAACGGGAAAGTATGGCTGGATTATCCAGCGGGTTCTATTCCTTGCAGGCATTGTGACGGTTCTTTGCATCGGCATCATGATCTTGGTGCTGTCTCTGGGTGGGCGCCATCATCATGCCGCCGCATAGGCGATCGAGGCTTGGGCCATGAAGCTCTGGGCCATTAAGGGAAGAGACACCCCAAAAGGGTGCGGAGTTGATGTTTTTTTGCCAATTCGAGGTGATTCAGGATAATGGCGCTCTTGCTGCCGTATTTTCTAAAAGAAGCTTCCACGTTGGCGCCTGCCGTGGACCGTCTCATGTGGTTTGAGATTGGCATCTCGGTATTTTTCACTGCGCTCATCTTTGCGTTGCTTTTTTATTTCGCGATCAAGTACCGGCGCCGGTCTGAAGATGAAGTTCCACCCCAGATTGAGGGAAACCTTCCGCTTGAAATTGCCTGGACGGTCATCCCCGCTTTTATTATGGCGGTCGTGTTTGTTTGGGGAGTAGAGCTTTTTATACGGAATGCCCGCCCGCCGGCGAATGCTGTTCATGTTTACGTTGTGGGGAAGCAATGGATGTGGAAGCTCCAACATCCCGAGGGGCCCCGGGAGATTAATCGATTGCACATCCCCGTGGGGGAGCCGGTGGAATTGATTATGACTTCTGAGGATGTCATTCACGATTTTTCCATCCCTGCGTTTCGCGTGAAGATGGACGTTCTGCCCGATCGCTATACAACACTTTGGTTTACCCCGAAAGAAACCGGGGAATACCATCTTTACTGCGATCAGTACTGCGGGACGCAGCACTCCCTGATGCGGGGATTTGTGGATGTGATGAGCCGGGACGCTTATGCGCAGTGGCTGAGCGGTGGAATGCACCATACCGAATCCATGGCAGCCTCGGGAGCTAAACTCTACGAACAATATGGCTGCATCACCTGCCACGGGACGGGCAAGGCTCCGCCGTTTGTGGGACTTTATGGCTCGACGGTGAGATTGGAAGGGGGACAGACCGTGACCGCAGACGATGCTTATATCCGGCAGTCAATTCTTGATCCGTCATCCCAGATTGTCCTGGGATATAAGCCCATCATGCCGACTTTTCAAGGGCAAATCTCCGAGGACCAGATCCTCGAGGTCATTGCTTATATCAAGTCCCTGGCCGCCACGCCGGGCGCGCAAGGCGCGCAACCGGCTCCGGCAAAGGAGAGAAAGTAATGGCGAGCGCAAGCGCAACCCTTCAACCGCCGGTTGGGGAAGAACCCGTTAATTATCTCAATGTAGCTTATGGCATCAAGTCGTGGCTGCTGACCACGGACCACAAACGCATTGCCTGGCTTTATTTGTTGACAACCTCCTTCTTCTTCGTCGTCGGTGGTGTCTCAGCATCCCTGATGCGGTTAAACTTGATTTCACCCCAAGGCGCTCTGGTCGAGCCTGACACTTACAACAAGTTGTTCACCATTCACGGCACCGTCATGATCTTCTTCTTCTTGGCGCCAGCCGTGCCCACCGTGCTTGGCAACTTTTTGATTCCGCTCATGATCGGTGCGCGCGATGTGGCATTTCCGCGCCTGAATCTGCTGAGCTGGTATATTTTTGTTGCTGCCGGGACTCTTTTACTTTACTCAGTGGCGGCCGGTGGAGTTGACACCGGGTGGACTTTCTATACGCCTCTCAGTACCAGTTACCTTAATAGCCACGTTGTCTCGGCTGCGTTAGCAGTCTTTATCTCCGGGTTCTCCTCAATCTTGACCGGATTGAACTTCATCGTCACCATTCACAAGATGCGGGCTCCGGGTCTGACCTGGTTTCGCCTGCCGCTTTTCATCTGGTCCATGTATGCGGCAAGCATTATCTTTGTTCTCGCCATGCCTGTCATTGCCATCACCATGGTCTTGTTGGTGCTCGAACGGCTGTTTCATGTCGGAATTTTTGATCCCGCGCTGGGCGGCGACCCCATCCTGTTTGAGCACCTCTTCTGGTTTTTTGGCCACCCCGAAGTTTACATTCTGATCCTGCCCTCCATGGGGGTAATCAGTGAACTCGTTGCAGCCTTCTCCCGGCGCCGGGTTTTCGGTTATGCCTTTGTGGCCTTCTCCAGCTTTTCGATTGCAATCATTTCCTTCATCGTTTGGGGACACCATATGTTCGTTTCCGGTGAGTCCCTTTACTCCGGAGTCTTTTTTTCGGCCATGAGTATGGTTGTAGCGGTTCCTTCCGCGGTTAAGGTTTTCAACTGGACGGCAACGCTTTACAAGGGTTCCGTTTCTTATTCGGCGCCCATGCTCTACGCCATCGGCTTCATTGGTCTGTTTACGATTGGCGGGTTGACCGGAGTATTTCTTGCCACCCTGGCGCTCGATCAAACCCTCCACGATACCTACTTCGTCATTGCCCATTTCCATTACGTCATGGTAGGCGGCGCCATCATGGGATACATGGGTGGGCTGCATTACTGGTGGCCCAAAATGACGGGGAGAATGTACTCCGACTATTGGGCTAGATTGGCGGCTTTAATCATATTTGTAGGATTCAACCTGACATTCGGCCCGCAGTTCATACTGGGTTTCGAAGGTATGCCGCGCCGGTATGCAACGTATCCGCCCAATTTTCAAATCCTCAACGTGATGTCCAGCGCCGGGGCTTCAATCCTTGCCATCGGCTACGCATTGCCGCTTGTTTATCTGATCTATTCGCTGAAATATGGTCCGGCGGCGGGCCCCAACCCGTGGAAGGCGAAGGGTTTGGAGTGGGAGACACCATCGCCTCCGCCCACCCACAACTTTGAGCGCACGCCCGTTGTCACGGAGGAGGCGTACGCCTATGGATCTGAGCATCGTGCCGTGACGGTTTCGGCCTCCTGATGGAAGTTGAATCGAACCGGAGGAACGTTAGAATTGCGCTCTGCCGCAGGACTGAGGTGGAAAGGGACTTTGCAGGGTCTGCGGGTTGCTTCCTCCATCCTGAGCTGTCTGGCAAGCGGATGGATGGACTGGCGCAGAGTGAGGGAGGATAGAGTTGTCTGAAGCGCACGCTACCTTAGTTGCGGAACAATTCGACGATGTGGTGCAGCAACACCAAGCTGCGAGTCTGGGAATGTGGGTGTTTCTGGCGACTGAAATTCTTTTTTTTGGTGGTCTCCTTGCCAGTTACACAATCTACCGGTTCATGTACCTACCCGCATTCGAAGTGGGAAGCCGCCACCTGGAAGTGGTGTGGGGCGCGACGAATACGGCGGTGCTCATTTGTAGCAGCTTGACCATGGCGCTTGCCGTTCGCGCCGCCCAGCTTGGAAAGAAGAAACATCTCATCTCTCTTCTCGTCGTTACCTTGATCTTTGGTCTGATGTTCCTGTTCATTAAGTTTGCCTTCGAGTGGAGGAATGAGTACCTTGACCATCTGGCGCCCGGCATCAATTTTGATTTTGCTGGACCTCATGCGAGGCATGTGGAACTATTCATGGTGTTCTACTTTGTGCTGACGGGGCTTCATGCTCTGCATATGATTATCGGCGTAGGTGTCCTTACCGGTCTGATTATCATGGCCGCGCGGAACGCTTTTTCAAAGGACCGGTTCAACGCCGTCGAAATCGCCGGCCTTTACTGGCACTTCGTGGATATTGTCTGGATTTTTTTATTCCCCCTGCTCTACCTCATTGGCGGCAGATACTCATAGCTTCCGGAGTTCCCTGAAGAGGACTTGTACAAGATGAGTGAATTAATCAGCCACATTGAAAACAAGCGATTATATTTTACCATCTGGGCAATTCTCCTTTGTTTCACGGCGCTGACTACGGGCATTGCCTACATCGACTTGGGCAACTTTAATACCATCGTCGCGCTTGCTATTGCGGTGTGTAAGGCCGCACTCGTTGTGTTGTTCTTTATGCATCTGCGTCATAGTGAGGGACTGGTGCGGGTGGTCGTGGTCGGCGCTTTTTTCTGGCTCTTGATCCTCATTGTTATTTCCATTTCTGATTTTGCCACCCGCGGCCTTGTCCGCAACCCCCACTGGCTGTAGAGGAGGGTTCCGGCCCATATAGACCCTCACGTAATCCACCAGCATCTTCTGGGGAAACGCGGTTGTGGTATGTGGATTGCCCGGCCAATCTCCACCCACCGCCACGTTAAGAAGAAGGAAGAACGGGTGGTCATAAACCCAGCGGGTCCCGCGGGGCAGGGTGGCGGGGGTCACGACATGGAACACATGGGAGTCAACCATGAAGCGAATGAAGTCCGGTTCCCAGTCAATACTGAAGAGGTGGAATTGAGAAGCAAATTTCTCACCTGCCGGCAAGGAATAAGGCTTTCCAATCCCATGGCTGCCGGAATAGCCGGGTCCATGGACAGTTCCGTGAACGGTTCCCGGCTCGCGCCCTATGTTCTCCATGATGTCGATTTCACCGCAGCGAGGCCAACCAACTCCAGGATCATGGATGTTGGCTCCAAGCATCCAGAAAGCGGGCCAAATCCCCTGCCCGAAGGCCATCTTGATACGGCCTTCAATTCGTCCATATTTCACTGAGAATCTCTGCCAAGTTTTTAGACGCGCGGAGGAATAGACTCCTGACCGGGACCGCACTACCTGGATCACAAGATGTCCCTGGCCATCTTGATACGCATTCTTCAAGCGATTGGTGTAAACCTCCAATTCATTATTCCCCCAGCCTTTGTCCCCCAGGTCGTAAGTCCATTTCGCGGGATCCGGCGGGGTGTTCCGCGGACCGTCAAATTCGTCACTCCACACCAGTTTCCAAGCGATTTGCGAAGATGCCTTTTGAGCAAGCACAGCGGTTGGCAGAGCCACCATCAGGAAGAGGAAAATCGAACATCTCAAGCGAACTCTCGAATCAAGCCAGGTCATGTGTATTGTCCTCGATATCTCGGCCGCATCCACGGTGAGACTTTTCCGTGCCATCCATGCCTTATCACCTTATCTACCCATTCGGGATCTGTGGGTCCTGCTCCACTCATTCCAGCGTCTCTGATCCGGTCGCGAACGAATCAAGGCAGTTTCGATTCCAAATCGAGTCAACCCTTGCTCTTGACGGGCCCCGCCTTCGTGCCACCGGACCTGCTTATCACGATCCCCGCCAAAATCCAAAGGGCCAACGCAGAATATTCCTGGTAAGTGAAGTGTCCGGGAACGAAAGGAGCAATTTTCATCAAAATCAGCAGAGCAGAGACAACGGCTCCCAAAAGTGCGATGCAGCGCGGTCTTGCTGAGGGCCGCAGCACGATGTAGGAAGCGCAAGTGGCAAGCCATCCGGTTGCCGCTGCCATTGACCCGACTTCCGTAACCGGAACCAGGATCGACTCACCCAGCAACATGCAAGCGGCGGTCAAAAAACCCACCATGAGGACGGCCATATGAGGGGTTTGCTTTGAAGGATGTACGCGGCCCAAGCTTCCGTGGATCATGCGCCTTCGCCCCATTGCAAAGACGAGACGGCTTGCTGCTACGAAGTTGCCGTTCAGAACTTTCAACAGTGAAAGTAGCGCCCCCGCCAGAATTAGGTCGACGATCCACCTTGCCCCGAACGCATGTTTGAAAGCCACCGCGGTGGCAAAAGAACTGCGCAGCAAGCCTTTCCAGGGGTACACATAAGCCACCACGCCAATCACCAAAACGTAAAAAAGCGCCCCCACGGCAATGGCGGCGAAGATAACCGGGAAAAACTCGTGGGCTTCGAAGCCCGTTGCCGCTTCTTCTACGCACTTTGCAACGCTTTCGAATCCAGTCATGAAGTAGGGAACAATCTGGACGACCAACAAGACGGAGACCCAGCCCGTGTGACTGAATTGGGGGTGAAGATTCCTGGGAGAGCCTCGGGTGGCCCCCGCGATTAAGAACACAGCAAAGGCAGCCAGGAGGCCGAATGTTAGCCAGTTCTGAATGTTCGCGGCGGGGCGAATGCCGGCGTAGTTGACGGCGGTGATCAAGGCTGTCACCCCCAGCCCCAAGATCAGTTGTGGCAAGTAGATCGTGTTTTCCCCCAGGCGGTAGAGAGGGATCGAGTCCATCCCCGGGAAGATGTAGGCGGCAATCTTTCCCACAGCCACCGCTTCCCAGGGACACACCACGAAGTAGGCTAGAGTCATCATCCAGCCAGTTGCAAAGCTGATACCCGGTGAGAAGGATTTTGAAGTATAGGCTATTTCGCTTGCGGCGTCAGGAATGATGGCGATGATTCGGCCGTAGACATAGCCGATGGGAAGCAACGCCACGCCGCCAATGGCGAAACCGAGCATTGCTCCAACCGGTCCTCCACGGCGCAGCCAGTCGTCCATGACCACGAGCCAGCCCACACCGACCATCGTCCCGAAGGCCAGTGTGAAATAGTCAAGGGAGCGAAGGCGTTTGGCAAGTGTGGCCATCTGGGGGTTACTGTTGACAACTTGGGTAGCAGAACTCCGGGAGAGATTCACTATTCCCAGTGGAACTGCACTCTGGTCTTCCGAGTTGCGAACTCCTGATAGGGTGAAAGCTCGATCCGGTGGACGTGATGCGGATTCGCTGTGTACGCAAGTATAACAGTCAGGATATTGCTCTGCCTCCCGTCCAGGAAGAGGTAAGGTTCCGGGAGATAGAATTCCTTTTGAGGGCCGAGTGTCGAATAGCGGCCTACAAATTTACTGTTCAAATAAAGCAGCGCATCGCGGTCCGCGTCGATCGTCGCCTTCCACGGCGCGAACCACTCGGGAAGAGAAGATAAGTGAAACTCCGCACGCAACCAAGTGAAGCTCGGCGTCAACGAATCGTTTGGAGAAGACGCCCCGAGCTGTTCAGCCTGCCACGGGCCCCCCGAATAATCCTGGTTAAGCTCGCGGCCGTGCATGGCCGCCGGGAATCGCTGAAATTGAACCGGGCTTATCGTTCTCGATTGCTGCCCAGTCTCTATGCGAATCGATTGAATTCCCTTCATCTCCTGAATCTCGGGTCCGAAGTTGGCGCTGCCAAACGCCTCATAGGAAACTTCGAGAAGATTTGGGCCGGGTTGACCCCGGCCGGCCAAGTCAATGGAAATTGACTTCGAGGGTTTGACCAATTTCTTAATGGCATTCCCATTCAAGAATGCCTGAACCCCGTCCGCCGTGAAAGAGTCAATGAAAAGGGTGTTCCCTGCCTTGCTTTCAAATGGGGCGCGATATTTCACGTACCCGTAAGGAACTGGCCCAAGTTTCTCCAAAGGTGATGGAGCAGCATTCAACCATTCCCCCGCGGATGGATCAAACCTCTCCACCCAGTATTTCACATCCGTCAGATTGACGGCCTGGAGGGGCAGCGATGGCGTGGTGAGGCGCAGGCGTGTGGTCCGCCAATGGCTGTCGTACTGGATAGGTGTGTCAACACCGTCCACCGCGCACTTGTCCGGCGCCAGCGGCAGAAGTGTAGTCAGTTGGTGTTCGCCCGCCGCGTATTCCAGATCAACCCATGCGTTATTCCCTTGGGAAACAGTCTTCGTCACCAGGGCGCAGTCCGTGATCAGCGGGCAGTCCATAGGGTCCTTATCACCGGTTTGTGGAATGACACTGGCAGGAAATTCCGCGGTCCAAGTGCGTCCTGCAATTTCACGGTTAATCGCAATAATCTGCAAGTTGTCATTCAAGAGAAACATCTTAAGAGGTCGATCGAGGCGAAAGCCAATCACAACGGACTCATAATCCGGATCGTAGTACTGGTAGACCGTTTCGCCTTCCACATCGGGTGTTTTCTCTGTGGCCAAGGACATCTCAATCAGGCTTCCAGGTTCATCATAAATCAGGAGGTAATTGCGATCAGCGTTCGAACCATAGCTCAAAACCTCCGCTGTGGAATAGCGGAGTTGGCCCCCGGGGATAGGGGCCTGAACGGCTAGCATTTTCATGCCGCGCGGTCCAATGGCCAATTCACCTTCACGCGGCACGGTGATCAACCGGCGCGTAGGACTGTTCGGATCGGGGAAGGTCATCTTAAACCGCTGCGGAACATTTGCGTTTTCCCGGACGAAGACGAATCCATTTTTGCCATTCACTCTCCCGCTGACGGATACGCTGGGATTCGTGGAACTGACCGGCCCATGCATCGGTTCCGCTCGCGCCAGCAATCCGCCGAATTTGTCGATGAAGGCGCCAATGGTTCGCGCTGCATAATATTTCTCCCAAAGGCCGCCTGGCTCACGTACTGGAGCGGCGTAATCGTAGGTTGTGGTAAGCCCTCGCGCCGCCCAATCAAAGTTCGTTCCGCCGTATCCCATGTAGAAGTTCAGGTAAGTGGCACCCTGTTCTATGACCGTCTTGGCCAGCATGTTGAGCTGGTCCCCGCCGATGCCATCCTGGTCCACGGAGAGCTTGCCTCCAATCTGGCTGAACCAACCTCCTTGCAGTTCGGCGACGCTGACCGGGGAGCTGGGCTCCTCTTTCCGCAGCTTGGCAAGGGCCGGCACGGTTTCCTTGACAATGTTCCAACGAGGGTAGAAATCGCAGGTATCCATGATGCGGGCCATCACCGGGTTGGCATTTTCACGAGCCTGCTTCACCCAGTTGGTGATGACCGGAATGTCGATTCCAGCGTTCCACACCATCTCCGCCAGGGCTGTGATATAGGCCAGCTTCTGCTGGTTCGGCAGCTTCCAGTAGTCGTACTCATTCTCAATCTGGATCATGATCGTAGGCCCTTCCGCTTCGATCATGGAGCGCCGGACAACCGGCAGAACCAGGTCGTACCAGTGCTTGGAAGTCTGGATGCTTTCCGGGCTATCACCGCGCAGCGGAAACTGCTGGGCGATGATCCAATGCGGAAAGCCTCCAGCATCCCACTCGGCGCACACGTAAGGGCCCACACGGATGATCAGCCACAACCCCATTTCATGAACCAGCTTGATGAAATCCTCCAGGTCTCCCATGTTGGCCTGGCCCTCAACCGGCTCGTGATAGTTCCAGAAGGCGTATGTTTCAATGGTGTTGAAGCCCGCCAGCTTCAGCTTCAGGAGGCGATCCCGCCACAGCGGTTTTGGGGTTCGGCAATAATGGAACGAGGCGCTGTAGATAAAGGCGTCACGGTCATTGATAGTGAAACAATTTGAGTCATAGCGGATGAAGTGTGGATTCTCAAATTGAGGCCCGCCGGCCGCCTGAAGCATTGCCAATCCACCCAGCGTGCCCGGAGCGCTGAAGAGTTGCGCGCGGCTGGCGCCCGCCGCCAGTGGGACATAAATAAGGTTTCCTAAGAATTCTCTCCGCGATGATGATTTCATTCTATTTCCTCGATCTCCTCCGCTCAGGATTATTGAAAATCCGCATTCCTGTCTTGTTGCTAAATGCGATCCGACAGTTTATCTCCGCCCTTGTTTCCAAATCAACGCCAAGGCCGCATCGGTTAACAATGCGTTTACTTTCGGCCCGAACACCTCCTATTGGTGAAGCCGCCGCACTCAAGCGGGGCTAGGTTCTATCCAGAAATCTTCCCCACACGACTTAAGTCGTCGCGTTTGTCCGGCTGTCCAATTAGTATGAATGGTCTGGGCCACCTGCCCCTGAGCGGGATTTTTGTGGGAGGAATATCCGAATGGCTTATGTGATTGCTGAACCCTGCTTGAACACCAAAGATACGGCATGTGTTGATGTTTGTCCGGTGGATTGTATTCACCCGCGCAAGGACGAAGCCAACTTTGCGGACGTGCCGATGCTTTACATCGATCCGGTCGAGTGCATTGATTGCGGCGCCTGCGTTCCTGTTTGCCCGGTGACTGCCATCTTTCCACTTGAAGACTTACCCGAAAAGTGGACACCATTCACGGAAACGAACTCGAAGTACTATCAGAAGTAGCGGCCGCCTCCGGAGTTGAATTCCAGACGGGGTTTTTTCCAAAGCCGCACGGCATCATACCTCAAAAGTGAATTGGCCGCTATTCAGCGGGTGGATTCAGGTTTGGGTCGAGTGTGCGCGCCTTTTGAAATTCGGCTGCGGCCTGCGCTTTCTCTCCCTTCTTGAGTAGCGCCAAGCCCAGCTCGTAGTGAGCCCGGGCAAAATTCGGGGCTAGCTTGAGCGCAGCCTGGAATCGGGCTAAGGCGGAGTCCACCTGTCCCTGCTGGAGTTCTTTGGCTCCGGTGTTGGTGGTCAGGGTGGCGGCCTGGAGATTGGCCAGCTCCTGATTCAAAGCCTGCGCTTCCTGGTATTCTTTTGCGGCGCCTGCCAAATCGCCCTTCTTGCGCAGGACCATGCCCAATTCCTGGTGAGCGCCCGCATCCTTGGGATTCAATCGCAGAGCCGTCTGGATTTGTTGTCTCGCTTCATCCAGCTTGCCTTGTTGCCGCAGGACCGTCCCCAGAATGTAATGAGCTTGTTCGTAGCCGGGTTGGACCTGGATGGCCGCCTGCAGTTGCTCCTCCGCTTCGTTGAGCTTTCCCTGTTGCCAATCAATCACGCCGAGCGTGTAATGAGCGTCGGGCAGGGCCGGGTCAATGGCGATGGATTTTTTCAGAGCGTCCGTGGCGCGTGGATAATCCTGCTTCTGTTTCAGCGCCACGCCCAAGTTGTAATAGGCTTCGGCGTCCCACGGATCCACCGCCAACAGTGACTGATACTGGGCAATCGCATCGTCCCACTGGGCTTT
>Ga0207416_1002720_pt1 | contig 18406 bp, 28 predicted proteins | sample PaiPotPPM11metaG_FD_184107 | JGI IMG/M metagenome (GOLD analysis project Ga0207416, IMG submission 184107) | Iron sulfur acid spring bacterial and archeal communities from Banff, Canada, to study Microbial Dark Matter (Phase II) - Paint Pots PPM... ...
GTGCTCATGGGTATCACCAAGGCGTCGCTGGCCACCGAGTCGTGGCTGTCGGCAGCCTCCTTCCAGGAGACGACCAGGGTGCTCACCGACGCGGCGATCCACGCCAAGTCGGACTCGCTGCTCGGCCTCAAGGAGAACGTGATCATCGGCAAGCTCATCCCGGCCGGCACCGGCATGCAGGTGTACCGGAACATCCGGGTCGAGCCCACCGACGACGCGCGGACCACGGCCTACCCGGCCACGGCCTACCAGGAGGCGGAGAGCTACCCCTTCGGCCAGGGCTCGGGCGAGGCGGTGCCGCTGGAAGACCTCGACTACGGGGCCTACAACCGGTAAGCGCCGGGGCGCCGGGGCGGCTCTGCGCGCAGAAGGCGCGCGCGGAGTCGCCCCGGCCTTTTCCTGGGGGGCCACAAACCAGCCCCCCAGACCCCCAAGGCACGCTCTCGAGCGGCCGCCCCTTTCTGGGGCGGCCGCTCGCGGCGTTATATAAGGTCAAAGTCCTTATCCCGAACGACGTCATGCTCTACGTGGTCGCGCTCCATGACCGCTGGGGCGGGGATCGGCCGCGCGCTCAGACATTGCTCTGGCGGTGGGGAATGCTTCAGGGGGGTACGGCGTTACAACTCCTGTGAGTTAGCGGCTACGTGCGCGCGGGAGCCGGGGGACCGGTATCCTTGCTGTAGGAAAGCCGTGCGGATACGACCACTGTGCTCGCCTGGGGGACACCCCAGACCCCGGGCAATTTGGTTGGTGGGCTTACGGGTGGTACCTTTTACATTCGTGCCCGTCTCCGCGCGGGTGCCTGCGTGCCAATGGTCAGCGAGACGTTGGATCGTCAAGATCCGCTACGGGTGGCTGAACGGTTGGCCGTGTGGACTCTCTCCCCCCGCAGTCCAGATTCGGATGAGTATGGGCTGCTGACCAGCGAGAAGGCGTCGCCGTCGGCCGAAAGGCAAGCGCGACACGCCCGACCTCGGGGGTCGGAGGAGAGCAGAAACTCGCAGGTCAGACGGGTGCAAACGCCGGGAAACCGGCGAATTTGACTCACACTTGGATTCTCGACGGCCGCAGGGGCCGGTGGCGGGTCCGCGAGCTTGACAGTAGGAACACGACGGGAAGACGGAGACTCGGTTGCCCACGATCCAGCAGCTAGTCCGCAAGGGCCGGCAGGACAAGGTGTCGAAGAACAAGACGCCGGCGCTCAAGCAGAGCCCGCAGCGCCGTGGTGTGTGCACGCGCGTCTACACGACCACGCCCAAGAAGCCGAACTCGGCGCTGCGCAAGGTCGCCCGCGTCCGGCTGACGAGCCAAATCGAGGTCACCGCCTACATCCCGGGCGTGGGGCACAACCTGCAGGAGCACTCGATCGTGCTCGTTCGCGGCGGCCGTGTCCGTGACCTGCCGGGCGTCCGCTACAAGATCATCCGCGGTTCGCTTGACACTCAGGGCGTCCGCAACCGTAAGCAGGCTCGCAGCCGCTACGGCGCGAAGAAGGAGAAGAGCTGAGATGCCGCGTAAGGGTCCCGCGACGAAGCGGCAGCTGGTCACCGACCCGGTGTACGGCTCGCCGCTGGTGACCGCGCTCGCCAACAAGGTGCTCAAGGAGGGCAAGCGCTCGCTCGCCGAGCGCATTGTCTACGGGGCACTCGAGGGCTGCCGTGAGAAGAACGGCAACGACCCCGTGGTCACCCTCAAGCGCGCGCTGGACAACGTCAAGCCGACTCTCGAGGTCCGCAGCCGCCGGGTCGGCGGTGCCACCTACCAGGTCCCCGTGGAGGTGCGCGCCTCGCGCAGCACCACCCTGGCCCTGCGCTGGATCGTGCTGTACGCCCGCGCGCGTCGCGAGAAGACGATGACCGAGCGGCTGATGAACGAGCTGCTCGACGCCAGCAACGGCCTTGGCGCCAGCGTCAAGCGCCGTGAGGACACGCACAAGATGGCGGAGTCCAACAAGGCCTTCGCGCATTACCGCTGGTAACACCCAGAACTAGTACTAAGGACGCTTAACGTGGCCACCCAGACCGCCGCAGACCTCGCCAAGGTCAGAAACATCGGGATCATGGCGCACATCGACGCGGGCAAAACGACGACGACCGAGCGGATCCTCTTCTACACCGGCATCAACTACAAGATCGGTGAAGTCCACGATGGCGCGGCCACCATGGACTGGATGCCTCAGGAGCAGGAGCGCGGCATCACGATCACGTCTGCCGCGACCACGACGTCGTGGCTGGACCACACCATCAACATCATCGACACCCCCGGCCACGTCGACTTCACCGTCGAGGTGGAGCGCTCGCTGCGGGTACTCGACGGCGCCGTCGCCGTGTTCGACGCGGTGGCCGGCGTGGAGCCCCAGTCGGAGACGGTCTGGCGGCAGGCCAACAAGTACGACGTTCCCCGGATCTGCTTCGTCAACAAGATGGACCGGGTGGGCGCCGAGTTCCACCGCTGCGTGGAGATGATCTCCAGCCGCCTCGGTGCGACACCGCTCGTCGTCCAGCTCCCGTGGGGTGTCGAGGCCGACTTCCGCGGCGTGATCGACCTGGTCCGGATGCGGGCCCTGCTGTGGACGACCGATGGCAAGGGCGACAAGTACGACGTTGTCGACCTCCCGGCCGACCACGCGGAGGCCGCGCGCGAGTGGCGGGACAAGCTGCTCGAGACCATCGCCGAGAACGACGACGACATGATGGCGATGTACCTCGAGGGCGAGGAGCCCACCGAGGAGCAGCTCGTCGCGGCGATCCGCCGCGCGACGCTGTCGAGCGCGATCACCCCGGTGCTGTGCGGCACGGCCTTCAAGAACAAGGGCGTGCAGCCGATGCTGGACGCGATCGTCGACTACCTGCCGTCCCCGCTGGACATCCCGTCCATCAAGGGCCACTCGGTGCGTAACGCCGATGAGGTCGTCGAGCGGCACGCGGACCCGAACGAGCCGTTCTCCGCCCTGGCCTTCAAGATCATGGCCGACCCGCACCTGGGCAAGCTCACCTACATCCGCATCTACTCGGGCACCCTTGAGACCGGCACGCAGGTGCTGAACTCGATCAAGGACCGCAAGGAGCGGATCGGCAAGATCTACCAGATGCACGCGAACAAGCGCGAGGAGCGCCCGAACGCGGTCGCGGGGTCGATCGTCGCCGTGATGGGCCTGAAGGACACCACCACTGGTGACACGCTCTGCGACCTGGCCAAGCCGGTGATCCTGGAGTCCATGACCTTCCCGGCGCCCGTCATCAACGTGGCGATCGAGCCGAAGACCAAGGGCGACCAGGAGAAGTTGGGCACCGCCATCCAGCGGCTCGCCGAGGAGGACCCGACCTTCCAGGTCAGGACCGACGAGGAGACCGGGCAGACGATCATCGCGGGCATGGGCGAGCTGCACCTTGAGGTGCTCGTCGACCGGATGAAGCGCGAGTTCAAGGTCGAGGCGAACATCGGCCGGCCGCAGGTCGCCTACCGCGAGACGGTTCGCAAGAAGGTCGACAAGGTCGAGTACACGCACAAGAAGCAGACTGGTGGTTCCGGTCAGTTCGGTCGCGTGATCATCAACCTGGAGCCGACCGGCGGCGACGGCGGCGGCTACGAGTTCGAGAACAAGGTCACCGGCGGCCGCATCCCGCGGGAGTACATCCCGTCGGTGGACGCCGGGTGCCAGGAAGCCGCCGAGTTCGGCGTGCTGGCCGGGTTCCCGATGGTCGACGTCAAGGTGACGCTGACCGACGGCGCCTACCACGAGGTGGACTCCTCGGAGCTCGCCTTCAAGATCGCCGGCTCGATGGCCTTCAAGAAGGCCGCCGCGCTGGCCAACCCTGTGCTGCTCGAGCCGATGATGAACGTCGAGGTCACGACCCCTGAGGATTACATGGGGGACGTGATCGGCGACCTCAACAGCCGGCGCGGCCAGATTCAGGCCATGGAGGAACGAACCGGGGCCCGGGTGGTCAACGCTCTCGTCCCGCTGTCCGAGATGTTCGGTTACGTCGGCGACCTGCGCAGCAAGACGCAGGGCAGGGCGAACTACAGCATGCAGTTCGACTCGTACGCCGAGGTGCCGCCGAGCATCGCCAAGGAGATCATCGCCAAGGCGCGCGGCGAGTAACGCGCTCCCGCACTTAAACCAGGAAACACTCCAGACCCACCGCGGGTGGGCCGGATCGCAACGAGGAGATACCAGTGGCGAAGGCAAAGTTCCAGCGGACTAAGCCGCACGTCAACATCGGCACCATCGGGCACATCGACCACGGCAAGACGACCCTGACCGCGGCGATCACCAAGGTGCTGCACGACAAGTACCCGGATGTCAACCCCTTCTACGCGTTCGACCAGATCGACAACGCGAAGGAAGAGCGGGAGCGCGGCATCACGATCTCGATCTCGCACGTCGAGTACCAGACCGAGAAGCGGCACTACGCGCACGTTGACTGCCCGGGTCACGCGGACTACGTCAAGAACATGATCACCGGTGCGGCGCAGATGGACGGCGCGATCCTCGTGGTCGCGGCCACCGACGGCCCGATGCCGCAGACCCGTGAGCACGTGCTGCTCGCCCGCCAGGTCGGCGTGCCGTACATCGTCGTCGCGCTCAACAAGTGCGACATGGTGGACGACGAGGAGATCCTCGAGCTCGTCGAGCTTGAGGTGCGCGAGCTGCTCACCCAGTACGAGTTCCCGGGTGACGACGTGCCGGTCATCCGCGTGGCGGCCCAGCCGGCGCTCATGGGCGACGAGAAGTGGGGCGAGTCCGTCCTCGAGCTCATGAACGCCGTCGACGACGCCATCCCCGAGCCGGTGCGCGAGGTCGAGAAGCCGTTCCTGATGCCGGTCGAGGACGTGTTCTCGATCACCGGCCGCGGCACCGTGGTGACCGGCCGGATCGAGCGCGGTGTCATCCACACCGGCGAGACCGTCGACATCATCGGCATCAAGGAGAAGGCCACCACCACCACCGTCACCGGCGTGGAGATGTTCCGCAAGCTCCTCGACGAGGGCATGGCGGGCGACAACGTGGGCCTGCTGCTCCGCGGGGTCAAGCGCGAGGACGTTGAGCGCGGCCAGGTCATCATCAAGCCGGGCACCAACACCCCGCACACCGAGTTCGAGGGCCAGGTTTACATCCTGTCCAAGGAGGAGGGCGGCCGCCACACGCCGTTCTTCAACAACTACCGTCCGCAGTTCTACTTCCGCACCACCGACGTGACTGGCGTGGTCAGCCTGCCGGAGGGCACGGAGATGGTGATGCCGGGTGACCGTACCGACATGACGGTACAGCTCATCCAGCCGATCGCCATGGAAGAGGGCCTCAAGTACGCGATCCGGGAGGGTGGCCGCACCGTCGGCGCCGGCCTGGTCACGAAGATCATCAAGTAGCTAGGCCGTTGCGGCGGCCCGGGCCGCCAAGGCTCAGGCCGCCGCAACGTTTCATGTCTGGCCCAGGAGGTTGCCCTCCTGGGAACCCCCGGCTGCGGGGCCTGTTTCGGCCCCGCGGTTGCGGTTGCTTCAGGGGCCCAGCCCCTGTGCGTCCGTGGCTGCGGGGCATAGCGGGAGCCGCATACGAGACAGCGGCACGAGAGAGAAGTAGAGGAACCGAGGCCACTATGGCGGGACAGAAGATCCGCATCCGGCTCAAGGCATATGACCACGAGGTCATCGACAGCTCGGCGCGGAAGATCGTCGACACGGTGACCCGTACCGGCGCTAAGGTCGCCGGTCCCGTGCCGCTGCCTACCGAGAAGAACGTGTACTGCGTCATCCGCTCGCCGCACAAGTACAAGGACTCGCGCGAGCACTTTGAGATGCGGACGCACAAGCGGCTGATCGACATCATCGACCCGACGCCGAAGACTGTCGACTCGCTCATGCGGCTCGACCTTCCGGCCGGCGTCTACATCGAGATCAAGCTCTGAGGACTCACTGATCATGGCAATGACAGGGATCCTGGGCACCAAGCTTGGCATGACCCAGGTCTTCGACGAAACCGGGCAGGTAGTACCGGTCACGGTGGTGCAGGCGGGCCCGTGCGTAGTCACGGCCGTCCGCACGCCGGACAATGACGGCTACTCCGCGGTCCAGATCGGCTTCGGGGAGATCAACCCCCGCAAGGTCACCAAGCCAGTGGCTGGCCTTTTCGAGAAGGCCGGCGTGACGCCGCGCCGCTACGTCGCCGAGATCCGCACCGAGGGCGCCTCCGAGTACACGCTCGGCCAGGAGCTCACTGCCGAGCTGTTCGAGAAGGGCCAGCGGGTCGACGTGACCGGCAAGTCCAAGGGCAAGGGCACGGCCGGTGTCATGAAGCGGCACGGCTTCAAGGGCCTCTCCGCCTCGCACGGCACGCAGCGCAAGCACCGCTCGCCCGGCTCGATCGGCGCCTGCGCCACCCCGGGCCGCGTCTTCAAGGGCGTGCGCATGGCCGGCCGGATGGGCGCCGAGAAGACGACCGTGCAGAGCCTGACCGTGCACGCCGTGGACAACGACAAGAACCTGATCCTCATCAAGGGTGCGGTTCCCGGCCCACGCGGCGGGCTTGTCGTGGTGCGCTCCGCGGCACGAGGGGGGAACTGATGAGCACCGTCAACGTCGTCTCGCCCTCGAGCGAGGAAGCCGGCACCGCCGAGCTGCCCGACGCCATCTTCGGCGCCAAGGTGAACGTGCCGCTGATCCACCAGGTTGTGGTGGCGCAGCGCGCCGCCGCCCGGCAGGGCACGCACTCGACCAAGACGCGCGGCATGGTCAGCGGTGGCGGCAAGAAGCCGTACCGCCAGAAGGGCACCGGCCGGGCCCGTCAGGGCTCGATCCGTGCGCCGCAGTTCACCGGCGGTGGCGTCGCCCACGGCCCGGTGCCCCGCGACTACACCCAGAGGACGCCCAAGAAGATGAAGGCCGCGGCGCTGCGCGGTGCGCTGTCCGACCGGGCGGCGAACGAGCGCGTCTACGTCGTCACCTCGTTCGTCGAGGGCGACGTGCCGCGCACTAAGGACGCCCTGGCGGTGCTTAACAAGGTCACCGATGGTGCCGTGCGGAACGTCCTGGTGATCACCGAGCACGACGACGAGCTCAGCTGGAAGTCGCTGCGCAACGTCCCGTTCGTGCACTTGCTCGCCGAGGACCAGCTCAACACCTACGACGTGCTCGACAGCGACTACTTGGTGTTCACCAAGGCTGCCCTGGACGCGTTCGTGGAAAGGGGCTCGGAGTGAGCAAGATCTACAACCCCAGGGACATCCTGCTGCGTCCGGTGGTGTCAGAGAAGAGCTACGGCCTTCTCGACGAGAACAAGTACACGTTCGTCGTCTCGCCCGCCGCCAACAAGACGCAGATCAAGCAGGCGGTCGAGGAGGTGTTCCGGGTCAAGGTGACCGGCGTGAACACCCTCAACCGGCCGGGCAAGCGGCGGCGTACCCGGTTCGGCTGGGGCAAGCGCGTTGACACCAAGCGCGCCGTCGTGACCCTGGCCGAGGGCGACCGGATCGACATCTTCGGCGGACCGGTTAGTTAAGGAGACGCAGGTGGGAATCCGTAAATACAAGCCGACCACCCCAGGCCGGCGCGGCGCCAGCGGCTCCGACTTCTCCGAGATCACCCGGAGTGAGCCAGAGAAGTCGCTGGTCCGCCCGCTGCACAGCAAGGGCGGCCGGAACGTGCACGGCCGGGTCACCGCCCGGCACCAGGGCGGCGGCCACAAGCGTGCCTACCGGTTGATTGACTTCCGGCGGCACGACAAGGACGGCGTGCCCGCCAAGGTCGCGCACATCGAGTACGACCCGAACCGCACGTCGCGGATCGCGCTGCTGCACTACGCGGACGGCGAGAAGCGGTACATCCTCGCTCCGCAGGGCCTGCAGCAAGGCGACCGGGTGGAGAACGGCCCCGGTGCCGACATCAAGCCGGGCAACGCCCTGCCGCTGAGGTCGATCCCGACCGGCACGGTCATCCACGCGATCGAGATGCGGCCGGGTGGCGGCGCGAAGATCGCGCGGTCCGCCGGCTCGGGTGTCCAGCTGCTGGCCAAGGAGGGCGCGTACGCCACGCTCCGCATGCCGTCCGGTGAGATCCGCCGGGTGTCCGTCGAGTGCCGTGCGACCGTCGGCGAGGTCGGCAACTCCGAGCAAGGCAACATCAAGCTCGGTAAGGCGGGCCGCAACCGCTGGAAGGGCAAGCGCCCGTCCGTCCGCGGCGTTGCCATGAACCCGATCGACCACCCGCATGGCGGTGGCGAGGGCAAGAGCTCTGGCGGTCGCCACCCGGTCAGCCCGTGGGGTAAGCCGGAAGGCCGTACCCGCCGGGAGCACAAGCCAAGTGACCGGCTGATTAGCCGCCGCCGTAGCCGCGGCAAGAACAAGCGGTAGGAGCAAGCGCCGATGCCTCGTAGCCTTAAGAAGGGGCCCTTCGTCGACGACCACCTGATGAAGAAGGTGGACGTCCAGAACGAGAAGGGCACCAAGACAGTTATCAAGACCTGGTCGCGCCGGTCGATGATCGTCCCGGCGATGCTCGGTCACACCATTGCCGTGCACGACGGGCGCAAGCACATCCCGGTGTACGTCACCGAGTCGATGGTCGGGCACAAGCTCGGCGAGTTCGCTCCCACGCGGACTTTCCGCAGCCACGTCAAGGATGACCGGCGCAGCCGGCGATAAGCCTGAGAAGAGGGAAACACCAAATGGAAGCCAGGGCAAGGGCGCGGTACGTGCGCGTCACGCCGATGAAGGCGCGCCGGGTGGTGGACCTGATCCGCGGGCTGCCCGCCGACCAGGCGCAGGCGGTGCTGCAGTTCGCACCGCAGGCCGCCAGCGACACCGTGGGCAAGGTTCTTGCCAGCGCCATCGCCAACGCGGACCACACCAGCGGACGGGACCGGGGCATGCTCTGGGTCTCCACCGCGTACGTGGACGAGGGGCCCACGCTCAAGCGGTTCCGGCCGCGCGCGCAGGGCCGCGGTTACCGCATCAACAAGCGGACGAGCCACATCACGGTCGTCGTTTCCGACGAGAACGAGGGAGGGAACCGCTAGTGGGACAGAAGGTTAACCCGCATGGGTTCCGCCTGGGCATCACCACCGACTTCAAGAGCCGCTGGTATGCGGAGAAGAAGTACAAGGACTACGTGGCCGAAGACGTGGCGATCCGCCGCATGCTGCAAAAGGGCATGGAGCGGGCCGGCATCTCCAAGGTCGAGATCGAGCGGACCACCGACCGGGTGCGGGTGGACATCCACACCGCGCGGCCCGGTATCGTGATCGGCCGCCGCGGCGCGGAGGCCGACCGGATCCGCGGCGACCTGGAGAAGCTGACCGCCAAGCAGATCCAGCTCAATATTCTCGAGGTGAAGAACCCCGAGGTGGACGCCCAGCTCGTCGCGCAGGGCGTGGCCGAGCAGCTCTCGAGCCGTGTCTCCTTCCGGCGCGCGATGCGCAAGGCGATGCAGAGCGCGACCAAGGGCGGCGCGAAGGGCATCCGGGTGCAGTGCTCCGGGCGCCTCGGCGGCGCCGAGATGTCGCGCAGCGAGTTCTACCGCGAGGGCCGGGTGCCGCTGCACACGCTGCGCGCGGACATCGACTACGGGTTCTACGAGGCTCGGACGACCTTCGGCCGTATCGGCGTCAAGGTCTGGATCTACAAGGGCGATGCCGCTCCGACGCGGGCGGGCCGCGAGGCCCAGCAGGCCGCGCTCCGCGCCGCGCAGCAGCGCACCGGCGGCGGCGGTCGCGAGCGCCCGCAGGCGCGGCGCCCCCGGCGCGGGGACCGCCCCGACAACCGCGGCGATCGCCCCGAGCGGACCTCCGCCCCCGCGGCGGAGCCGCAGGCGGAAACCTCTGGGGAGGGTTAAGCAATGCTGATTCCGCGCAAGGTTGCGCACCGCAAGCAGCACCGGCCGCACCGGACCGGCGCCGCGAGCGGCGGCACCCGCGTCTCGTTCGGCGAGTTCGGCATCCAGGCCCTTGAGCACGCCTACGTGACCAACCGCCAGATCGAGGCGGCCCGTATCGCGATGACCCGGCACATCCGTCGTGGCGGCAAGGTGTGGATCAACATCTACCCCGACCGCCCGCTGACCAAGAAGCCGGCCGAGACGCGCATGGGTTCAGGTAAGGGCTCACCCGAGTGGTGGATCGCCAACGTCAAGCCGGGCCGGGTCATGTTCGAGCTGTCCGGTGTGGCCGAGCCGGTGGCCCGCGAGGCGCTGCGCCGCGCGATCCACAAGCTCCCCATGAAGTGCAAGATCGTCACGCGAGAGTTGGGTGAAGCCTGATGGCTACGGGCTTGACCGCATCGGAGCTGCGCTCCTCCTCCCCGGAGGAGCTCACCAGCAAGCTGGCCGAGGCCAAGGAGGAGCTGTTCAACCTCCGGTTCCAGAGCGCCACCGGTCAGCTGGAGAGCCACGGCCGCCTGCGCGCCGTGCGCAAGGAGATCGCCCGCATCTACACCGTGCTGCGGGAGCGTGAGCTCGGCATCATCATCGACGTCGAGGAAGACACTGCGGAAGTCGAAGGGAGCGCGACGTGAGCACCAACCCGGCCGAGACGGTTGCCGAAGCGGCTGCTGAGCAGCGCGGCTACCGGAAGACCCGCGAGGGCCTCGTGGTCAGCGACAAGATGGACAAGACCGTTGTCGTCGAGGTCGAGGACCGCGTGAAGCACCCCAAGTACGGCAAGGTTCTGCGCCGTACCAAGAAGTACAAGGCACACGACGAGAACAACGACTGTGGCGTCGGTGACCGCGTACTGCTGATGGAGACCCGGCCGCTTTCGGCCACCAAGCGGTGGCGGGTTGCCGAGATCCTCGAGCGAGCCAAGTAACAAGGACGAATCGCCGGCCGAACACACCGGCGTGACGAAGCAGGAGTTGACGTGATCCAGCAGGAGTCGCGGCTTAAGGTCGCCGACAACACGGGTGCCAAGGAGATCCTCTGCATCCGCGTGCTCGGCGGCAGCGGCCGGCGATACGCGGGCATCGGTGACGTCATCGTGGCGACCGTCAAGGACGCGCTGCCCGGGGCTGGCGTCAAGAAGGGCGACGTCGTCAAGGCGGTCGTGGTACGTACCCGCAAGGAGCGCCGCCGCGCAGACGGTTCCTACATCCGCTTCGACGAGAACGCCGCCGTCCTTATCAGGGACGGCGGAGATCCGCGCGGCACCCGCATCTTCGGCCCGGTTGGCCGTGAGCTGCGGGAGAAGCGTTTCATGCGGATCATCTCGCTGGCGCCGGAGGTGCTCTAAATGAAGATCAAAAAGGGTGACCACGTGATGGTCATGGCCGGCAAGGACAAGGGCGCAAGCGGCACGGTCATCGCGGCCTACCCGGCGACCAACAAGGTCCTCGTCGAGGGCGTGAACATGGTCAAGAAGAACAAGAAGGTGACCAACCAGGGTGTGCGCGGTGCCAAGGAAGGCGGCATCGTCACCCAGGAGGCGCCGATCCATGTGAGCAACGTGCAGCTGGTCGACCCGGAGACCAAGCGCCCGGCGCGGGTGGGTTACAAGATCAACGAGGACGGCACGAAGGTCCGCGTTCTGCGTCCGAGCGGGAAGGAAGTCTGATGGCGCCAGCAGAGGCACCAGCGGCGCCGGCCAGGCCCCGGCTCAAGGAGAAGTACCGCGCCGAGATCGCCCCGGCGTTGAAGGACGAGTTCGGGTACGCCAACGTGATGCAGATCCCGGGGCTTACCAAGATCGTCGTGAACATGGGCGTCGGCGAGGCGGCGCGGGACGCGAAGCTGATCGACGGCGCCGTCAGGGACCTGGCCGCGATCACCGGGCAGAAGCCCGCCGTGGCGCGCGCCAAGAAGTCCATCGCCCAGTTCAAGCTGCGCGAGGGCATGCCGATCGGCGCGCACGTCACGCTCCGCGGCGACCGGATGTGGGAGTTCCTCGACCGGCTGCTGGCCACCGCGCTGCCGCGCATCCGTGACTTCCGCGGCCTGAACCCCACGCAGTTCGACGGCAAGGGTAACTACACCTTCGGTCTTACCGAGCAGGTCATGTTTCACGAGATCGACCCGGATCGGGTCGACCGGCAGCGGGGGATGGACATCACCCTCGTGACCACGGCCACGAACGACGACGAGGGCCGTGCGCTGCTCCGTCGGCTCGGCTTCCCGTTCGCCGAGCCGGGCACGCTGCCGGTGAAGCAGCGTAAGAAGTCAGGCCCGGGTCCGCGTACTGGGAGGAGGGGCTAGTAAATGGCGAAGACTGCGCTGATCGTCAAGGCGAACCGCAAGCCAAAGTTCGAAGTGCGGGCTTACACGCGGTGCACGCGCTGCGGCCGCCCGCGTGCCGTCTACCGGAAGTTCGGCCTGTGCCGCATCTGCTTCCGCACGATGGCACACCGCGGCGAACTGCCCGGCATCACCAAGTCCAGCTGGTAAAGAATCTCTACGCGCCGAAGGTCCTGGGAATGGAAACCGCGGCGAGGAAGGCCAAGCGGCCATGTCAATGACCGACCCAATCGCGGACATGCTGACCCGTCTGCGCAACGCCAACTCGGCGTACCACGACACCGTGGGGATGCCGTACTCGAAGATCAAGTCGCACATCGCGGAGATCCTCCAGCAAGAGGGTTACATCGCGAGCTGGCGCGTCGAGGACGCCGAGGTCGGCAAGAACCTCGTGGTGACGCTGAAGTTCGGCAACGCGCGCGAGCGCTCGATCGCGGGGATCAAGCGGGTTTCCAAGCCCGGCCTGCGCGTGTACGCGAAGAAGGACAACCTGCCGCGGGTGCTTGGCGGGCTCGGCGTCGCGATCATCTCGACATCGGGCGGCCTGATGACCGACAAGCAGGCCAAGAAGAACGGCGTGGGCGGGGAAGTCCTCGCCTACGTCTGGTAAGGGAGGGGAGGATCAACCATGTCACGCATCGGACGTCTCCCCATTCCCGTGCCAAACGGAGTGGACGTGGCCATCGACGGCCAGGCGGTCAGCGTTAAGGGCCCGAAGGGCAGCCTTAGCCTCACGGTCGCCGAGCCGATCACGGTGGTGCGGGAGGACGCGGTCCTGCGCGTCACCCGGCCGAACGACGAGGGCCCCGTTCGCGCGCTGCACGGCCTGTCGCGGACGCTGATCGCCAATATGGTGACCGGCGTCACCGCTGGGTTCAGCAAGACCCTTGAGATCGTCGGCGTCGGCTACCGCGTCGTCGCCAGGGGCAAGGACCTTGAGTTCTCGCTCGGCTTCAGCCACCCGGTCGTCGTCACGCCGCCCGAGGGCATCACCTTCCGCGTCGAGGCGCCGACCCGGTTCGTGGTCGAGGGGATCGACAAGCAGCTGGTCGGCGAGACCGCGGCGCGGATACGCAAGCTCCGCAAGCCCGACCCGTACAAGGCCAAGGGCGTGCGGTACCAGGGCGAAGTCATCCGCCGCAAGGTCGGGAAGGCTGGTAAGTAGTCATGGCTGGTACCCAGGCCAAGAGGTCATCTCGCGAATACGCCACCGGGCGGGTCGGGTCGCTCACCGCGGCGAAGACCCGGGCTCGCGTCCGGCGTCACCTGCGGGTCCGCAAGAAGGTCAGTGGCGACGCGGCACGCCCGCGTCTGGTCGTCAACCGGTCCGCGCGGCACATGTTCGTGCAGATCGTCGACGACACCGTCGGCCGTACCCTGGCGTCGGCGTCCACCCTGGACGCGTCCGTCAAGTCCGCCGAGGGCGACAAGACGGCAAAAGCAAAGCTTGTCGGCGCGCTTGTCGCCGAGCGGGCGCGGGAGGCGGGCGTATCCGCCGTGGTCTTCGACCGTGGCGGCTACCAGTATCACGGCCGCGTGGCCGCGCTTGCCGACGGCGCGCGCGAAGCCGGGCTGACGCTGTGATGATCGATAGGAAGGAAAGCTAATGCCAGGAGCTCCGCGGCGCGGCGGCCAGGGTGGCGGCGAGCGGCGCGAGCGCCGCGACGACCGCCGTGGCGGTCAGACCGAGAAGCAGAATGTCTACCTGGAGCGCGTGGTGGCTATCAACCGCGTGGCCAAGGTAGTCAAGGGCGGTCGCCGGTTCAGCTTCACCGCGCTTGTCGTGGTGGGTGACGGCAACGGCATGGTCGGCGTCGGTTACGGAAAGGCCAAGGAGGTGCCCGCGGCCATCGCCAAGGGCGTCGAAGAGGCCAAGAAGCACTTCTTCCGCGTGCCGCGTATCGCCACGACGATTCCGCACGCCGTGGTTGGCGAGGCGGCGGCCGGCGTGGTGATGCTCAAGCCGGCCAGCCCAGGTACCGGTGTTATCGCCGGCGGCCCGGTGCGCGCCGTGCTTGAATGCGCGGGCATCAGCGATGTGCTTTCGAAGTCGCAAGGCTCGTCCAACGCGATCAACGTCGTACATGCGACCGTTGCGGCTCTGAAGGGCCTGAGCCGTCCAGAAGAGATCGCGGCCAAGCGCGGCCTGCCGATCGAGGACGTGGCGCCGAAGGCGATGCTCGCGGCGCGTGCCGCGGCCAGCGCGTAAAGGAGGGGACACCCGATGGCACAGCTCAAGGTGACCCAGGTCAAGTCGAAGATCGGCGGTAACAGCACCCAGCGGGGCACGCTGCGCTCGCTGGGTCTCCGCAAGATCGGCCAGTCGACGGTCCGGCCGGATACCCCCGTCTTCCGGGGCATGATCCACACCGTCCGCCACCTGGTCCGGGTAGAGGAAGTGGACTAGCCATGCTCAAGCTGCACGACCTGCAGCCGGCTCCCGGTGCTCGCAAGGCCAAGCAGCGGCTCGGCCGTGGCGAGGGCTCCAAGGGCAAGACGGCCGGCCGCGGTACGAAGGGCACCAAGGCCCGCTACCAGGTGCCCGCCGCGTTCGAGGGCGGCCAGATGCCGCTGCACCGGCGGCTGCCGAAGCTCAAGGGGTTCTCGAACGCCAAGTTCAAGACCGTTTACCAGGTCGTCAACATCGGGCGGCTCGCAGAGCTGTTCCCGACTGGCGGCGAGGTCACGCCGGAGACCCTGGCGACCAACGGCGCGGTTCGCGGTGGCGAGCTCGTCAAGGTGCTCGGCGACGGTGACCTGTCCGTGGCGCTGCGGGTGAGCGCGCACGCCGTCTCCGCGTCGGCTCGGCAGAAGATCGAGGCGGCGGGCGGAACGGTCACGCTGCTCGGTTAGGCTCAGGTAGGCCACCACGCTAGTGGGCACCGAGTACGCACCCGAAGCTGGCTCGTTCAAGGGGAGGCCCCTTGGACGAGCTAGCTGGTTGGGTGTACCTGCGGGTAAGATACGGAAGCCGTTCAAAACGCAGGTTCCGCCGATGAAGAGGGATCACGCATGCTGACCGCGTTCATCCGGGCGTTTCGGACGCCCGACCTGCGCAAAAAGCTGCTCTTTACGCTGGGCATCATCGCCCTGTTCCGGTTTGGCTCGTCGCTGCCCTCCCCGGGCATCAGCGAAGCGAACGTGTCGGTCTGTTCGAACGTCGCGGCCAACTCTGGGCTCGCGGGGACGCTACAGATCGTCGACCTGCTTAGCGGCAACGCGCTCAAGTACATGTCGGTGTTCGCGCTCGGCATCATGCCGTACATCACAGCGAGCATCATCCTGCAGTTGCTGACTGTGGTGATCCCGCGGCTCGAGACCCTGAAGAACGAGGGCCAGGCGGGCCAGGCGAAGATCACGCAGTACACCAGGTACCTGACCATCGGCCTCGCGATCCTGCAGTCGACCGGGTACATCGAGCTCGCCCGCAGCGGCACCCTCTTCCCCGGCTGCACGGTGTCGGTCATCCCCGACGCCTCGGTCTTCCGCATCGCGACGATGGTCATCACCATGGTCGCGGGCACCGCGGTGATCATGTGGATGGGCGAGCTCATCACCGACCGCGGCATTGGCAACGGTATGTCCGTCATGATCTTCACCCAGGTCATCGCGGTCATCCCCGGCGAGATGCTGACCATCTTCCAGACCAAGAAGGCGTTCACCGGGATCCTGTCGGTGCTCGTGGTCTTCATAGTCGTCGCGTTCGTCGTGTTCATGGAGCAGGCGCAGCGGCGCATCCCGGTCCAATACGCGAAGCGGATGGTGGGACGCCGCATGTACGGCGGAACGTCCACTTACATCCCGATGAAGGTGAACCAGGCCGGCGTCATCCCGGTCATCTTCGCCTCGAGCCTGCTGTACATACCGCAGCTCGCGATCTCGCTGTTCGGCAGCCAGACGCACCCGCAGGGCTGGGTCTCCTGGGTGCAGCGCTACCTGGAGGTCGGCAACAGCGCCACGCTGTCCACCATGTGGCTGTACCTGGGCGCGTTCTTCGTGCTTATTCTCGCCTTCACGTTCTTCTACGTGTCGATCACGTTCAATCCGGTCGAAGTAGCCGACAACATGAAGAAGTACGGCGGCTTCATCCCCGGCATCAGACCAGGACGACCGACGGCCGAGTACCTCGGCTACGTGCTCAACCGGCTCACCACCCCCGGGTCGATCTACCTCGGCGTGGTCGCGCTCTTCCCGCTGATCGCGCTGGCCGTGATCGGCGTGGGCAACCAGTTCCCGTTCAGCGGCGTGAGCCTGCTCATCATGGTCGGCGTTGGCCTCGACACGGTCAAGCAGATCGAGAGCCAGCTGCAGCAGCGTAACTATGAAGGCTTCTTGCGATAGTGCGCATCGTCCTCGTCGGGCCCCCGGGAGCGGGAAAGGGAACACAGGCCCACTTCATCGCATCTCATCTGGCGATCCCGCGCATTTCGACAGGTGACATCTTCCGGCACAACGTCGCGAACAACACGGAACTCGGCGTCAAGGCCAAGGAGTACATGGACCGCGGTGACCTCGTTCCCGACGAGGTCACCGTGGCGATGGTCCGCGACCGGCTCGCCGAGGCGGACGCAAAGGCAGGCTTCCTGCTCGACGGCTTTCCGAGGAACGTCCCGCAGGCGGAGACGCTGAAGAAGATGCTCGCGGAGCTGGACACCAAGCTCACGGTCGTCGTTGAGCTCGTCGTCGACGAGGACGAAGTGGTCCGGCGGCTCTCCGGTCGGCGTACCTGCCGCCGCTGCCAGCGGGTCTGGCACGTGCTGTACGAGCCGCCCACCGTCTCGGGCGTCTGCGACGACTGCGGCGGCGAACTCTTCCAGCGCGACGATGACAAGGAAGAGGTCATCCGGCACCGGATCGAGGTCTACAACTCGCAGACCTCGCCGCTGATCGCCTTCTACGCCGACGAGGGCATCCTCGTCGGCATCGACGCGACCGGGCCGGTGGAAGAGGTCACATCCCGCGCGCTCACGGCGCTCGGGCCCTACGTAGGGTGAGTGGCAGCGGTCGCGGCAACGCGTTGCGGTGGATACCGTTAGACGCGGAGGTATGACATGCGGCTGCGGAAAGAACCCGGAATTCAGGTCAAGTCGCCTGAGCAGATTGCCCGGATGTACGCGGCCGGGCAAGTCGTCGCGCGCACGCTCTCGGTGCTCGAGGAGGCCGTGCGGCCGGGGATCAGCACGGCGGAACTCGACGCCATCGCCGAGCGCGAGATTCGCGGCGCCGGGGCGGTGCCGTCGTTTCTTGACTACTTCGGCTACCCGGCGTCGATCTGCACATCGGTGAACGAGCAGGTCGTGCACGGCATCCCGCACGCGGACCAGGTGCTGCGACCCGGCGACGTGATCTCTATCGACTGCGGGGCGATCCTGGACGGGTGGCACGGGGACTCCGCGCTGTCCGTCGGCGTTGGTGAGATCGATCCGGCCGATCAGGCGATGCTCGAGGCCTGTGAGGCTTCGATGTGGGCGGGGATCGCGCAGGCCGTGGACGGCCACCGGCTCGGCGACATCTCGCACGCGGTGGAGAAGTCGGTGCGGGCCGCGGGCAATTACGGGCTTATCCGCGAGTACACCGGCCACGGCATCGGCACGGAGATGCACATGGACCCGGTCGTGCGGAACTACGGGCCGCCGGGGCAGGGGCCGCGCCTGCGGACCGGGATGGCGCTGGCGATCGAGCCCATGATCACCCGCGGCGAGCGGCACGTGGCCGAGCTCGACGACGGCTGGACCGTCATCACCACGGACGGCTCCCGGGCCGCGCACTTCGAGCACACGGTGGCCATCACTCCCGAGGGGCCATGGGTCCTGACCGCCCGGGAAGCGGAAAAGACCGAACAAACCGCTCATCCCGAACGACTTCGGCTTACTCGCCAGCGCTCAGCACTATCTGTCGCCGACGGCGGGCACGATGCCGGGTGACCCGCGGCTGCGCGCCTCTGACGCGGACCGGGAACGGACGGCACAGCTGCTGCGCGAGCACCACGCAGTCGGCCGGCTGACGGCGGAGGAGTTCAACACCCGACTTGACCAGGCATTCCAGGCCAGGACCCTGGGTGAGCTGGACGAACTGCTCGCCGACCTGCCCGCGATCGACCTGTATCAGCTGCCGTCGGCGGGCATCCGGCCCACGCGGCGCGGCGGCTCGGGCCCGAGGCTCCGCGCCGACGGTTCACTGGTGCCGTCGC
>Ga0207416_1002722_pt1 | contig 18396 bp, 10 predicted proteins | sample PaiPotPPM11metaG_FD_184107 | JGI IMG/M metagenome (GOLD analysis project Ga0207416, IMG submission 184107) | Iron sulfur acid spring bacterial and archeal communities from Banff, Canada, to study Microbial Dark Matter (Phase II) - Paint Pots PPM... ...
CCGTTCCCCCTGGCCCCCGTACCCCCCGACTGCGCTATCGCGCGACTTTGGCCGCTGTATTGCTGCGGAAGGCGATGACCGCTCGAGCGGGGACGCCCCCCCGTCGGCTTCGGCGATTTCAGCGTCGGAGCGGGCCAGCCGGACGAGGAACCCGTCCTCGGCCGTGGGCTCGACGGCCGCGACCTTGGTCTGGAGGCGAACCGTCGCGCCGAGCTTGCCGAGCACGCGGGCCGCCGCGGTGCCGTGCAGTTCGCCGAGCGGCAGCGCGGGCACGCCGATGTCGGCCGCGTCCGCGTCGCCGAGCAGGCCCGTCTTCACGACGACGGCGGCGAGCGCGAGGCTCGCGTCGTCGCCCGGGACGTTCAGCGAGGAGACGGAGAACAGGTCCCACAGCACCCGCCGGGTGCGCTCGTCCTGGCCGTGCGCTTCGAGCCAGTCGCCGAGCCTGAGCTCGTCCGTCTTGGGGTCGGTCTCGCTCAGGCGGCGGAAGGCGAGCGCGGCGCGGCCAAGCCGCAGCCGTTCCGCCGGGTTAAGGAACGGGTAGCCGAACAGGGCGGGCAGCATGTGCAGCGGCGCGGGCACCCGGCGCCGCTTCAGTACGGCCCGCTTGCCCGGCGCCACGACCGTGACGTCGAAGCGGGGCTGGAGCGGCGCGTGGACCGCCACGCCGAGGCGGTCGAGCAGCCCGCGGTAGGCGGTACAGCAGCGTAGGAACACGTGCTGGCCGGTGTCGATGACCAGGCCGTCGCGGTTGAACGACATCGTCGCGCCGCCTAGCCTCGGCTTGGCCTCGAGTAGCGTGACCTCGTGCTTGGCCTTCGCGAGCGCGATCGCGGCGGTGATGCCCGCCAGGCCTCCCCCGATCACGACGACCTTCACCGCAGCACCGCCTTGTCCTGGGCGCCCTTGCGGTACTTCCACCGGTCGAACCCGGCCAGGGCCTGGGCGGCGACAAGCGCCTTCTCGCTGCCAGGGAGCGACATGCGGCCTTCGAGCACGGCGTGCGGGTTGCGCGCGATGCGCTCGAGCAGGCGGCGGTAGATCCCCGCCATCGCGCCGGTGCAGGCGGCGCTGCGCCGGTCGATGGTAGCGAGCAGCCGCAGCCCGCTGCCGTACCACTCCCGCGCGCGGTTGGCCTCGAACTCGACCAGGTTGGCGAACCTGGCCTGCATAGCCTCGCCGGGGAACGGCTCGGGCGAGCCGAACGGCGCGAACTCGATGCCGAACTTGTCCAGGTCTTCCTTGGGCAGGTAGATGCGGTTGTTGAGGAAGTCCTCGCGGACGTCCCGCAGGATATTGGTCAGCTGCAGCGCGACGCCGAGGTCGTCGGCCAGCTTGTTCTGGACCTCCGGGTGCGTGGCGCCGTAGATGCCCAGGCTGAGCCGCCCGATGCTGCCGGCGACGCAGCGGCAGTACCAGAGCAGATCGTCGAACGTGTCGTAGCGCGCCTGGTTCACGTCGGCCAGGCAGCCGTCGATGAGCTCCTCGAAAGCCCCGAGCGGCACGTGAAACCGGATGCCCACGTCGGTGAGCGCGACCAGCACGGGATCGCTGTCGTCGAGCACCCCCTCGGCCGCGTCAACTGGGGTATCGCCCTTGACCCGGGCGACCAGCGTGCGGACCTGCTGCCGCGCGGCCTCCAGCTGCTCCGTCTTCTCCGCCGCGGGCAGGTCGCCGTCGCCGATGTCGTCGATCCTTCTCGCGTAGGCGTAGACGGCCGCGAGGGCACGGCGCTTGTCCGGCGGCAGCAGCCTGATGCCGTAGGCGAAGTTCCTCGCCTGCTCCCAGGTGATCTGCTCGCACCGGGCGTAGGCCTCGTCGGTGTTCACCGTCACCTCCCCTTGATGTAACAGCTCGCCATCATGGCGAGCGTGTCCGCTTTGCCCGGCCGGGGCGTGCTGCGCAGGACATCGCCGCCGCCGGCCTCGATCGCCTTCAGGGTCGCGCGGCCGCCCGCCACGTAGCCCGCGATCGCGAGCCTGGCCATGCCCTTCAGCGTGCCGACCAGCGGCGCGCCCTCGTCGAGTTGCCGACGCGCGCGGTCGGCCTCGAACTTGACGAGGTCCTTGACCCGCTCGCCCGCGGTCCGCTCCGCGAGGTCGGCCTCGGTCACCTGGTAGGCAACCATGTCCTGGCGCGGCAGGTAGATCCTGTCGTTGCCGAGGTCCTCCGCGACGTCCTGGATGTGCTCGATGACCTGCAGGGCAGTGCAGATGCGATCGGAGGCCGGGATGCGCTCGGCCGTCGCCGCCCCCATGATGTAAAGGACCACCTGGCCGACGGGATTCGCGGACAGCTTGCAGTAGTCCTCGAGGTCTTTGTACGTGTCGTACCTCGTGACGAGCTGGTCCTGGCGATTGGCCTGGATGAGGTCGTAGAACGGCTGCGCCGGGATGTCGCAGTCCTTCACCGTGCGCTTGAGCGCCCTGATGGCCTCGAGGTCCGGCTCGGGGGCCGCGGCGTCGTAGATCCGCGCCACGTCGGCCTGCAGGTCGTCGAGGAGCTTGAGCCTGGTGGCGGTGACCGTTTCCGGCGGCGCGTCGCCCGGCAGGCCGGGCAGCGGCTCGTCGCCGATGTCGTCGGTGAGTCTGGCGAAGCCGTACAGGGCGGTCAGGTGCGCGCGCCACCGCCTGGGCAGCACGCGGAGGGCGACGGGGAAGTTCTCGGCGGACGCCTTCGCCGCCACGGCCAGCGAGACCTGCGCCGCGACCCCCAGGGGGTTATTCTCCCCGGTCGCGGCGGGCGTCTCCGCGTGCTCGTCCGCCTCGGCGGTCCCTGCCCCGTTCGCGCCGCTACTCCCCGCACGGCCTGCCACTGCGCCAGTCACCTGTCTATTTGGGCACAGCTCAGAAATAAATGCAAACAATGACACCCGCGTCACCTGACGCGCCTGTCGGAGAACTATGACGGGTCTGTCAGGAAACGACTTGCGCTCACCTTCTGCGTGCGCATTGCCCACCCTTAATTAGTTTGCAGGAGCGAATGGCGATATGCTACTCAATGCAAAAAAGACTGACCAAACCATTGCTGAGCTGGGAAGACCCATTCGGTTAGCGGTTAGGACCGCAAGGCCCGCGGCGGGTACGGCACGTCTCCGGCCGGACGCCTTACCCGCGCTCCGCCTTTTTCATGCCTCCCGGCCACGCGTCCGCCGAAATTCCGGATTAGACACATTGCGGAAACATTCTGACGCGTTGTGCCGTGCCGAACGCGGGCTGTGCAGGGCGGCGTGGTTGTTGGGACCTGTGCGGTCCGGGTGAGAAACCGCACAGTGCCTCCCGCGCTCGCCTCCGGCGCGCTGGACCCGCCGTGTCCTCCCTCGTCGGTCGTCCGCTCCTACGTCGCTCCCTCACTCCTCAGTCCGGGCACGGCGGCGCGCGCCTTCGGCTCGCGCTCAGTGTTTCCCGCGCTCGCCTCCGGCGCGCTCGAGGCCGCCGTGTCCTCCCGTGCTCGACAGTTTCGCCCTTAAGGTCACGTGAAGGTTTCATTCACATCGCATTCAGCTGAATTTAAGCCCCCGGCCCGAAATGTGCCGCCCCGCCATGGCCTTGCGCGCCTACCGTTGCCTGGCCAGACCCGCGTCGGGGCGGGTCTTCACGTCGTGGAGGCACTCGGAGATGCGCGTATCAAGACCCCCGATATCACTCCGGCACTGGCGATCGCGCAGGTCGATCGCCGCGCTGGCCGGCGGCACGCTGGTAGTCGGCCTGCTCGCGGGAGGCGCCGCCACCGCGGCTGGCGCCACCACGGACGCGAGCGCCACGACCAGCCCCGCCTCCGGCGCTGTCCCTACCAGCACGGGCGCCGCCTGCAACATGGCCCGCGGGCAGATCAAGCACGTTATCTACCTGCAGTTCGACAACGTGCACTACACGCGGGACAACCCCAACGTGCCGAGCGACCTGCAGCAGATGCCCAACCTGCTCTCGTTCATCACCGGCTCGGGGACGCTGCTCTCCCAGGAGCACACCCCGCTGATCGCGCACACCGCCGACGACATCGTCACGTCGGAGAGCGGCCTCTACCCGAGCGACCAGGGGCTCGCGGTCGCCAACGAGTACCAGTACTACACCGGGGCGGCGAACGGCAGCACCGACGAGGCCGGCGACTTCGCCTACTGGACCGACCCGATCGTGGACTACAACACCGGCCTGGCAAGCCAGCCGGTGGGCGACTCGACGACCAACCTGGTCGGGCAGAACGGCCAGACGCCGCCGGCGCCGTGGGTGCCCTACACGCGAGCGGGCTGCGACTTCGGCTCGGTCGCAGCGGCCAACACCGAGCTTGAGAACACGCTCCCCGACGTGCCGCAGGTGTTCGGCGCGAACTCCCCGGATGCCAAGGAGGCGGAGGACCCGAGCGACGCGGGACAGGCGAAGGCCACGGCCGACTACGAGGGCCTGTCGGTGCACTGCGCGGTCGGCTCCGCCGTGTGCGCGAAGAACCACTCGGTGGCCGATCTCCTGCCCGACGAGCCCGGCGGGTACAGCGGGTACAAGGCGCTGTTCGGCGCCAAGTACATCGACCCGCTGCTCTCGCCGTCCGGGCCGGTGACGAACCTCGACGACGCCGTGATCAAGGACTCCAACGGCAACATCGGCTTCCCCGGCTACGACGGGATGACGGGACCGAACGCGCTCGCCTATACGCTCGACATGCAGACGCACGGCGTGCCCGTCACGTTCACCTACCTGTCCGACGTGCACGACTCCTGGACCACGGGCGCGGGCCTCGGCCCGGGCTCCGCGACCTACGAGTCGCAGCTGAAGCAGGAGAACGCGGCGTTCGGCACGTTCTTCTCGCAGCTGGCCGCCCACGGCATCACCAAGTCCAACACGCTGTTCGTGGTCACCGCGGACGAGGGCGACCACTTCGTCGGCAGCGCGCCGTCGCCCGCCAACTGCGACGGCGTGACGGTCCAGTGCACGTACAAGACCGTCGGCGAGGTCGACGGGAACCTGACCGGCATGCTGGCCGCCAAGGGCGTCACCACTCCGTACGACGTGGCGGCGGACTCCGCGCCGATCGTCTACGTGCACGGCCAGCCGGCGGCGACCACTTCCTCCGTTCGCACGCTAGAGCAGACGGCCGGGAAGCTCACCGCCGATGACCTGGCGACCGGGAAGACGGTGAACCTCATCAACTACGAGGCCGATCCGGTGGAGCTGAACCTGCTGCACATGGTCACCGGCGATCCGAAACGGACGCCGACCACGGCGCTGTTCGCCAACACCGACTTCTGGCTGAGTGGCGGCTCGTCCCCCTGCGGCACCTCCTGCGTCAGCGAGCCTGCCGGGCAGGACGCGTGGAACCACGGCGATGTCGCGCCGGAGATCAACACCACCTTCCTCGGGCTTGTCGGTCCCGGTGTCCGCAACATGGGGGTGAACAACTCCGTGTGGTCCGACCACACCGACATCCAGCCGACGATGATAAAGCTGCTCGGCCTGCACGACGATTACACGCCGGACGGCCGGGTGCTCACCGAGGTACTCTCGCCCGACGCGCTCCCGGAGTCGCAGCGGTCCGATTACCGGACGCTCGTCAAGCTCGGTCAGGCGTACACCGCTATCAACGCGCCGGTCGGCCCGTTCGGGCTCGACACACTCGCGGCGTCGACCAAGGCGCTCGAGTCGTCATCGCCCGGCGACGCTACCTACACCACGATCGAAGCGCGGCTCGCCGGGCTCGGCAAGGCGCGGGACGCGGTCGTCGCGGCGATGAAGGACGAGCTGTACGACGCGGCCTTCGACGGCCGGCCGATCAACGTCGGCGAGGCCGACGCGCTGATCGCGTCGGCCCACGGCCTCCTGGCGTCGGCAGCGGCGCTCGGGTAAGCGGCCACGCCCCCGAGCGCGAGCCGAAGGCGCGCGGGAAGACACTGAGCGACGAGGGAGGAAACGGCGGGTCCAGCGCGCCGGAGGCGAGCGCGGGAAACACAGTGGGGGCGCTCATCTCGTGCGGTTGAGGCTTTCTGAGTAAGCCGATTCCGTTCGGGATGAGCGCCTTCCGCACCGTCGGCCGACGGTCAGCGGGGCGAGCGGGATGCGGGATGCCCCAGGCGCCAATGGCGCAATTCCGTTGACCCACAGGAGCGGAAGGTCTGGAGTCCAGCCTCACGCCACCCGGTTTATACCCTGCGGGGTATCCACGGATGATTGAGGGGTCAAAAACGTCTAATGCCGCCCCCCGTGACCCTCGATCACGCCAGGCACCCGGTTCCACCCGGCGTTTTGCACGGGAACGGGGGAAATGTCACCCGGCTCCGTGCCCGTCCCGGCGCCCGGCCCGCCTTTGACCCGCAATCTTGCCCCGAGACTTCGGCAGTTGAATCCCACTCAGGAGCGTCGCGCCGGGCCGGGGCGGCGTCTGCGGCTTATGCCAGGAATGTCCGGTCGTCCCGGCGGCGGCCGCTACGAGCGCCAGATGAGGACCAGGGCGCAGTCGTCGCCGCTCGCGATGGTGCGCTGCATGGTCGTGACGAGGTCCGGTGCGCCCGACTTGAAGCCGGCGACGACGAGGCGCTCCGCCTCGCCGAGCAGCCGGGCGATGCCGTCGTCGATGTCCCGGCCCGGCGCCTCGACCACGCCGTCGGTGTAGAGCATGATCGCGTCGCCGCGGCGGAGCACGCCCTCTTCGGGGACGTCGGGCACCGCTGCCAGGTCGGGGACCACCCCGAGCACGATGCCGCGCGCGGCTGAGGTCCGCCACTGGCCGGTGTTGGCGTCGAACCTGGCCGCCGGCGGGTGACCCGCTGAGTACAGGGTGTACTCGCCGGAGGCGAGCTCGATCGACAGGTGGACGGCGGTCACGAAGCCCTCGTCGTTGGCGCCGCGGCGCAGGTAGGCGTTCGCGGCGGGGAGGAACTGCTCCCTCGGCACCGAGCCGAGCACGCCGCCGAACGCGCCGGAAAGCAGCAGGGCCCTGGTCGCGGCGTCCATGCCCTTGCCCGACACGTCGACGAGCGCGACCTCAAGGGTCTTGCCGTCACTGTGCGAGATCACGAAGTCGCCGCCGAACGAGGACCCGCCCGCCGGGCGGAGCACCACGGTGGAGCCCCAGCCGTCGCCGAGTTCAGGTAGCGTCCCCTGTTCCCTGATGCGGTCGCGCAGTTCGATCATCATCCGGTCGGCGCGCAGCCCTCTCGTGCCGAGCTTGCCGCGGGTGTTGGACAGCACGTCGGCGAAGTACGCGGTGGCCACGATCGTGATCACGATCCCCGGGCCCGCCTTATGCAGCACGACGTCGTAGACCAGGCCCGCGGCGCCGATCGCCATCAGGACCCGCAGCGCCCGTGGCCACAGCAGCAACCCGCCGACCAGGATCGGCAGGATCATGACGCCGGGCGACACCCACCACGCGGACACATGGGCGGCGACGATCGCGACGGCGACCGTGACCAGGGCGAGCACGATCGCGACCCGCCGGTTCCTGGTGATGAGCTGCTTCCTGAGCTGATCGGCCAGCCACCGCCCCGCGCGCTTCAGCGAGCGCGGCACCGCGCGCGCTGCCGAGAGGGGTGCCGAAACTTTCATGACTCCGGCAGGCTATCCGCAGATTGTGTGAGTCGCACGCGGGCCACGCTCCATCTTCCCAGGCAACTTGCCCTGCCGGGCGAAAATATTGCCAACGAAAATCACTCGCATCCAGCGGGCCGCGCGGGATATGAACACCATCATGGCAGACCCGTACCCGATCCGTCCTATTACGGCCGATGAGCATCCCTTCTTCCGGCGAGTCGAAGAGCACGCGTTCAACGGTGGCCCCGCGTCGCCCGCCCGCGAAGCTCGCAGGTCCAGGCAGTTCGAGCCCGAGCGTTCGCTCGCCGCGATCGACGACACGCTGCCGGCCGGCGAGACCATGGTCGGCACCACGGGCGCGTACAGCCTGCGGATGACCGTGCCCGGCGCCACGCTGCCGATCGCTGGTGTCACCGACGTTTCCGTCCTGCCGTCGCACCGGCGGCGCGGCGTGCTCAGGTCGCTGATGCTGAGGCAACTCGCCGACATCGCCGCGCGCGGCGAGGAGCCGATCGCGGCGCTCTGGGCCTCGGAGACGCCGATCTACGGCAGATACGGCTACGGGCGCGCGTCGACGAGCGCGTACTTCCGTTTCGGCCGCGGCGAGGGCGCGCTGGCGGCCTCGACGCCGACGGAACCCGCGCTCACGCTGCGGCTCGCCGAGCCGCAGGCGGTGACCGCGGAGCTCGCGAAGGTGTACGAGGCCGTGCTGCCCGTCCAGCCAGGCTTCTTCGCCCGCACCGACGACTGGTGGGGGCGGGTGCTTCACGACGAGCCAGAAGACCGGCACGGCGCAAGCCCGCTGCGCTGCCTGCTCGCCGAGGACGGTAGCGGGGTGCGCGGCTACGCGCTCTACACGACGACGCCGCGCTGGGACGAGGCCACCAGCCTGCCGGACGGTTCGCTGGTGGTCCGTGAGCTCATCGCCGCCGACCCCGCCGCGGGCGCCGCGCTCTGGCACAGCCTGCTGACCAGGGACCTGGTGACCACGGTGACCGCCGACCTCCGTTCGGCCGATGACCCCGTGCTTTTCCAGCTGCTTGACCCGCGCCGGGCCCGCGTGCAGGCCACCGACGGCGTCTGGGTGCGGATCATCGACGTTGCGGGCGCGCTCGCCGGGCGCGCGTACTCCGCGCCGGTGGACGTGGTGATCGAGGTCAGTGACAAGCTGATCGCGGGCAACGCGGGGCGGTGGCGGCTGCACTCCGGTGCCGGTGTCCCTGACGCGTCCTGTGAACGGACCGAACTGGCCGCCGACCTCGCGCTTGACGTGCGCGAACTCGGCGCTGCGTATCTTGGCGGCACCAGGCTCGGGACGCTTGCCGCGGCCGGGCTGGTCACCGAACTGCGGCCCGGCGCGGTCAGCCGGCTGTCCGCCGCGATGACCTGGGACCCCGCCCCGTGGTGCGCGCAGATCTTCTAGGGGAGACTGTGAGGTATGCCGGTTACGAAGATCACGCTGTCTACCGCCATGCGGGCGCGGGACGTCTCACGGCCGCGTGAGGAGCATCTCGCTGAGGCGGCCGCCCGCGAGGAAGCGGCCGGCGGCGGCCCTGCCGCGGCTGGGCCGACGGCGGCCGGCCAGGCGGCGGGGCAGGCTGCGCCTGCTGCGGCGGCCGGGTCGGTCGGGTCGGCCGGGGCCGGGGTGGCCGGATTGGCCGGGGCCGGGTCGGCCAGGGCCGGGTCCGCCAGGACCGGGTCGGCCGGGAGGGCCGAGTCGGCGGGCAGGCGCGCGCAGCCTGCCGGCGGGCAGGCGGCGGAGCCGCGGGCGATGCCGGCGAGGCGGCGCAGGCGGCGCCGGTCGTAGCCTTTGCCGTACTTTCACCCTCAAGAAGGTTCAGCTGGGAAGCAGCGGGAGTTCGCCTGTCTTCTCGTAGTCGGCGATCATGGCGAGGCGCCTCGCGTGCCTCGCGTCGCCGGAGAACGGCGTCTCGACGAAGAGCTTCGCAAACGAGATCGCGTCCTCGAGGCTGTACTCCCGCGCGCCGAGGCTGAGCACGTTGGCGTCGTTGTGCTGGCGGGCGAGCCTGGCGGTCTCCGCCGTCCAGGCGAGCGCCGCGCGGATGCCGGGGATCTTGTTCGCGGCGATCTGCTCGCCGTTGCCAGAGCCGCCGATCACGATGCCGAGGCTGCCGTGGTCGTCGATCGTCCCCTGCGCGGCCCGCATCACGTACACGGGGTAGTCGTCCGCCGGGTCATAGCTGGCGGGACCGCAGTCGACCGCCTCGTGGCCGGCCTCGCCAAGCCAGGCGATGATGGCCGCCTTCAGCTCGAAGCCGGCATGATCAGAGCCGAGGTATACGCGCACCCGCACAGTCTGCCAGACTCCTCTGCACGTCCACGGCCTGGCAGACCATTCCGGTATTGTGCAGGGCAGAATACCAGTCACACTTGATGACTAAACAGACACTCTATGTAATAATGGCGACAGTGTGCGGGAAACCTGCCTTGAGCAGGCGGCGTGGCGGCCTCTTGGAGCATGGGAAAATCACAGAACAACACCACGACCACGAAGGGATCACCTGGTGGCAACAAACCTCACCCGTGACGAGGCGCGTACCCGTGCAGAACTGATCAGTGTCGTTGCCTACCGGGTCCGGCTCGACCTGACCGGGGGTGACACCACCTTCCGCTCGCTATCGAGGATCGAGTTCGACTGCGAGCGGACCGGGGCGAGTACCTTCGTCAACCTCACGGCGCCACGGGTGCACGCGATCACGCTGAACGGCTCCCCTGTCGGTCTTGACGCGTTCGACGGCGAGCGGATCGCCATTGACGGGCTGCGCAACGGGCGAAATGAGCTTGAGGTCGACGCCGAGTGCGCCTATTCGCGCAGCGGCGAGGGCCTGCACCGGTTCGCGGACCCGGCCGACGGCAACGTCTACCTGTACTCCGACCTTGAGACGTTCGACGCGCACCGGATCTACGCGTGCTTCGACCAGCCCGACTTGAAGGCGCACTACGAGCTGGCCGTGCGCGCGCCGCAGGAGTGGACCGTGGTGTCGAACATGGCGCCGGAGGTCGACGGCGGCGTGGACGCAGGGGGCGGCGCCCGCTCGTGGCGCTTCCCGCCGACGCCGCTGATGGCGACCTACATCACCCACGTGTCCGCGGGTCCGTGGCACGTCGTCAGGTCCGAGCACGACGGGATACCGCTCGGCATCTACTGCCGCCAGTCGCTCGCGCGCTACCTGGACCCCGACGAGATCTTCGAGGTCACCCGGCAGGGCTTCGACTTCTACCACGCGGCCTTCGGCATCAAGTACCCGTTCGGCAAGTACGACCAGCTCTTCGTGCCCGAGTTCAAGGAAGGCGCGATGGAGAACGCGGGCGCCGTCACCTTCCTCGAGGACTACGTGTTCAGGTCGCGGGTCACCGACTTCTCCCGCGAGGCGCGCGGCGAGACGATCCTGCACGAGATGGCCCACATGTGGTTCGGCGACCTGGTGACCATGCGCTGGTGGGACGACCTGTGGCTGAACGAGTCGTTCGCCACCTGGGCCGGTACCGAAGCCCAGACGCGCGCCACCCGCTGGACGCACGCGTGGACCACGTTCACCACCGCGTGGAAGGCCTGGGCCTGCAAGCAGGACCAACTGCCGTCCACCCACCCGATCGCCGCCGACATCCCCGACATCGAAGCGGTCGAGGTGAACTTCGACGGCATCACCTACGCCAAGGGCGCGGCGGTGCTCAAGCAGCTAGTGGCCTACGTCGGGTACGAAAACTTCCTCGCGGGCGTGCGGGCCTACTTCGCGGCGCACGCGTTCGGCAACGCCACCCTCGCCGACCTGCTTTCCGCGCTTGAGGAGACCTCCGGGCGCGACCTCGGCTCCTGGTCGCACGAGTGGCTGGAAACCGCGGGGGTGAACACGCTCCGGCCGTCGTACAGCGTCGACGGCGAGGGGCGGTTCACCGCGTTCTCCGTGCTGCAGTCCGCCGCGCCGTCGCACCCGACGCTCCGCTCGCACAGGATCGCGATCGGGCTCTACTCGCTGACGCCCGACGGCTTGACCCGGGTATCTTCCGTCGAGACCGACGTGTCGGACGACTGGACGGCCGTGCCCGAGCTCGTCGGCGTCGAACGGCCGGACCTGGTGCTGATCAACGACGACGACCTCACGTACGCGAAGATCAGGCTCGACCCGCATTCGCTGCGCACCGCCATCTCGTCGATCGGCTCGTTTACCTCGTCGCTGCCCGCCGCCCTGGTCTGGGCCGCGACGTGGGACATGGTCCGCGACGGCGAGATGGCCGCGCGTGACTACGTGCGGCTCGTCCTCGGCGGGGTGGACTCGGTGCGGGACATCAGCGTCGTGCAGACGCTGCTGCGGCAGGCGATCACGGCGGCCAGGCAATACGCCGACCCGGCCTGGCGCGCCGAGGGGCTGGCCTTCATCGCCTCCTCGCTGCGGTCGCTGCTCGCCGCCGCCCCGGCCGGCTCCGACCACCAGCTCGCGTACGCGCGCGCGCTCGCGGCCGTGGCGACCTCGGCGGACGACCTCGGGTTCATCGCCGCGCTGCTCGACGGCGCGGTGACGCTCGACGGGCTCGCGGTCGACACGGACCTGCGCTGGGGGCTGCTGCGGCGCCTGGTCAGCCGGGGCGTGCGCGGCGAGGACGCGATCGACGCGGAGCTGTCACGGGACGCCACGGACGCAGGCGAGCGCCAGGCGGCCGGCTGCCGCGCTGGGATACCGACGCTCACCGCCAAGCGCGAGACCTGGGAGACGCTGACCGACGGCAAGCTTACGATCGCGATGTTCCGCGCCACGCTCCTCGGCTTCGCCGATCCCGACCAGTCCGAGCTCGTCGAACCGTACCGGCCGGAGTACTTCGCCGTGCTCGGCGAGGTGTGGCGGGACTGGTCCTCGGCGATGGCGCAGGACTTCGCGGAGTACGGCTACAGCATCGGCGCGGTGGACGATTCGACGATCAGGGCGACGGACGAGTACCTGGCGTCCACGCCCGAGCCGCCGTCCGCGCTGCGCCGGCTGCTGATCGAGGGAAGGGACGAAGTAGCCCGCGCGCTCCGCAACCAGGCCCGCGACCGCCAGGCCCCCTTGGCCTGACGCCCGACGGTAAGCCGGCCTGACGTCCCGGCGGCCTGACGTCCCGGCGGCCCGCCGGGCCGGCGGCGCCCGCGGCTCAAATCGCCGAAATATCGGATATGTCGCCACGGAGGAATTAGCTCGCTGGCCCATTGAGCCAAAACGATATTGGCGCTCTGGGCCATTGGCGCAGATCTATTGGCCCGTTGACCCTTAGGCGCAAAATGAGTTTGCAGAGGGACAACGGGCCAACGGTTTGGGTGCCTGATCTGCACCGGATACCACGTTTTGCCGGAGATGCCGACTCGGCGTCGCGGCCCTTAGGCGGAAACTTTGCACTAGATGGAACTTCTGCATGCGTATTGCATGCTTTATTTCCGCGCAGCGCAAAGTTTCCACGTTAGCGCCGTCATTTACACGTTAGCGCCGCCATTTAAGGGGTCCTTACGCCGCGGGTCGAGCCCAGGACTCCACCCCGCCCGACATTTCCGAAATGTCGGGCGGGGGGGCGGTGACTTAGAGCGCGGCGGGACCAGCGAAGCTGAATGGAATGGCCGACGGCGTCGGGCTAGGCGGCGGTGGCCGCGATCGCCTGGGATACCGCCTCGCGGACGTGCTTGGGCAGGTCGTCCAGCGGGACGGAGATCGTTTCCCCCGTGGCGCGGTCGGTGAGCTCGGCGGTGCCTGCCGCCAGGCCGCGCTTGCCGATCGTGATGCGGAACGGGATGCCGACCAGTTCGGCGTCGCTGAACTTCACGCCTGCGCGGTCGGGGCGATCGTCGATGATCACGTCCACGCCGGCGTCGAGGAGCGCCTGGTAGGCACGCTCCCCCGCCTCGGCGACCCCTGCGTCGTTCTGCTGCGCCACGATCACGACCGCCTCGAACGGCGCGACAGAAGCCGGCCAGATAATGCCCTTGTCGTCGTGGTGCACCTCGATGCAGGCGGCCATCGCGCGCTCCACGCCGATGCCGTAGCAGCCCATGACCGGCTTGACCGGCTTGCCTTCCGGGCCGAGGACGGAGAGGTCGAGCGCGTCCGAGTACTTGTAGCCGAGCTTGAAGATGTGCCCGACCTCGATGCCCTTGAGCACCGTGAGCGGGTTGCCGCAGCTGGCGCAGGGGTCGCCCTCTTCCGCGGCGCGCAGGTCGGCCCACTTGCCGACGCCGATGTCGCGGCCAACGTCCACGCCCCGCAGGTGCACGTCGTCGGTGTTCGCCCCGGTCGTCATCCCCGACCGGCCCTCGAGCGCCAAGTCGGCGATGACTGGCAGGTCGGCGGCGACCTCGACCGCGCCGAGCGAGCCAGGGTGCGCGCCGAGCGCGTCGAAGATCTCGGCCGCCTCGGCCGGGCGGGCCGCGACCGCGCCGGTCGCGTCGATGAGCTTCTGCTCCTCGAGCGCGTGATCGCCGCGCAGCAGCACCAGCGTGATCTTGCCGTCGAGCACGTACACGAGGGTCTTGATCTGCCGGTCGGCGGGCGCGTCGTAACCGGTGGCCAGGTCCTCGATCGTGCGCACGCCAGGCGTGTCGAAGCGCCGCGGAGCGTCGAGTGCCGCGGCCGCGTCGGCCGCCTGGTCGATCGGCTCGAGCGCCGAGACCGCCGCCTCGGCGTTGGCCGCGTACCCGCACTGCGGCGAGTAGATGATGTCGTCCTCGCCGGTCTCCGAGGGGCAGACGAACTCCGTCGAGCCCGAGCCGCCCATCGAGCCGTTGGAGGCCTCGACCGGGATCGCGGGGATGCCCATCCGCTCGAAGGCGCGGGCGTAGGCGGCGTGGTGCGCGTTGAACGACTTGTCAAGCCCCGCCGCGTCGAGGTCGAAGCTGTAGGAGTCCTTCATGGTGAACTCGCGGGTGCGCATGAGACCCGCCTTCGGCCGCGGTTCGTCGCGCAGCTTGGTCTGGAACTGGTACCACATCTGGGGCAGTTCCCGATAGGAGTTCAGCTCCGTGGCGAGGGTGGACACGACCTCTTCGTGCGTCATGCCGAGTGCGAGCGCGGCGCCCTTGCGGTCCTTGAGCCGGAACATCTCATCGCCCATGACGTCCCAGCGGCCGCTGCGCTGCCATAGCTCGGCCGGGTGCATGACCGGCATCAGGATCTCCTGCGCGCCGATCCTGTTCATTTCCTCGCGGATGATGCCGATGACCTTCAGCCGGACCCGGACCGCCAGCGGCAGCAGCGAGTAGTGGCCCGCCATCAGCTGGCGGACGTACCCGGCCCGCAGCAGCAGCCGGTGGCTGGGCGCACCCGCCTCCGCGGGGTCCTCCCGCAGGGTCGGGATGTGCATGGTTGACCAGCGCACGTTCTTACTCCGTCTTGTCGCGTGAGCCTGCTTCGTGACCGGACAAGAGGTCCGGCGAGGCCTGGGAGAAGTCAGGGGAGGTGCGGCACCTCACGTCGGAGTCTATCGTCGGCCCGGCGTCACGCCTGACCAATATTCACGGCTGTACGGCTTCCTGTTCCCCGGTCTTCTTCTTGGGGAGGACGGCGCGGGCAAGCCAGGCGCCCACAAGCACTTGCAGGGCGGCCAGCAGCAGCACGACCGCGATCGTGACCCCGGCGTACGGCGGCAGTCCCGCGAGCGCCGCGACGGCGCGGGACGTCGCGCCGACCGGCTGGCCGTCGAGCGCGAGCGCCCACAGCGGCACCGTCCAGCCGACCACCGCGCCCGCGACGCCGGCGAGCACGAGGCCCCGGCGCGCGCCGGCGCGCCCGAGCGCGCCGACCGCGGCCCCGACGAGGAAGGGGACCCACCACGCGCCGAGCCACGCGCCGAGTCCGCTGGCGGCCCCCGATATAAAAACCACCGGCACGAAAAACGCGGCCGCGGCCAGCACCGCAGATCGCCGGGCAAGCGGCCGGGCCGGGCCCGCCGGGCTAGCCGGGCTAGCCGGGCTAGCCATCGAGCCGCCAGACCGTCGGTCCCGTATCGCTGCCCGGCGTCGGGACCGGAAGGTACTTGCCGTCCCACCACAGCGGCACCAGATTCGTGTACCAGGGGGAAGCCGGGTTCTCCGACTGCCCGCCGGGGTAGACGCCCTGCGCGGAAACGCCGTTTCCAGACAGCGCCGCGATCATCCGCCAGCTCGGTCCGGTGGACGAGTTGAGCCCGCCGTCCGCGGCGTCCTCGGTGAACGGGTCGCCGCCCGCCGCGCGCGGCCCGTAGCCGAGCCCGTCCGCCCCGGTGATCGAGGGGAACGACCGGCTGTGGATCCGGCCCCACGTCCAGGTCGCGGGCGCGCCGCCGAGCTTGGCGTACAGGTGCGCCACTGCCTTCTTGAACGCCGCGACGATCGCCGCGTCCGCCGTCTTGAAACCGTGCCCGGCCGGCCCGGCGAACGCGGCGTTGGACTGGTCGCCCAGCGTCCACGCCTCAAGGTCCTCGTCGAGCGGCACGTCGCCTGCCGTGGCCCCAAGGCCGAGCCGGTCCTTGATCACCGGGACCTTGTCCGCCTGCCACCACGGCGCGAAGACTCCGTTTAGGTACTCGCCCCAGAACGTCCACCACAGCGACGCCGCGGCCGAGTCCTGGTCCATCTCGCCGTTCCACGCGCGCAGCAGCGCCTCCGCCTGCTGGTCAGTACTGGGAAGCCCAGTGCCGGAGAGGCCGGCGGCGGACAGGGCGCTCGCTACCGAAGGGAGCAGCCTGACCGCGAGCGGGTCGGTCAGGTCGTTCTGCAGCGCGGCGATCGAGGCGGTGGTCAGCGGCTCGGCCGCCTTGAGCGCGCTGTACGCGTACGCCGCGCGGTACCCCGGGTCGTAGAAGTCGAGCGCGGTCCCCACGTAGTACGGGTAGTCGCCGCTGACCGGCCGCTGGTTGTCGGTCGCGATCAGGTGCGACGGCGGGTCGTAGGCCTGCGGCACCGCCTGGTAGGGGATCACGCCGCTGATGTCGCACTCCCCCGTGCCCGACATGGGCAGCCAGGGCTTGCAGCCGGTCGGCACCTGGGGGTAGTAGCCGGGGGCGATCACCCCGATATTTCCGGAAGTATCGGCGTAGACGAAGTTCTCCGTCGGCGCGTGCCACCCCGCCAGCGCGGCCTTGAACTGCGCAAACGTGGACGCGGCGTCCACGCCGAGCAGCGCCGCCAGGTCATCGGATGGCACGTTGCCCATCCAGTCCACGGCCATCCGCAGCCCGGCCTGGCTGATGATCGGCCCCTGCGCGGTGATGTCCACCGTGATCTGATTGGTCGCGCCGCCGCGCACCGGGATCGAGTAGTGCACCACGGTCATCGGCCGCCACGCGCCTTCCCAGTAGTACTGCGAACCGCGGACCTTCTCGGCGTAGTAGAAGGTCGCCGAGTTCTGCGTGTCGGTCAGCGACCAGGCGATATGCGCGTTATGCCCGAGCAGGATGCCCGGCACCCCGACCACGGTCACCCCCGTGGCCTGGTAGCCGGGCGCGGACAACGCGACCTCGTACCAGATCGACGGCAGCGTCTGCGGCAGGTGCGGATCGCCGCCGAGCAGCGCCCTCGGTTGATCAGCGGAGCCGCCGGCCACCGCCGGCCCGTTCGCCGCCCACGCGTTGGAGTCTGGGTAGTGATGGACTTCGTACGGAAGCAGCTGGCTGAGCTGGTCGAGCACGCTCGCCGACGCGCCGGCGACCGTCGATGATTCTCCCGAACGACTTCCGGTTACTCCCTTCGCGACTCCCACAGATCCACCGGCGGGGCCGAGCGCGGTCGTCGTGGTCACCGTCACGGGCGCGGAGCTTGCCGCGTCCGGGGAGACCGGGGTCAGCGGCAGCTTGACGTAGGGGCCGGGGTCGTAGGGCGTCTGGGTGTTCTTCGCCAGCGTGGGGAACCAGTCGACGGCGTTCGCCCCGAGTGACTTGGTCAGGAGTTCGTTGTCGAGCGGGCCCGTCGTGTAGTTGAGGTCCTGGGTGAGCACTCCCTGGACGACCAGGCTGTCGACCGGGGTCCACGGACTCGGGTACTGGCCGGTAAGCGTGAACAGCGCGGGCCAGTCGCCGGAGGCGCGCACCTGGGCGATGTCGTCGTTTACCCCCTGGGCGTAGGCGAGCAGCGCGACGCGAGCGGTGCCCGTGGTGCGCGCCCACTCGTTCTGGGCGGTGCGCAGCAGGCCGAGGCGCAGTTCAAACTCGTCGCTGGCCAGGTCGCTCGGGCCCGCCAGCTGCGCAAGGCGCCCCGCCCCGAGCCGCCGCTCCGCGTCGAGTTCCGTCAGCCGGAACTTCGCGTGCACGTACCCCAGGGCCAGGAAAAGGTCGTGGGTGTTGCCCGCCGATATCGAGGCCAGGCCCTGCGCGGTGAACGAGACCGTCGCGGGCCCGGCGAGCCCCTGGACGTGCAGCTGCTCCGAGCTGACTGGCTGCCCGCCGGACGCGGAGGTCCACGCGCCGCGCGCGGGATCAAGCGCAGGACCGAGCGCAGGTATGCTCCCGAACCCGAATCCGAGCACGCCGAGCAGCACCGCCGACACGATAACGGCGCCGACCAGGTTCGCCACCCGCCGCGCCCTTGACCGCCGCGGCCCGCCGCCTCGTGTAACCCGCTTGAACATCCCGCACGTTGTACCACAAACCACTCCCCCGCCCGCCATCCCGCGCGTGGAGAACGCCCCGGCAGCGCCTGAGGATCGGACGATGGCGGCCGGGCAGCACGCGGCCGCCCCATGGTGACAAATGTCATGAAATTAAGCGGATACGGAAGGGCGAACCAACGGGCCCACGCCCGGGCCGACCATGATCACGAAGGATTTTCATTGAATAGGGGCTGTTGCAGAATTCGTTGACCTGGGATTACGTGTTTCCGGGTGTGCCGGCAGGGTGTTCGATAGAATCGGGTTATGGCTAAGGG
>Ga0207416_1002723_pt1 | contig 18393 bp, 14 predicted proteins | sample PaiPotPPM11metaG_FD_184107 | JGI IMG/M metagenome (GOLD analysis project Ga0207416, IMG submission 184107) | Iron sulfur acid spring bacterial and archeal communities from Banff, Canada, to study Microbial Dark Matter (Phase II) - Paint Pots PPM... ...
CCTTCTGGCGGACCGAGCCGCCGCTCGAGCGCCTCCAGCTGAAGCCATCCGAGTACGCGCGCCGCCACTTGAAGTTCACGCCCTACCCGGGCGAGCCGGTGGGCTGGATGATCGAGCAGGCGGGCTCGGAGCTGTTCATGTTCTCGACCGACTACCCGCACCCCGAGGGCGGCTCGGATCCGCTGGCCAAGTTCGAGGCGACCCTCGACGACACGAGCGAGGACGACCAAGCTCGGTTCTTCTCGCGCAACCTGGCTGAGCTGCTCGGCCTCGGGCCGCAGCCGGCGGCGACGGGCTGACCCGTCAGGATCCTGTCCGTACAACAAGGGAGGAACGGCATGCGTCGTCGGTCGAAGGACGCGGCGATCCGAGACACGTTCGCGACGAGGCCCGGGGGGCTGGTTTCCCGCCTCGCCAGGGCGGGCCTCATCCTGGGGACCGTTGCGGCCCTCGGCGCCCTCGGCGGACTCGACGCCGCCGGCGCGGCCGGCGTCGCCGGCGAGGGGCCCTACCCGTGGAAGTACCCGGCGTCGGGCAAGGTCCAGCCGGGGAGTGGGACCACGGTCAGCAAGACCGCCTGCACCTCCGGCGCGCCGCAGTTCGCATCGCCGTACGCGCCGCCGTGTCTGCCGCAGTTCAAGGGCAACAACGGCGGTGCGACGTCGAACGGCGTCTCGGCGTCGACCATCACGCTCGCCCAGCGCGAGTTCCCGCAGACCGCGAACACGGCCCAGGTCGCCGCCCAGGCCAAGAACGCGGGCGCCGCGCTCCCGCAGGTCACCGACCAGGTCCAGCAGGTATTCCTGAACTACTTCAACTCCGTGTACGACCTCTACGGACGCCACGTCGAGATCAAGAAGGTCACGGCCCAGGGCGACGCCACCCAGGAGTCGCTGGGCCAGGGCCAGGCCCAGGCCTGCGCCGACGCCGACAACATCGCCAACCAGGTCCACGCGTTCGGTGAGGTCGGCTTCGCCTTCAACGACACCTTCGTTGGCGGCGGCACCGGGCCCTTCTCGCAGTGCGCGGCACAGCAGAAGCTCGTGGAGTTCGGCGCCAACCCGTACTTCGACGAGGCCACCTTCCAGAGCCAGAACCCGTACTCCTGGAGTCTGACGATGGACTGCGAGCGGATCGGCGGTCAGACCGCCGAGGCCTTCGGCAAGCTGCTCGCCGGCAAGCCCGCCGTCTACGCGGGCGACGCCAACCTGAAGACCAAGACCCGCAAGTTCGGCGTCTACGTCCCGAACCTCGCGCCGTACGAGCACTGCAACGCCGGTGCCACCAGCAGCTTCGGCAAGGCGATGGTCAGCAAGTTCCACGTCCCGGCGAGCCAGGTCGCCACCAACTTCCGCTACGGGCTCGACATCTCCACGTTCCAGCAGTCGGCGCAGCAGGCCATGATCCAGTTCAAGGCGGCCGGCGTCACGACGGTGATCCTGGCCTGCGACCTGTACTCGGCGGGCTTCCTGACCCAGGCCGCGGCGGCGCAGAACTACCACCCGGAGTGGCTGCTGAACGGCGTCGCGCTCACCGACCTCGATCAGTCGGCGCAGACCTATGACCCGAGCGAGATCAACGGTCACCTCTTCGGGCTCAGCGAGGCCGCGCCGTCGACGGCCACGTCGGGCCCGGCGTCGCTGGCCGGCAAGCTGTACCAGAAGCTCACCGGACACGAGATCCCGCCGGGCACAGACGGGAACTACGGCGGGCTCGTCATGGTGTTCGACATGCTGCAGGCGGCGGGGCCGAACCTCACGCCCGCGAACCTGGCCCGGGGAACGCACGGCCTCCCGACCCTGGGCGGCCCCACGTTCGAGTATGGCCACTGGAACTTCCGCGACGGTCCGACTGGTCAGCCGACCGGCGACCACACCGCCGTCAGCGACGCCCGGTTCGTCTACTGGGACGGCACGATGGCGTCGCCGCTGAACGGGAAGCAGGGCACCTATCTCCCGGTCTTCAACGGCAAGCGGTTCACGCTGGGAGAGTGGCCGAGCGCCCTGCCGACGCTGTTCACCGGCCAGTAGCGGACCGCGCGCGCCGCCGTGCCCGTCGGGAGGGTTCCAATGCAGCACTTCCGTTCCTTCGACGACGTCGACATCGCTTACATCGACGTCGGATCCGGTCCGGCCGTGCTCCTGTTGCACGGCTTCGCCGCCGACCACCGCGCGAACTGGGTCCAACCCGGCGTGGTCGACGCGCTCGTCGACGCCGGGCACCGGGTGATCGCCGCCGACGCCCGGGGCCACGGCGCCTCGGAGAAGCCCACCGACCCGGCCCGGTACGCCGACAACGCGATGGTCGACGACGCCCGGGCGCTGCTCGATCACCGCTCGGTCGCCGACGTCCACGTCGTCGGCTACTCCATGGGCGCGATGGTCGCCCTCCGACTGGTCCCCTGCGAGGCTCGATCCCGGTCGCTGGTGCTGGGCGGGATCGGCGACGGGGTCGCGCGGCGCCCGCCGGCACGCAACGGGTCCCGGATCGCCGCCGCGCTGCTGGCCGAGGACCCGTCGACGATCACCGATCCCCTCGGCCGGGACTTCCGCCGCTTCGCGGACCGAACCGGCGCTGACCGTCGCGCCCTGGCCGCCATCCAGCAAGCACCGCGGCTGCTCCGAGCGGCCGCGACCGAGCCGATCCAAGTCCCGACGCTGGTGGTGAAGGGCGAGCGCGACCCCCTGGTGGGCTCGGCGCAGGGACTGGCGGACCGCATCCCCGGCGCGCAGCTGCGCATCATCCCGGGCAACCACATCACCGCCGTCAACGACCCGGCCTTTCGGGGCACGATCGTCGAGTTCCTCCGGCAGCAGCCTGCCGCATGACGACGCGGTGACGGACCGGCCGGTGCCCCCGGGCCTCGTCGACGCGGTGCGGCAGGGGCAGGGGCTGACCTACTGGGCTCGCCGGCAGCCCGACACGCTCGCCATCGTGTCCGATGCCGGTGACCGCACCTTCGCCGAGCTCGATGCCCGCGCCAACCAGCTCGTCCGGGCCCTGCGACGGCGCGGCCTCGGCGCCGGGGACTCGGTCGCGCTCCTGAGCCCGAACCGGCCTGAGTTCGTCGAGGTCGTCGCGGCCGCCCAGCGCTCCGGCCTCCGCCTCACCCCGGTCAACTGGCACCTGACCGCGGACGAGGTCGCCTACGTCGTCAACGACTGCGACGCCCGCGCGATCGTGGCCGAGGCCGGCGTCGGAGCGGTCGCCGAGGCCGCCGCGGCCCGCACGCCCGCCGTGACGACCCGGCTGGCGATCGGCGGCGCCATCGCAGGCTTCACGGGCTACGACACCGCGCTCGCGACCGAGTCCGGTGACGACCTCGAGGATCCCAGCTTGGGGACGACGATGCTGTACACGTCGGGCACCACCGGTCGTCCGAAGGGCGTCTACCGGCCGACTGAAGCCGCGCAGGCGATCGCGGTGATCGCGGTGAGCGCCAACCCGTACGGCTACGAGCCAGGCCGGTCGGTCCATCTCTGCACGGGGCCGCTGTACCACGCCGCCCCGCTCTCGTTCTCGTTGAGCTTGCCGCTCGCGATGGGCGCGACCGTGGTGCTCATGAACGGCTGGGACGCCGAGTCGACGCTGCGGCTCATCGCCGCCCACCGGGTGACTCATACGCATCTGGTGCCGACGATGTTCCACCGGCTGCTCGCCCTCCCCGACGACGCGCGACGCCGCTACGACCTGGGCTCGCTGCAGCACGTCATGCACGGCGCCGCCCCCTGCCCCATCCCGGTCAAGCGGGCGTTCATCGAGTGGGTGGGGCCGATCGTCCACGAGTACTACGCCGCCACCGAGGGCATCGGCACCTTCGTCGACTCGTCGACCTGGCTCGCCCGACCGGGGACGGTCGGCAAGGTCCATCCGCCCGGTCGCATCACGGTCGGCGACGAGGACGGGAACCCCCTCGGCCCCCATGAGGTCGGCCTCGTGTACCTCGAAGCGCCACCCGCCGGTCGGTTCTCGTACTACAAGTCCGACGACGCAACGTCGGCCGCGTACCGCGGGGACCGGTTCACCCTCGGCGACGTCGGTTACCTCGACGACGACGGGTTCCTGTTCCTGACCGACCGCAGCGCGGACCTCATCATCTCGGGCGGGGTCAACATCGCTCCCTCGGAAGTCGACGCCGTGCTGCTGACGCACCGCGCCGTCGCCGACGCCGCGACGATCGGCGTGCCCAACCCGGAATGGGGCGAGGAGGTCCTGGCGATCGTGCAGGTCGAGGCGGCGACCGAGCCGTCACCGGCGCTCGCGACCGAGCTCGTCGACTTCTGCCATCAGCACCTGGCGGGGTTCAAGTGCCCGCGCCGGGTCGAGTTCGTCGACCACCTCCCGCGCCAGGACAACGGCAAGATCTACCGGCGGGTGCTGCGCGACCGGTACCGGTCCCCGGATGCACCCGCCGCAGGCCGGGGTGGCGACGCCATCGGATCGACGCGTGACGATCGCCCGCCCCAGCGCTGACGAGCAGCCCCTCGACGCCGACCGTCGCGACGGTCGGCGGGGCCACTCGGTCGTGCGACCCGAGGTGATCGGGCGAGCCGTGGCCTGGGTCGCGGGGCCGCTGATCCTGTGGGCGATCCTCGCCCGCGTGCTGTCGAAGGGGCTCCCGCCGGGGATCGTCGTCCTCGGCGTGATCTACGGCTCGTTGTACGCGCTGGTGGCCATCGGCATCGTGCTCGTCTACCGGGCCAACCGGATCATCAACTTCGCCCAAGCCCAGCTCGGCGTCGTCGCCGCCATCCTCGCCATCGAGCTCCACGTGACCTACGGCGTCAGCTACGTCCTGTCCTCGCTCACCGGGCTCGCCGCGGCGGCGGTGCTCGGCGCAGTGATCAGCCTCCTGCCACGCCACTTCCGCAAGAGCTCCCGCCTCATCCTCACCGTCGCCACCATCGCGCTCGCCCAGACGCTCACTGGCGTCGCGACCATCGTCCCGCTCTGGTTCTGTGACCCGTCCAAGAACCAGGCCTGCGTCAACGCCACCAGGAACCAGTCGTTCAACACACCGCTGAACCTGCACTTCTCCGTCTACCCGGTCATCTTCATGGGGAACGACATCGTCGCCGTCGTCGGCGCCGTCCTCTTCGTGGTCGCGCTCGCCGTGTTCCTCCGGTACTCGAAGTACGGGGTCGCGATCCGCGCCGCAGCCGACAACGGCGACCGCGCGCAGCTGCTCGGGATCCCGGTCCCCCGGCTCGACACGATCGTGTGGATCCTCGCCGCGGTGCTCTCGGCCGCCGCGGTGTTGCTGCGGGTGCCCGTCCTCGGGTTCAGCAGCTTCCAGACCGTCTCGGGCGGCGGCGCGGAGCTGCTGCTGTTCACCCTCGCCGCGGCGGTCATCGGGCGGATGGAGAGCCTGCCCCGCACCGCCGTCGCCGCGATCGGTATCGGCATCTACGAATCGCTCGCCACCTGGACCTTCGCCAACACGACCTTCGTCGACGCGACGTTGGTGCTCGTCATCGTCATCGCCTTGCTGCTCCAGCCGGGCGCCTACCGGCGGGTCGGCACCGCCCTGGGCTCGACCTGGCGAGACGTGGCCGCCGTCCGCCCCATTCCCCGACCGCTGGCACAGCTCCGCGAGGTCCGATGGTCGGCCCGCACGATCAAGGTCGCGCTCCTGGCCGCGGCCGCGCTGCTGCCCGCTGTCCTCACGACCAGCCAGACGTACCTGGCGGCGCTGATCCTGATCTACGCCATCGTCGGCTTGTCGCTGCTGGTCCTCACCGGCTGGGCGGGCCAGATCTCCCTCGGCCAGTTCGCGCTCGCCGGGGTCGGCGGCGCGACGACCGCGGTGCTGTTCCAGCGCCACGGCTGGGACTTCGCGCTCGCGCTCGCGGCCGGGGTGGCGGTCGGTGCGCTGGTGGCGCTCGCCGTCGGCGTCCCGGCACTGCGCATCCAAGGTCCGTTCCTCGCCGTCACCACGCTGGCGTTCGCGCTGAGCGTCACGACGTACTTCCTCAACCCCCGCAACCTGTCCTGGTTCGTGACCCTGCAGGTCAGCCGCCCCACGATCTTCGGCGCCGACGTGCTCGGCCAGGACTGGCAGATCTACTACCTCTGCCTGGTCGCGTTCGTGCTGGTCCTGCTAGCGGTGCGGTCGCTCCGACGAAGTCGCACCGGCCGGGCCCTCATCGCGACGCGGGACAACGAGGCCGCGACCCGAGCCGCCGCCTTGAGCACGACCCGCATGAAGCTCACCGCGTTCGCGATCTCCGGCGCGATCGCGGGCTTCGCGGGCGCGATCTTCGTCGTGCACCAGCGAGGCGTGAACAACGGGTCGTTCAGCGCCGACATCAGCATCGCCCTGTTCTTGATGATCGTGGTCGGCGGCGCCGGGTCGCTCCCCGGCGTCGTCATCGGGGCGCTGTACGTCTGGGGCACCCAGTACTACCTGCACGGCGGGTTCAGCCTCGTTGCGAGCGGGCTCGGGATCCTGGTGCTGCTCATCGTCCTGCCGGAGGGACTCGGCGGGCTCCTGTACCGATGGCGGGACTGGCTGCTGCGTGGCCTCGCCCGCCGCAAGGGCATCCCCCTCCAGGGGGCGCTCGTCGTCGCGCCCGAGCCCGACGATGCCGACCGGGGCGCGGCGGCGATCCTCGACGAGCTCGCCGCGACGCACCACACCCCGGGCGCCGACGGCGAGGATCCGGCGTCGGCCGTCGCCGACCTTCGCGGCGAGGAGCAGCCCGCGCGGGCTCGGCTGCTGCCGCTGGTCGTCGTCGCGGGGTTGGGCGCGATGGCGCAGCTCGACGCGCTCGCGGTGCTGTTGTTGCTCCCGAGCCTGCGGGACAGCTTCCACTCGGGCCTGTTCTTCGTGTCGACGATCGCCATCGTCGGCGTCCAAGTGGGGCTCATCGTCGACGTCGGTGTCGGGGCCCTGGCCAACCGGGGGCGACGCCTGCCGTTGCTCTGCGTCGGCATGGCGCTCGCCGCCGTCTGCTCGGTGCTCGTGGTCGTCGCCGGGCACCTGTCCAGCGTGCTGCTGCTCGACGTGGGGACCGCCGCGGTCGCGATCGCGGCTTGGGCGTTCACGTCGACGCAGAACGCGCTGCTGAGCGACTGGTACGCGAGCGACGCTCGACCGCGCGTGTACTTCATCCACCGCGCCACGATCGCCGGCGCGGTCGCGCTCGGCCCCGCGGTCGTCGGCGCCCTCGAGCTCTTCTACGACTGGCGGATCCCGTTCCTCGTCCTGGCCGTGCCGACGCTGCTGCTCGCCGCCCTCGGCCTCGGCCTCCGCCCGTCGTCGGACCGGCGGACCGGAGCGGAGCGCGAGCGAGCGCAGGCCGTCGCGGCACCCCCACCCACGTTCGCCGAGGCGATCCGGGTGCTCTTCGGGCACCGGTCGATCCGCTACCTGTACTACTCGCTGCCGTTCCTCGTGACCCTGATCGTCGGCGTTCGCCACTTCGCCGACCTGCTCTATCGCAACGTCTTCCATGTCAGCGCCAGCGGCCGCGCCCTCGTGTTCGCGCTCGTCGCACCGGGCGCGTTCGTCGGGCTCGCCGTCGGCCTCGTCGTGGCCTCGCGGTCGATGGCCGCCGACCGCGGGCGCGCGCTGCGGTTCGTGTCGTTCACCGCGGTGGCCGCCGCGGTCTGCCTGGCGGGCGTCGCCGTCGCGCCCGGCCTGCGGTGGGCGGTGGCGGCGCAGTTCGGCTACGGACTCGTCGGCTCCTGGCTCCTGGTGTCGATCTACGTCGCGATCTCGGTCGCAGTGCCGCCTCGCATGCTCGTGCTCGCGTTCGCGCTGACGTCGGTGTGGTTCGGCTTCGGGGTGGGCGTCATCGCACCCGCCGGACTGTCACTGGTGTCGACCGTGGACGGGCTCCTCGGCTACCGCGCCGGTTTCTGGCTGTACGCGGCGCTGTTCCTCGTCGGCGCCCGGCTCCTCTTCTTGTCGTCGCGGCACGTGAACCGCGACATCGAAGGCCTTCGCCTCACCGCCCTCGCCGACGCCGAGATCCGGGCCGCCCGCCTCGCCGGCCAGGCCCGCCTGCTCACGGTGCGCGCCCTCGACGCCGGGTACGACGGGCTGCAGGTGCTGTTCGGCGTGGACTTCGACGTCGACGACGGGGAGCTGGTGGCCATCCTCGGCACCAACGGCGCCGGCAAGTCGACGCTGCTGCGCACGATCTCGGGTCTGGTCACCGCCACCGCCGGGGAGGTCATCTTCGACGGCGAGGACATCACCACCGTCGACCCGGCGCGCATCGTCGACCACGGCATCGTGCAGGTCCCCGGCGGTCGCAGCATCTTCCCCGAACTCTCCGTCGCCGAGAACCTGCGCGTGGCGGCGTGGCAGCTCCGCGACGGCGAAGACGCCGCGCTCGCGACCGAGCAGGCGCTCGCGCACTTCCCGGTCCTGCGAGACCGATGGCAGGTCGCTGCCGGAAGCCTGTCCGGGGGCGAGCAGCAGATGCTCGGCCTCGCCCAGGCGTTCATCACCCGGCCTCGCCTCCTCATGATCGACGAGCTCTCCCTCGGGCTGGCGCCGGTCATCATCGACATGCTCGTGGACGTGGTCCGGGCCATCCACGCCAACGGCACGACCGTGATCCTCGTCGAGCAGTCGGTGACGCTCGCGCTGCGGCTCGCCGACCGGGCCATCTTCATGGAGCGAGGCCGGGTCCGGTTCAGCGGACCGACCGCCGAGCTCGCGGACCGAGACGACCTGGTCCGCGCCGTCTTCCTCGAGTCCGGTCGGACCGGAGCCCCACCGGCCGCCTCGGCACCGCCGGACCGCGGTTCCACCCACGCCGACGGCGAGCACGCGCGCGCAGCGCTCGGGACCGACGGCAATGGCGTTGTGCTCGCCGCCACCGGGCTGCGGCGCCGGTTCGGCGGCGTCATGGCCGTGAACGACGTCGGGCTCGAGCTGCGCGACGGCGAGATCCTCGGCCTCGTCGGTCCGAACGGGGCCGGCAAGACGACGTTGTTCGAGCTGCTCTCGGGCCACCTGGCGCCCGACGGGGGACGCGTCGTCATGTTCGGCGTGGACGTCACGGGCTGGCCCACCCACCGGCGAGCGGCCGCGGGCCTGGGCCGGTCGTTCCAGTCGGCGCGGCTCTGGCCGGGCCTGACCGTGCAGGAGACGCTGGCCCTCGCGGTCTCGAGGCGGGTCCGCTCGCCGGGGGTGGTCCCCTCTCTCCTGGGCCTGCCGACCGTCGCTCGGGCGGAGCGCCGCGTCGAGCGGGCGGCCGACGAGGTCATCGACGCGTTCGGGCTCGGCGACTACCGCGACGCGCTCGGCGCCGACTTGTCGACGGGCACGCGGCGGCTCGTCGAGCTGGCGGTGCTGGTGGCGATGCAGCCGTCGATCCTGCTCCTCGACGAGCCGTCGGCCGGGACCGCCCAGGCCGAGGCGGAGGCGATGGCGCCGCTGCTGCGTCGCACCGTCGAACAGCTTCGCTGCAGCGCCATCATCATCGAGCACGACATCGGGCTGGTCCGCACCGTCGCCGACCGCGTCGCGGCGATGGACGCCGGCGAACTCGTGGCCGTCGGCCGACCCGACGACGTGTTCAGTGACCGGCGGGTGGTGGAGGCCTACCTTGGCTCGACGTCGTCCTGACCGGCGCCGCTTCGTCATCGCGGCGTCCAGCGCGGCCCTCGTCGTCCTGGCCGCCTGCTCGCCGCGACCAACCTCCGAGGTTGGTACGACGATCGTCGATCCGAGAGGGACCTGCGACACGTCGCGGGTCGTCGAAGTCGGGGCGACGCTGCCGCTCTCCGGGAGCTCGGCGTCGCTCGCCAAGGAGTACCTCGCCGGCCTGCAGCTGGCGGTCCGTCACGTCAACCGCGGCGGCGGCGTGCTGGGGAGCAACAGGTGCCTCGAGCTCGCCTACAAGAATGACCGGGGCAACCCGCAGATCGCCCGGCGGGCGGTCCTGGACCTCGTCGACCACGAGACCGTCGCCTTCCTTGTCGGGCCGACCCTCCCGTCGCAGATCCAAGCCGCCGGCACCGGCCTCGCTCGGGCCGGCATCCCGACCGGCGGCCTGTCGAGCCTCGACGCCACCTTCCGCCCCGCGCGGTACCCGTGGATGTTCCCACTGGCGGCGTCGAACCAGACCCTTGCCACCGCGATGGCCGCCTACGCGTCGTCGCAGGGTTGGTCGCGGGTCGCGGTCGTCGCCGACCCCGCCGCTGGTGGGACCGAGCGCGTCCGCGCCTTCATGGCCACCGCCGCTCGACGGGGGATCACGATCGCGGGCCCGGTCATCGACCCCACCCGCGGGAACGAGGTCGCGGAGCTCGCGCAGCTGTCGCCCGCGAACCCCCAGGCGCTGGTGCTGCTCGACACGACCCCGGACGCTCGCCGCACGCTCATGGCCCGAGCGCGGCTGCAGTGGCGTGTCCCCGTGATCGCGACGCCCATCGCCACCGACGCGTCGGTCGTCCACGCGGTTGGCGGCACGGCGCTGGACGGTGTCGCCGCGGTCGTCCCCCAGCCGCTCGTGAGGCAGCCCGGCGTGTCGATCGCCGCCGTGCAGCGCTTCCGGGACGACCTCCGGCGCCAGCTCCGAGCGCGGCGACTCGACGGCTCGGTCGTCGTCGCGGCCCAGGCGTACGACGCGGTCATGATGCTCGCCTCGACGGCCAACAGCGTGCACTCAACGAGCCCGACCAGTCTCCGGACGTTCCTCGAGAGCGCCAGCTACACCGGTCTCCTCGCGTCCTACGCCTACGCGACGGGCTCGCACACCGGCATCCCGGGCGATCAGCTGTCGGTCGTGCCCGTCGGCTCGCTGTCCGACGGACTCTTTTGAACGCCCGCGATCCCCACCCCGGGCGATCGTGCGGACGAACTCTCGAACAAAACAGCGCGATTCCTCAGGCGGCTTGCGAACAAGTCCTGATCCCGCTGCCGGCATCAGGATGGACAGCGGATGGACGCAACCCGCTCCGTGCCTCGCCGGCATGACCGCCGCCGCGGGCCGCTGGGACCAAGATCGGGGTCCGCGGTGCGGCTGGCGGTCGGCCAGACCGCGAGCCGCCCGTGGTCCCCGAGGCTGTGACCGTCAGCTCTTCCGGGCCTGTCGACCGCGGTCGACGAGCTCACGTGCCTTCTGCTCAGCCTTGTCGACTGCCTCCCGCCCCTTCTTTTCGGCTTCGTCGATCCCCTCCCGCGCCTTGTCGGCGAGGTCACGGGCCTTCGACTTCACACGAGCCGCGCTCTGGTCGTCCTTGCCTTGACGGCGCAATTCGTCGTCGTCAGCCAGGTCGCCGGCCGCCTGCTCCACCCGCCCCTTCAGATCGTCCATCTTGTCCGGCATCTCCGATCCCTCCTCTTGCTCGTCGCTCGCTTGTCCGGTGTCGACGCGTGAGTTCCCGCCCGTCGCGTCCGCGAAACCGGTTGAGCCTCAAAGCGGGGCCACATTTGGTTTGCGGCGCCCCGATTCGGGCATAGACGCGGAGTCCGACTTCCATAGCTGCGAGGTCAAACGATGGTGTGGCGCCTGGGTGGGTTGCTCGTGGTGACCGGCATGGTGCTGGACTTGACCTTGAGCGGTGCCTTCGTCGTCATCGGGTTCGCCAGCATGTTCTGTGGCGTGATCACGCTGGCGCTGTATCTCGAGGGTTCGCTCCTTGGTGAGCGGCTCGAAGCGCATCCGCTGACGGATGCTGAGGAGCAGGCACACGGCGCAGCCAGCCTAGGCGGCACACGCGACCGCGGCCGGGTGCTTCCGGGTCACGGGTGACGTAGGCAAACGGGCAGAGGCCAAGTCCTGGACGCTCCCGAGCAGGCTTCCGAGCCTTCCTTCGAGTGTCGGGTCGTCGCCCCGCCGGTGTTCGCCGACGCAACGTCGCGCAGCCGGTCATCCGGTCCTGCACTGCCTCGACGAGAAGGCCCGGGGCGGGGTGGCGACTCGGCCCGGCGTCCACGGCCGGCCCAGACGAGCCTCGGCGCCTGACCGCTCGCGACCGACCGGGCTTATGTGGCGGCTGCCTCAACGGCTACCGCGAGGTCCCGTACGAGGCCTTCGAACGCTTGGTCTCGGTCAGCGGCGTCGGCCCGGAGGACCGCCGACGGGTGAATCGTCGCGACGCCGCGCACGCCGTCCCGGATGCCGAGGACCTTGCCGCCGTCGCGGGTGACACGGAACTGGCGACCGAACACCGCCTGGGCGGCCGTCGCGCCGAGGCAGCACAGGATCCGGGGCTGGACGATGGCGAGCTCGGCCTCCCACCACGGGCGGCAGGCTCGGATCTCGGCGACGTTGGGCTTCTTGTGCAGGCGGACCTTCCCGGCCCGGGTCCACTTGAAGTGCTTCACGACGTTCGTGACGTACACCTGCTCACGAGGTTGCCCGGCCGCCTCGAGGGCGCGGTCGAGGACACCGCCCGCCGGACCGACGAACGGCGCGCCCTCGAGGTCCTCACGGTCGCCTGGTTGCTCGCCCATCAGCATGAGCGCCGCGGGCGTCGGGCCTTCGCCGAAGACGACCTGGGTCGCAGCCCGGTAGAGGTCGCAGGCCTGGCACGACGCCGCCCGCGCCGTCAAGGCATCGAGGCTCACGGCCCCGCTCGGGTCGGCGATAGGCACGCAGAACGACTACCCAATGCTGGCCGACGCCACGCTGCCGCCGTGGGCCGAGACGGCTGGGTCGCGTCGCTACGAGCCGGCGTCAGCGACGGCCCCGACCTCGGCGGTGCAGAACGCGCAGCGCCGAGCGGCGGCAGGGATCGAGCTCAGGCACTCTGGGCAGTCCCGCTTCGGCGGCTCGGGGCCCGGCTTCCAGAGCCGGGTCATCGGACGTACGACGACAAAGAAGATCGTGGCGGCGATCACCACGAACGCGATGAGCGCGTTGATGAACTCTCCGTACCGGAAGGTGCTGTGGTTGATCGTGAACTTCAGCGACGCGAAGTCGGCTTTGCCGGGGATGGTGATCAGGGGGGTCAGCAGGTCTCGGACGAAGGCGGTGACGACGGCGCCGAAGGCGACGCCGATCACGACGGCCACGGCAAGATCGAGGACGTTGCCCCGCAGCACGAAGGAGCGGAACTCTCGGAGCAGCTTCATGGTCGAACCCCGCCTCGGTGTCGGTGAGCCCACCGGCGCTCACTCTCGCGGGCCCGCAGCCCAGGCGACGCTAGACCTTCGGCAGGATCTCCTCGGCGTAGAAGCGGAAGAAGCCCTCTTGGTCGGCTCCGATCTGCTGGATGAACAGCCGGTCGTAGCCGGCGTCGGCATACTTCCGGATCGAAGTCAGGTGCTGCTCGGGATCGGGTCCGCACGAGATCGTGTCGGCGACTTCGTCGATGGTCACGCGATCGGCTGCTTGCTCGAAGTGGGCCGGCGTCGGCAGCTCCTGGCTCAGCTCGCCGCCGACGCCGATCGTGGGCCAGAGCTCGTGCGCGAGCTTTCGGGCTGCCTCTTCGTCTTCACCCCAGCACACCTTCATGAGCGCGAGCGCCGGTCCTCGTCCACCGGCCTCCCGGTAGTGGTCGACGAGGTCCGGCTCGGGCGCGGTGCCGAAGTAGCCGTCGGCGATCCGAGCCGCGACCGTCGTCGCCTTCGGGCCGAAGCCGGACATGATGATGGGCGGTGGCTCGGCCGGGAGGGTGTAGATCCGGGCGTTCTCGACCGTGTAGTGGCGCCCATGATGCGAGCGCGTCCCTCCTTGCCAGAGGAGTCGCAGCACTTCCACCGCTTCCTCAAGCATCTCGAGCCGCACGTCGATCTCCGGCCAGCGGGAGCCGACGACGTGCTCGTTCAGCGCCTCGCCGCTGCCCACCCCGAGGAAGAAGCGGCCTGGCATCATCGCGGCTGTCGTGGCGGCGGCCTGGGCGACCACGGCCGGATGCGTCCGCACGGTCGGGCACGTCACGCCGGTACCGACATTGATGTGGTCGGTCACCACCGCAATGGCACCGAGCACCGACCACACGAACGGGCTCTGTCCCTGCCGGTCCGTCCACGGATGGAAGTGATCGGAGACGCTGATCCCGGCGAAGCCGGTTTCCTCGGCCCGGCGAGCGTTCCGCACCATCGCGTCCGGCGCCATCTCCTCGCTCGACAGTGAGTAGCCAATCTCCATCGCAGGCCGCCTTTGCTCGTGGTTGGCGCGAAACCGCTTTCGCCACAACTTCGCTCGTGGCACCCAGACGGCGGATGGGACGGCTGCCCTCGCTGCCTTCGTCCCGGGCGCCCTCGAACTGCAGGGTCCGATCACGTCGTGATTGCCCCGTTCCACGCCCTGACAAACGGACGACGGCACGGCGGCGCCCGCGACCACGGGCGCTCGCGGCGAGCAGGCCGCGATGCCGCCCGCGGGGAGCAGTTGGTTTCGTCGCATCACGGGCCGGGTACCGGTCGGATCGGGCGGTCGACCCTTGCCGGGCACCGGCGCCGGACGGTGGTCTGAACCGGGTGGTCTGAACCGACGACTGGCCCACCCGGGCGGGCAGGCCCCGACATCTCGAGGACTTGGACGCCTCGAAAAGGAGGATCATGACGACCATTGAGCGTTCGATCGAAGTCGAGCTCCCCGTGGAGACCGTCTACAACCAGTGGACACAGTTCGAGGAGTTCCCACGCTTCATGGAGGGCGTGGAGGCAGTGCAGCAGTTCGATGACACGAGACTGCACTGGGTCGCCAACATCGCCGGGCAACGGCGGGAATGGGACGCGGAGATCACCGAGCAGGTTCCCGATCAGCGGATCGCGTGGCGGAGCACCGAGGGGACGCCGAACGGCGGCGTCGTCACCTTCCATCGCCTCACCAACGACCGCACGAAGGTGATGCTGCAGCTTGAGCATGACCCGGAGGGCGCGGTCGAGCAGATCGGGGAAGCCTTGGGGATCGTCGAGCGTCGCGCCGCTGGTGACCTCAAGCGATTCCGGGACTATCTCGAGGAGCGAGGCCAAGCGTCCGGGGCCTGGCGAGGCGAGGTCCAGCGTCCTGGCTCGAACTGAGCCGGACTCACGAAACGTCGAGGCGTGAGGGGCAGGCTGAAGGTGTAAGTCGGTCGCGCCACGCACCGTCCTCGGCTTGTCGTAGACGGGAAGCCGGACCAGATGGCGGTAGCCGTATGGCAGACCGGGGCACGAGCCGCGGGCCATTTGGTCGGCTCTTCGGGGCGAGGGGCCGAGCGAGATCTGTTGGCACCCTCGGTGACGACCCGATCAAGACCACGATCAGGTCGCTCGCAGAGGGCTGGGGTCACATGCGCCCCCCGTGCGCGCAGACCGTCTCTTTGGGTTTGGACCAATCCTGCTCCTGGGCAAGAGCAAGCCGTCCCGCAAAAGGCAATTTCGCAAAGAGGGCCTGAATGATTGCTCTACTCGTGTTGCTGTTCATACTTCTCGTGTTCGGAGGGCTCGGGTTCGCCGCGCACATCCTCTGGATCGCTCTCGTCGTCGCGCTCTTGCTTTGGCTCCTGGGCTTTGTCGTTGGCTCAGGAGAACGGGCAGCCGTCGGCGGACGCCGGGGGTGGTATCGCTGGTAGGGCGGTGGCGCGACCTCAAGTGATGCTGTTCAAGCTGCGCTGACAGGTCCAACCACCGCCATCGGGCGTCGGTGTCGCCCGCGCAGAATTGCTTCCGTCGAAAGGTCCTGCCTATGGCACCGCTCGCCGTCTTCACCGTGACCGGGCCGGTCGAGGTGCTGCCGGGCCGAATGCGGCCGCTCAAGCTGCGATCCACCGAATCGCAGCTTGAGACGGTCACGCTCACCGATGCGGGCATCGTCTTCATCGGTGAAGGATGGTTCGAAGTGCTTCTCAAAGTCGCGTGGGACCCAACACAAGACGCGGGCTACCGGTTTGCGCACACCACGGTCCCTGATCGACATCCGCTACATAGCGAGGCCATCGACGCCGCGGTGCTGAACCGGATCAGCAACGGAACCCAATTGCTGCGAGGCAACAGCTGGTTCGGCACTGACGAACTCAACACGATCAACCTTGAGGTGTGGCACAACAGCCCCGATCCCGTCCTGGTAACCGAAGCCTCGCTTGCTGTGCGCCCGCTGCCGCTCCCGAGGCCGACCTAGCCGTAGTCGACACAGCGAAACCTCCCGCCTCTAGTCCTGGCCCGTCGGCGGCTTCGGACCGTCGGCGGCTTGGGACCGGGTCGCCAAACGAGGCGGACGGGTCGCCGTCGAACCGATCCCGCTAGTGCGAACGCGGCAGCAACGCCGAACGCGCCAGTCCTCTGGCGAGACGATCGGTGGTGTCTTCATCGTCAGTGCGAGGACAGAGGCCCCCGAAAGCAGCCGGACGCCATCACCCCCTACGGGCGCGCCGTGTAGCGCGCCCGGGGCTCGTCGTTCACGCGGCCGGCGTCGTCAGCGCCGTCGAAGCCTCGCGTCTCCGACTCTCCTCCGCGGACGGGGGCCTGACCAGCACTTCGTGGAGCGGACGACGGGACTCGAACCCGCGACCCTCACCTTGGCAAGGCGTTGGATCCCGTCTGTCGGGTCCACCCAGTGTGATCGTGTTGACAGGCAATGCCTTTGTAGTCCAGTGGATCCATCTGATCCACGCATTTGGCGTCGGTGGATGGACAGACGGATGGCCACGCGAATCTGCTCGGCCACGGCGATGATCGACAAGAACGTTGACCCGCGCCGGCGCCGGTCCTCATGACTGAACACTGTGCTTCCCCGCTCGCTGCCGATCGCCTAACGCCGGTCTTAGGGGTACCCTCTCGCGGTGGACCGGGAAGAGGAACTCCAAGGACTCGTCGACAGCGCTGAAGCGGGCATCGCCGACGCCATGGAGGTCTTCGAAATGGCGGAGTTGTCGTATGTTGCCGCCGCCCAGGCGACGGCGGATCGACCACCGCCGATACAGACCGGCACCACCACGAGCGCCGAGTAGAGGTTCGCCCGTTGCCAACTTGGGGCGAACTGCTCCGGGAGTTGGGCGGCCTGAAGAAGGACGCCGAGCGCAACCCGCCAGATACCTCCAGCGGAGTGACTCCTCCCTCGCCTTTCGACATCCTACGGCGCAAGTACCTCGCAAAGCTGGCGAACCACACTGGTCGAGCCACCATTACGTATGCCACGGCGTTCACCGAGGTTCGAGATCAGGACGCACGGCTCCTCCAGATCGAACTCGGCGACATGGCAGGGTTCATGGAGGCCTGCTCGAATCTCGGAGGCCGAAACCTTGACCTTCTTCTTCACAGCCCCGGTGGCGACGCCCAAGCGGCTGAATCCATCGTCGAGTATCTGCGGACGCAGTTCGATAACATCCGCGTGATCGTCCCCCTTGCGGCGATGTCTGCCGCAACGATGATCGCCCTCAGTAGTGACACGATCGTCATGGGGGCGCATTCGCAGCTCGGACCTATTGATCCACAGTTCACGATCGCTACGCCGGAAGGGCCGCGCTCTGCACCAGGCCAGGCGATCTTGGATCAGTTCGAACAAGCCCGCGACGAGTGCAAGGACGACCCCGGAAAGCTTCCAGCCTGGCTGCCAATACTGCGGTCCTACTCTCCTGGGCTGCTGACGCTCTGTGAACACCAGCGACAGCTCGCCGAGACCCTTGTCAGCCAGTGGCTTGCGAAATACATGTTTGCGCCTGAAGGCGATCAGGCCGAGGCGCACGCGAGGGAGGTCGCCGCCTGGTTTGCAGACTTCAAAGAGTTCCTGTCGCACGCGCGTCGCGTGGGAATCGATGAAGTCCGCGAGCGAGGTTTGAGAGTTATCGCGCTTGAGGACCAGCCGGAGTTGCAGGACGCTGTACTGAGTGCGCACCACGCCATGATGCTCAGCTTCGGACAGACGCCCACGAGCAAGATCGTTGAGAACAACGAGGGCCGGACCTGGTTGAAGTTCCAACCGGCAATTCAACTTGTCCCTGGTGGCCCCGTCCCTCCGGGCGGCGCTCCCGCACCAGCGGCACCACCAGCCGGTAATCGAGCCGCGCGCCGCCGGGCCGCCCGTGGACGGTCCTGATCCTGAACAGGCGGCCCGACTGGATCGTCATTTACTCCGCCGCCGGTGGCCACCTGAGCCGCGCCTTGTAAGAGCGGGAAGGCGTTTTTCTCGGTGTCCCGTGGGATCCGTTTGGCGTTGTCAGGACTTGTATAGCGGACGCCGTGGGTCACCAGTGGATGCCCACGACCAACGCGATTCTGGGATGAATTCTGGGATGACACGCGCTCCGCTACTTGAGAACGGATCGGTCGACGAGCGGCCGTCGCCTATTCGTCCGGGCTCTCGGCCTCCAGGCCATCGGCGAGGGAGCGCAGCGTCTCGGCGACGACGAGGATGACGAGTTCGGGAGCGCCGCCGGTCCAACTCACCCATTCGGCGATGGGGGTGGCTCGGTCTCGTACGAAGTCGAGCACGCAGGTCGTGAGGTCCCGGGCGAGGGGGATCTGCTCGGGTGCGGGCGGCTGGGCGGGCTGGTTGGGGT